>B570J29032_109959437_pt1 | contig 25684 bp, 25 predicted proteins | sample LakMenEpi16Nov12_FD_29032 | JGI IMG/M metagenome (IMG submission 29032) | reverse complement strand
CATTACCGTCAACAGATTATTGGTTTAGCGTAGACTATTTAGACCAAGATGGCATAGAACAAACTTTTAAAGCGCATTTTTCGATGAAGAGGTAAGGCTTTTGAAGCAAGTTTTGAAATTACTTCAAAGCCCCCTCCAAATCTTTAATGATATCATCAACATACTCTAAACCAGCTGATATGCGAACCAAGCCATCTGTTATACCAACGGCCAAACGTTCTTCTAGGTAAAGTTTACTATGCGTGGTCGATGCCGGATGGGTAACAATGGTTCTGGTATCGCCCAAATTGGCAGAAAGCGAGCACATGTTGATTTGATTTAAAAATTTTCTACCTGCTTCTAAACCTCCTTTTAATTCAAAAGCAATGATGTTGCCGCCCAATTTCATTTGTTTTTTGGCTATCTCATATTGCGGATGTGATTTCAAAAAAGGATATTTGACGCTATTTACAGCGGGATGTTTTTCTAAAAATTTCGCTATTTTCTTAGCATTTTTACAATGTTGCGTCACGCGCACGGCTAAAGTTTCAAGACTTTTTGACAGTATCCAAGCGCTAAAGGGCGACATGGCCGGGCCGGTATTTCTTGCAAATAGATAGATTTCCCTTATCAGGTCTGCTCTTCCAATAGTAACTCCACCCAAAACCCGGCCTTGACCATCAATGAGTTTCGTTGCGGAATGAATAATTAAATCTGCGCCAAATTTAATCGGGTTTTGGATATATGGTGTCGCAAAACAATTGTCAATGATTAAAAGTAAATGGTGCTTTTTCGCTACTTTTGATAAATAATCAAGGTCTAAAATATCAACACTAGGATTGGTCGGGGTTTCGGCATACAAAATCTTCGTGTTTGGTTTGATTAATGACTCAACTTCAGTTGGATTGTCAACACTAAAATAAGAGGTTTCAATTTGCCATTTGGGAAAATATTTGGTAAACAAAGTGTGCGTTGACCCAAAAACACTACTTGCAGAAATAACATGGTCACCGCTATTGAGCAAGGCAGCAAAAGTTGAATAAATGGCTGACATACCGGTGGCAAAAGCATGACCAGCTTCGGCGCCCTCAAGCAAACACATTTTTTCTACAAATTCTGATGTGTTGGGATTGGTAAACCTACTGTAAATATTTTTTGGTTTTTCTTCGGCAAAAGAGGCACGCATGTCTTCCGCATCTTCAAAAACAAAACTTGAAGTTAAAAACAAAGGCGTTGAATGTTCGTCAAAAGACGTTCGTTCAAGTTGAGTGCGAATCGCAAGCGTTTCAAAATGATTGTCCATTTTATGAATTAATAAATACTTGATATTTTATTTTGGCCGTTGGTTCTAAAGTTTTGCTTACTGAACAATATTTTTCAAAAGACAGTTTTGCAGCTTTTTGGGCTTTGGTTGGGTCAATGTCACCTGTTAAAAATACATGAACAGATATGGTTTTAAAAGGTTTAGCCTCTTCAATGGCCACGCGTTCACCTATGACTTCGGCGCGATAATCAATGATTTGTTGCCTTTGTTTATTCAAGATGGAAATGATGTCAATGGCGGAGCAACCCGCAACACCCATGAGTAAAAATTCCATAGGGCTTGGCGCCAAATCATGGCCGCCATATTCCGCCCGATTATCTAGTTGCACTTTATGACCACGTTCGTTTTCTAATTCAAAGTGGTAATCTTCGTTTAGGCGTTTAAGTGTTATTTTCATTTGTGTTTATAGTTTGGATACAAATATATTTACTTTTATACCCACATTTTTAATTTAAAACTTTTTATTACTCAACCTTAATATATCTCCAAAAACACCTCTAGCCGTAACTCCAGCGCCAGCGCCCGCACCTTGAATGATAATGGGCTGGTTACCATAAGATTCGGTATAAATTTCAAAAATAGAATCGCTTCCTTGCAAAGCGCCAATTGCAGAATTAGCAGGGACTGATATTAACTTGACGGATAATTCACCTTTGTTTTGTTGCAAATCGCCAGATAATTCTCCCACATATCTTAACACATGATTTTCTAATTGTTCAGCTTTTTTGGTATGATAAATCTGATTAAATGCGTCTAATTGATTCAAAAAATTGCCGACCCCGACTTCTCGTAAAGGTTTGGGAATTAAGTTTTCAATTACAATGTCTGCAAATTCATTTTCTAGGTCTAATTCTCGAGCTAGGATAAGTAATTTTCTGCCTACATCATTGCCATTGAGGTCTTCGCGAGGGTCGGGTTCAGTGTAGCCTCTGGCAATTGCTTCATTTAAAACATCGCTAAACGGCAGGTTTTTCCCCGAAAATGTATTGAACAAGTAGCTCAAAGTACCAGAAAACACACCTTTGATTTTGGTTATATTTTCGCCAGATAGATGCAGCCATTTGATGGTGTCAATTAACGGTAAGCCTGCGCCAACATTAGTTTCATAGAGATATTCTTTTTGATTTTTGGATAAAGTTTTTCTCAACGCTTTATAAAATCCTAGATCAATGGTATTTGCCATTTTGTTAGATGAAATTAAATCAAATCCACTATTTACTAATTGGCTATAATTTGCTATGAAGGTAGAACTTGCGGTATTGTCAATGGCTATTAAATTTTCCAAATGATGATCTTTGGCAAATTGAATAAGTGTGCTTACGTTTGAAGAAATATTTGATAATTCTATTAAGTCTTTCCAATTTTCATCAATACCTTTTTTGTCCAACAAAACTTTTTTAGAATTAGCTATAGCAAAAATATTTAGCTTTATACCTTTTTTTTCTTCGATACTTTTTGCAGATTTTAAAATTTGATTTATTAAAGTACTGCCAACATTGCCATGACCAAAAACAGCCAAATTAATCACCTTAGGGCGATGGTCTATAGACTTTGTTGTTTGAAGATTTATAGCTGCAGGTTTTCTTTTATTTTTAGGTTTTATTATCATTAGGCTATTTGTTTATTTAATTTGTAAATTGTTGTTTTGGATTGTACTTTTTTTGTAAAAACTGGTTTTAAAAATGTTTGAATTTGTTCAAATTCCATTAAAAAGGCATCGTGACCATGAATAGATTTCACCTCATAATAATTAGTTTTTACGCCAATACCAGCGAGTTGTCCGTGGGCTATTTTAATTTCACTTGCTGTGAAAAAATAGTCGGTGTCAACACTAATAAGATAAAAATTTGTTTTGGCATTTTTAAATAAGTCTACAAAAGAATGTTGGTCAAAAATATTAGTGCTTTTCAGCAAATGATTCATCAATTTGTAAGCCTTTAAAGAAAATCGGCTATCCAATTGATGGCCATGAAATTGCAACCAATTTTCTATTAAAAATTGACCAGCATTATTTTTTTGGTTATTAAATCTTTGATTGAGAGATTCTGGCGTGCGATAGAGCAACATCGCGTGTGCTCGGGCATCTTGTATTGGGTAAGTAGAGTGATTAAGAATATTATCTTGCACCAGCACATTACCAATAAGCCAATCTGAAGAAGTCCATGAAGTGGCAATGGGAATCAGATTATCAATTTGATTGGGGCGTTGGGCGAACATTTCCCATGCGATTGCACCTCCCAGACTGCCGCCAATAATAGCAAAAAGTTCAGTGACTTCCAGTTCATCTAAACCTTGCCAGAATATTTTAGCGATGTCAAAATTCGTAAAATCTTGATAGTTGTCAATGATGTTGTTTTCATCTTGATAACCGTTCCCAGGAGTGTTAAAAGCTATGACTGTATAATGATTAGTATCTATTACTTTTTGTGGACCAATAAGGGCATTCCACCAGCCATTTTCGCCGGTTACTTGTGAGTTGCCAGTAAGGGCATGATTAACCAAAACTACTGGTGCAAGTCCTAGGGTTGGGCCAAAGATTTGGTAGCTCAAGATTATTTCAGCTTGTACTTTGCCATTTTTTAATTGAACATTTGTTAGCTTTCTTTTTTGCATGGATTTAACTTTTTAAAAGATTTTTAGATTGGAAACCAGAGTACTAGCCTTTATCTCGTTATAAATCCCGAGACAAGTGGTCGCGGATAGCCTGCAAAACAAAACTTGCCTTTTGGCTGCGGACCATGAGCGAACAGTAGAGGCGATGAATGCCTATATGCAGACATTTATCGTCTGCACAGGAAATAGCTTCTCATACAGTCACTAAACTGTTTTGAAAAACTGTTTTGAGGTCGGCTTTTAAGTCTTCAATATCTTCTAAACCAACAGACAAACGGATGAGCTCTTTAGTTACTCCTGTTGCTGCTTGTTGTTCGGTATTAAGTTGTTGATGCGTTGTACTTGCTGGATGAATAATCAAAGATTTGGTGTCGCCTATGTTGGCTAATAAAGAGAAAAACTTGGTATCATTGGCTACTTTTTTAGCCGCTTCATAACCGCCCTTTAATCCAAAAGTAACAATACCACTTTGACCTTCAGGTAGATATTTTTGACTTAAAGTATAATAGGCATTATCTAGTAGACCAGGATAATTGACCCATGCCACTTCGTCTTGTTGCTCTAACCATTTTGCTAAGATTAAGGCGTTTTCGCTATGTTTTTTGATACGAATAGACAACGTTTCTAAACCTTGAATAATTTGAAAGGCGTTGAACGGACTCAATGCCGCGCCAAGATCTCTTAACCCTTCTATGCGAACCTTGGCTATAAAGGACGCTGCACCAAGAACGTCATAATATTTTAGGCCGTGATAACCTGCGGAGGGTTCGGTAAACTCTGGAAATTTGCCGTTGCTCCAGTCAAATTTTCCGGCGTCTATAATCACACCTCCTAATGAGGTACCGTTGCCACCAATATATTTGGTTAACGAATGAATAACGATATCTGCGCCATATTTAATAGGGTTTAACAAATAGGGTGTAGCCACCGTATTATCAACAATGAATGGCACTTTGAATTCTTTAGCCGCCTTAGAAATAGCTTCTAAATCAAGGACATCTAATTTTGGATTACCAAGACTTTCTGCAAAAAATACACGGGTGTTTTCTTGAGCAGCTTTGGTGAAGTTTTCAGGGCTTGAAGGATCAACAAAAGTGGTGGTAATACCTAACCGAGGCAGCGTTACACTTAAAAGATTATAAGTGCCGCCATACAAACTGTTTGATGCCACGATGTGATCGCCTGCTCGAAGCAAGGTGAGCAAAGTAGTTGCAATAGCTGCTGTCCCAGATGCTGTAACAACGGCGCCTATGCCATCTTCTAGCGCAGCTAATCGTTGTTCTAAAATGTCGTTCGTCGGGTTATTGAGTCTGGTGTAAATGTAGCCTGCTTCAGATAGGTTGAACAAATTGGCCGCATGGTCTGAATCTTTAAACACATAAGATGTGGTTTGATAAATGGGTACCGCTCGTGTACCTCCATGTTGTTGTGGATTGTGGCCTGTGTGTAAGGCTTGCGTTGAAAATTTTGTTGATTGACTCATGATGTTGGAATTTTAAATGTTTATATGATAAATGTTAAATTAATTTTAGATTAATAGCATAAAAAAACCTCTGCTGTTGGCAGAGGTTATATTGTGAAATGCTTTTCAAATTTATACAATAGTTGTCCTCTGCGGTTTTACCGGCATCATCATACACATTTGGCAACAGTTGTTATTAAAAATCATTTGTTTGTTCTTTTAAATCTGGGGCAAATATAGAATGATTTTCTAAAAATAAAAATTATTTAGATGTTTTTTCTAAAATTTGCTATTATAATTTATAAATGTAGAATATTTTTTGTAATATCCATAGTTTTATCAATTTTTTTTCTTTGTATTCTTAATAAAATAGATTAGTTATTTTAAAGGAATGGCTGGCTTAATATTAGCCAGCCATTTACTTTTTATATTTGGTATTATTACAGTAATGATTTAAAAACTATTTGGTTTTTGTTACCAACTTTCCATTCCCAGAACTTGAAGAATTTGCGGAAAATTTGGCTGTGCCAATATTTGTAATGTAGCCATTTCCTGAGGCGGTGGCTTCAAGTTTTTCTATAACATTTACTATGACGCCACCATTTCCTTTACATTTTACTTCTGCTTCTTTCGCTATAGTTTCTTTTAGATTAGATTGACCATTACCTGTATTGACGACATCTAATTTATCGATAGTTCCTCAAACGATGGAACGACCATTTGATCTATTTTCCAATCTAAAATAGCGCCCAACTATACCAGAAACTATCAATTCGCTATTGCCATCATGTTTGATAACCGAAGATTCGGGCATCGTAATTTTGATTTCAATGTTGGTATCTTCAATATATTTTTTATTGTTTTGATTGCCTTTAAAAAATATTTTCAATAAAAATTCATTTTTATCTTCTTCAAATGTAAGTAATGGCAAAAGATTATCATCAATGGTAACTTCGACATGCCAAGTTTTTCCTATTTCAACTAAAATTGTCCCGTCTAAATCTTGAAAATTTAACTTGTCAAAGTTTTGATAATCATAAGTTTTGGTAATGGTCTTTCCTGATCCCCTCAATTGGGCATTGGTGATTGATGCTACTAGCGTCAAAATTAATGTGATTATTAATTTTATCATTTTATTTATTTTTTATTGTTGTAACCCATTCCTAAGTTTAAATCGCCCTTTACTTTTAAGGCAACATTGGTTACCACATCACCAGTATTTTCAATGACTAATGCGGTATTTCTATCCACTTTTACGGTTGTAGACTCTGTCGGCTGAAGAAATAGTGGCGAATGTGTGCCACCATCTATTGGCGCATGATATACTTTTAAAATAGTTGTTCCTTCGTTTTTCACAAAGGACTTAAAAGCATTATGCTTGTTGTCTCCTAGAACAAATTTGTCCTTTGGAGCAATGCTTGTATTTGATGTTAAAGAATCAAATACACCACATGAAATAGCACTTATTAAAAGCACACTTAAAATTAAAAGTTTTTTCATCTTTTTGAAAATTTATGAAACGGCAAGGCGTTTCTGATTAATACTGGTGCAAAGATGAAGCAGTAAATTATAGCAAAAGTTGCATATTATAATTTGAGACAAATTAATTTAAAATTATTTTTTTTTGATACTTTTTCGAACAAACATTATGATTTGATACCTTTTAAATCACTTCTGTAATAAATCGATAAATTCTTTTGGTGTATACCCAGTATTTTTTTTGAAAGCTCGGTTAAAAGTCGCTTTGGAATTGAAGCCAGCATTGTAAGCAATACCAATGATGGTAGATTGATTAAGTGCACCAGTTTCAAAAGATTTTTTCACGGCTTCAATGCGATAATTATTGCTAAAACCATTAAAATTCATATTAAATCCTTGATTAATAGCTTTTGAAATGACGTTAACATTGGTGTTTAATTTTCTTGAAATTTCAGTTAAGTTTAACTCTGGGTTTTCATATAATTTTTCTTTCTCAATAAGTGTAACAATTTGTGACTTCCAAACCTCAAGATCGGCAAGATTTTTTACATGTAAAGATTCACTGTTAATATTTATAGTTTCAGATTCAATATGATTTTTATGAATCAAATGGAATTCCTCTTTATTTGATGGTGAAACTTCAAAACCTATTTTTGAAATTGACGAATTAGCATAACCATTTATACAGATGTAAAACAAAATAATTGAAAAAAACAAATAAGACCACCAAGTTCCAATATAATTGGCATGTTCTGGAAAAAAAGAGAAATAAACTTCAAAGAACAATTTCAATAAAAGCATGGCTAAAAAAGCAAACAAATATTTTTTGACCCAAATAAACAATAATGCATCGGCATTACTGGTTAATTGAACAATCAATAGGCGGTATTTTTTATAAAATTTTATACTAAGTAGAAGATAAATAAACATAGAGAAAAAACCAAGAGATTGATACCAAGAATCAAAATCTTTGTCTGCCCCATCTGCGTAATAATAGTATTCACCTAGAATAATTTGATCATAGGCAAAAATCCATCCGTTATATAATAGGTATAAAATACCAGGTATAAAATGAAAAAACAACTTTGAGTTTAACTTAAAAACTGGATTTAAAAGACTTTGAACATAAAAATACAAAACGGGACCTAAAAAAAACAAATGCTGAAATGACATGTAGAACATAAAATCTCTATATGGCTGATTGTCATACCAACCTGCAAAACCAAGCATCCATGGTGCAATATATAAACTACATAGAAAGAGGAATAGACTCAACCAATAATTAGACTTATAATCATCAACTATTGCTTTTTTAAACAACAAAGTAGCATAAAAAATGCCTTGTGAAAAAGGGATTAGTAATAAGGAGCTATAAAAATTAAAATCAAAACGCATAGCTTTTTTAAAAATTCAGATGGTGTAATTTTTTTAAAACAAAAATCGATTAAAAGATTACTTAGAAAAAAAATATTTAGTAAAATTATGTCAAATAGTACTACATGTTTTAATAGGGATATAATTTGTAAATATAGTTGTATTTTTTGACAAACAAATAAGTACAATATTTTTTTAAATTCTTCAATATAGCTAGTTGCAAAATAATGGTCATGCAAATAAAAAAGCATTATTTTAAAAACTAAAAATTAGGATTAAAACATGAGTTTTACGTAAATTTGACCCATGCAAAAATATCATGTGGTTTATTTATCTCTTGGGAGCAATTTGGGTGATAAATTGGCGTTTTTAAATGAGGCAATAAATGAAATTCAGCTACAAATAGGCTTAATTAAAGAGGTGTCATCGGTTTACGAATCGCCTGCGTGGGGCTATAAATCGCCTGAATCTTTTTATAATATAGTTTTGCAAACCTATACCCATTTTGAACCACCAAAATTATTAAGAAAAATTAAGAAAATTGAAAAGCGATTAGGACGCGCCGAAAAAAAGGAAAGCATTTATGAAGACCGTGTGATTGATATAGATATCATTGACTTTGACGAGCAGCCCTTTATTATCAAAGATTTAAGCATTCCTCATCAGCAGATGCATTTAAGGCGTTTTGTGCTTGAACCGATGTTTGAAATTTCCCCAAATTATACGCATCCAGTTTTTCAAGAAGACATTCAACAATTAATAGACAATTGTGAGGATCAAAATCCTATAACAAAAATTAAATCCCCCTTAAATTTTAAAAAATACAGTTTTGATCAAACCATAAAATTTGTAACCATAGAGGGAAACATTGGTGCGGGCAAGACAACCTTAGCTGCAAAAATTGGTCAAGATTTTAACGCCAAAACGGTTTTCGAACGCTTTGCTGACAATCCCTTTTTGCCGAAGTTTTATCAAGACCAGCATCGCTATGCTTTTCCGCTTGAAATGTCTTTTTTGGCCGATAGATACCAACAAGCGTCAGATGATTTGGCGCAATTTGATTTATTTAAAGACTTTGTGGTTTCAGATTATCAAATGATTAAATCTTTGATTTTTGCCAAAGTAACTTTGCAAGCCGATGAATACAAACTTTATAAAACCCTTTTTGATATCATTTATAAAGACATTCCTAAACCTGATCTTTACGTTTATATGTACAGACAAACCAATGATTTAATTAACAACATAAAGAAGAGAGGACGGTCTTATGAAAAAAACATTAAACCAGATTATTTGAATGAAATCAATCAAGGCTATATGGACCACATCAAAACCAATCCGCAGTTAAACATTTTGGTTTTAGATGTTACAGATAGAGATTTTGTCAAAAGGCAAGAAGATTACATTTGGGTTTTGGAGCAGTTGATGGCAGTAAAAAAGTAGCTCATTGAATCTATAGCTTCAATATTTTTCTGAACCGCACCCCGACTTGAGCGGAGCTCTTTTTATGGGTTTGAAAAAACCATAAAAAAGCGTCCCGATAGTAATCGGGAGGAAGCCGGAAAAGGTGCCCAAATAGAAATCTAGCTTTTTTTTAAATAAAACTTTAAGAAGAATAAAAGTGCAAAAAACACGGCAAAAGCAATCCCGACGTGATATATTTTTTTGTAATGCAGTTTATGAATATTGAGGTCCTTTCTGTACATAAAAACAATGATAAACACAAAGGCAATAAAAAAAAGAATCGCAAATATTATTTGACCAGTTGAAAACATTTAAAATATTTTTTGCAAATTTACAATCTTTTTAGCAAACAATCTATTATGCAAAAACAATTAAACGCCGTTTATCATTTTCATGATACCTACGAACTTAACATTTCTGAAACACCAAACGCTAATTTAAGCGAAGAGCGCATAGACCTTCGTTTTAATTTGATGAAAGAGGAAAATGAAGAATATCTAGAAGCTGCCAAAAACAATGATATTGTTGAAATTGCAGATGCCTTAGGGGATATGCTCTATATACTATGTGGCACCATCATTGAGCATGGCTTGCAACACAAAATTGAAGAAGTTTTTGATGAAATTCAACGCAGCAATATGAGTAAATTAGGAGAAGATGGCCTACCTATTTACCGTGAAGATGGCAAAGTAATGAAAGGCCCAAATTATTTTAAACCAGATTTTGAGAAGATTTTAAAATAAAAAAAGGTCGTCAATGAATTTTGACGACCTTTTTTTTGAGTTATGATTAATTCTATTTTACAATAGTCATTTCATCAATCAAGTGTTTAGCACCTGCATATTTTTCAATGATGAACAATATGAAACGTGCATCAACGTTGATGGTGCGTTGCAAATTGTTGTCAAAAACAACATCGCCAGCCATGGCTTCAATGTTGCCATCAAAAGCCAAACCAATCAATTCACCTTTACCATTAAGAACTGGTGAGCCAGAATTTCCGCCAGTAATATCGTTATCTGTCAAAAAGTTAACTGGCATATAACCTGCTTTATCAGCATATTGACCAAAATCTTTTTTGTTATATAAATCTATAAGTGGTTGAGACAAATCGAATTCTAAGTCGCCTGCTTTGTGTTTCTTAACCATACCTTCCAAAGTGGTATAGTTATTAATTTTCGCATCATTGCGCTTGTCTGCAGGTAAAGCTCTCACTTTGCCATATGTTAAACGTAGCGTTGAATTGGCATCTGGATATAAAATAGCTGACATTTTAGACTCTCTTAAACCTTCAACTAAAACTCTAAAACCCCTTTGGTAGTTGTTTTCAGCTGTTTTTAATTCATCTGATTTAGTATTATAATGGGTGGTTAAATCATTCGCCAATTTATACAAAGGATCATTTTTTATGATGTTTTCATCAGGAACTTCTAAATAAGCCATGAGTCTTTCTTTTGAAGAAAAAATACTTAAATCTACAGCGTTTGTGGCAAATTTATTTAAGTCTGCTTTATTGTCCACCATGGTTTTAACCATAGGTGCTAAACCAAAAGTTGCACCTTTTTGACTGTAAAGAGTCAAATGACCAGCCAAAATATCTTTTTCAACCGCTAAGTTCATGGTTTCAAAAGTTCCTTTTATGGCCTCAGTCATACGTGCTTTCATACCTTCGCGCTCTTTTTCGCCCGCTTTGGCATATTGGATTAAGCCGTTACCTAATCTCGCAGGCATTGCACCAAAGGCTGTTCCTCTCATAAATGTCATCAAGTAATTATCATGTTTAGCTTTTTCATTTGTCATGGCATAATAAGCATTGATATCCTTTATGGCGCTGCCGTACTTTTCTTTGTTTTCAGTTTTGTTAGCCCATTGATCAAATTTTTTCTCAACTTTTCTTTTAGAATCAGCTGTTTTAAATTTTGATAAAGCATCAATCATTCCTTGTCTATTTTTCCAATAATTGGCAATTGACGCATATTTGGAGGCATAATCTAAACGTGTTTTATCGTCTTTATCCATATGCGGTTTCATTTTGTCCATGCTCATTTTTGAGCCTTCAACCCAAGCAGGATAAGCAAATTTTACGTTTTGCTCAATACCTTCTGCTGGCATCCAACGATTGGTTCGGCCAGGGTAACCCAATATCATGGCAAAATCACCTTCTTTATAGCCTTTTATACTGATTGGCAAATGATGTTTTGGTTTTAAAGGCATATTGTCTTTTGAAAAATCTGCAGGATTATTGTCCTTGTTGGCATAAACGCGGAAAAGCGCAAAATCGCCAGTATGTCTTGGCCATTCCCAATTGTCTGTGTCGCCACCAAATTTACCAATGCTTTCAGTCGGTGTTCCAACTAATCTCACATCTTTAAAATCTTCATAAACAAAATAGTAGAACTCATTACCTTGAAAAAATGAACGAACAGAAACTGTATATTTGCCACCGCCATCATTCTCTTTTTGAATTTTTGAAATTTCTTGATTAATCGCTTTTTCTCTATCAGCTTCATTCATTTGGTTGTTTACAACACCCAAAATTCTTTTGGTTACATCGTCCATTCTTATAAAAAATCTCACAAAAAGACTCTTAGGTTTTAATTCAGATGCGCGGTCTTTGGCCCAAAAACCATCTCTTAAATAATTTTTTTCTGGCGTTGATAATTCAGCAATGGCATCATAACCACAGTGATGATTGGTAAGTACCAATCCGTCTTTAGAGATAATTTCGGCCGTACAGCCACCATTAAATTGTACAATAGCATCTTTCAAACTAGAATTGTTGATGCTGTAAATTTCCTCAGCTGTTAATTGAAGACCCATTTTTTGCATATCACGTTGATTCAAACGTTTTAGATGCATTAAAAACCACATGCCTTCGTCAGCCATTAATAAAGAGGGTGTTAGCAACAAAAAAGCTAACAGACCAAATACGATTTTTTTCATGTTATATAAATTAAAATAATTTGCTAATTTATTAAAGATATTTCAATTTTATGATGATTTTTTGATTTTTTTAGACCTATTGGTTTATTACATATTTATCGGCTCCATCCTACGGGTCAGTAGTTGCTTTTGTGGTTTAATTAATACATGATAAAGAATGCCAACAATGACTTTGGAAGGGCTTGAGGCTTTTTTTTTATTTCTCTACCTGTTAAATTTTTCTAAACCCATTAAACCTTTTCTTGGAGTAGTTGTCTTATGAGTAATATTAATTTTTTAAAACACAAAATCATGAAAAATGTAATTTTAGCAATCAGTTTAATGTTGGTAACTTTAACTTTTGCGCAAAAATCAGAAACAAAAGGTGAAAGAGGATCTTCGCAAGAGATGGTTGAAAAGCGATTAGGAAAACTCAAAGCAGAACTCAATTTGACGGATGATCAAATGAAGCAAATAAAACCAATCATGGAAGCAAGGGTAGAAAAAATGAAATCAAAAAAGGAAAGTCAACAGGCAGAAAAAGCAGAAAAAAAAGCACAGCGTGAAGCGATGAAAGAAGAAATGAAGGCTGATGATGAAAAAATGAAAAAAATATTAACGCCGGAGCAATATGAAAAATGGAAAGCTTTACGAAATGATGACAAGGAAAAAATGAAAGAAAAAATCAAAGAAAGAAGAAAAAACAAAACGGTAGAATAAAAGGCTAAAGGTTAAACCCAAATTCAGCTTTAGACGCTGAATCGACGAAAATTTTGTTTTTTTACAAAATTTTGTCGGGGTTAACCTTGACAAAATCGAAGATTTTCTTCAACCCTTTGGGCAAATTACGCTATTGCGTAATTTGGGTTAAATTTAAGAAACCTCTCTTGAAATATTTTAAGAGAGGTTTTTTTTGTTTTTTAAGCCACTACATTTTTAATTTCTTTTATCCTCGCCAAAAAGTAGTTTATTTCTGATGGTGGCAAAGAAACTTTCATTTAATGGCTCTATCATTTTTATTGGAAAATCATTTTTTGTAATAATCAATTCCGTTTGCTGATTAATAATGAGTAGTCGGCTATCCAAGGAAACCAAAAAAGTATCTTCTCTGCCAGAAACCTTTAATTTTACGGTCATATCATCATTGATGACCAATGGCCGAGCATTCAGATTGTGCGGAGCAATAGGTGTAATGACCAGACTATTTACGTTTGGCGTTAAAATGGGACCACCACAACTCAATGAATAGCCAGTAGATCCTGTTGGCGTAGATATAATTAATCCATCGGCCCAATAGGAGGTTAAATACTCGTCATTCAAATAGGTTTCCACTGTAATCATCGACGTGGTGTCTCTTCTACTGACCGTAATTTCATTTAAAGCAAAAACAGCTTGACCATTGAAGTCAATCGGCGGATTGGTCTCTAATTTAAGCGTAGAGCGATTAGTAATTTTATAGTCTCCTTTTATGATTTGAGATAGTAATTCCTCAACATCTTCTTTTTGCACTTTAGCCAAGAACCCTAAGCGACCAGCATTTATGCCTAAAATTGGAATTTGTAAATGTCTAATAAATGCAGCTGCCCGCAAAATAGTACCATCTCCACCTATGCTAAGCAAGAAGTCATAACTTTGATCTAAATCTTCATGTGATGAAAAAGTTTGGCAACTTTTGTCAACCAATTCTTTTTGTTTTAAAATTTGGTAGAACTTTGATTCTATCGCAAAATCAAGATTGTTTTTGGCAAAAAAATTAAAAATATTTTGAAGCAAAGCCTTTGAATCTTTTTCAAAATATTGACCAAAAACAGCTATTTTTTTCATTTTATAAACTCAAATATTTATCTAGATAAGCTGACCGCTCAGTAAGCTTTTCGATATAGGTATCATCCTGATGATTTGAGATGATTTCATAATTATAGCGTCTAAAAGTCTGAATAATTTCATTCATATTGCCACTGACAATTTTTAGAGTTACTTGAACACTTTGCTCATCACTAAATGAAATGATACTCCCTAAAATCTTGCTATTGTTACCTTCAACTATTTGCGCAATTTGACTCATGCTGTAGTCTCTTGCTTGCGTTTGAACAACAATTGAGCCCCCAATTTCCTTAATGAAAGGCGTGTCTGTTAATACATTAAAAATTGCATTTAGTTCATAAAATCCTAAAAATTGATTTTCTGCATTTAAAACAGGCATCAAATCAGTATTGTTTTGTGCAAAAGCTTCTAGCACCTCAAGCCACATGGCAGAATCTCTCACATAAAATCTTTCAAATAAATAAAGAAACTCGCCAATACTTTTATTTTTATCAAAAGTAAAAGTATCTTCAGCTTGCAAACATCCCATGTAAACGCTTTCATTGATCACGGGAAAATGGGTGTGAATATTTTTGTTAAAAAACCTTTGTGCCTTATCGATGAGGTCGTTCATTTGAAAAGGCTTAGTTTTTGAAATAATATAATTCGAAATTTCCATTCTACAGATTATGATTGACAAATAAACGAAATAAATATCAAAGAAAAAAATCGCAAAATAAAGGAGCTAAAATCTTTAAAAAAAATTGCTATTAATTATTAAAAATTGTTAATTTGCAATAAGTAAATGGAGTTATGATTTTACATGCAACAGTTTCTGGTCAAGGTGAATCTTTATTGATCTTACATGGCTTTTTGGGTCAGTCTGACAATTGGAAAACCATCGTTAATCAGCTAGATAAATCTTTTGAAGTACACGCCATTGACTTACGAAATCACGGCAGAAGTTTTCATGCAGATGACTTTTCGTATGCCGTGATGGTTGAAGATTTGATTAACTATTTTAACCACTTTCAACTGAAAGAAGCTATTGTTTTGGGTCATTCCATGGGTGGAAAAGTTGCTATGCAATTGGCTTGCGAGCACACACATTTAGTTAAAAAACTTATTGTAGCAGACATTGGACCAAAGTACTATCCCCTTCATCATCAGCAAATTTTGGCGGGATTACAAGCCATTGATTTTTCTACCCAGCCTACACGGTCTGAAGCAGAATCAACCTTAGCCTTATATATTACCGATTTTGGTGTGAGACAATTTTTGCTGAAAAATCTTTTTTGGAAAACACCCGGTCAACTAGACTTTCGATTTTATTTAAAGGCTTTAGTTAATAATATAGAAGAAGTAGGCAAAGCACTTCCAAAGCAATTTCAATTTGATAAAGAGACTTTGTTTTTAAGAGGTGCAAACTCCAATTATATTTTAGACGATGATTGGGTTGGCATTCAGAGACAATTTCCAAAAGCCAATTTAGAAACGATACCAAATGCTGGTCATTGGTTGCATGCTGAACAGCCGCAAATTTTTTTAGAGAAACTTAATCAATTTTTAATTTAGTATTTTATGAAATCGCCATTATCTAAAGTTTGCGTAAGCAAGCACCAATGAAGATTGGCGAATTACTCCCGATAGCTGTCGGGAGACCAATAAAAAACAAATAAATATCTACATATGAAAAGTATAATTATTCAACTCTTAGCATCAACCGTTTTGGTTTTGGTTTTAGCACATTTTATTGATGGTGTTGAGGTTACTGGTTTTGTTGGGGCTTTAATTACAGCAGTGGTTTTAGGTTTACTCAATTTAATCGTCAAGCCTATTTTGAAAATCGTTTCATTTCCGATTACTATTATAACATTAGGGTTGTTTTCTTTTGTTATAAACGCCATCATCGTTAAAGTTTGTGACCATTTTGTAGATGATTTTGCGATTACTGGTTGGTTGAATGTATTTATTTTTAGTATTTTACTTTCTATTGGACAGTCTATTATTGGTTATTTTGTGAAGGAATAAAAAAAGACTATCCTTGTTTGGACAGCCTTTGTAAATAGCTTTTATTAAATTACTCTTCGCTCACGCCAATTTGGTCAAGCTTGTCATTGTTTCCAATACCCTTTGGGTTAGGTCCCCATTGGTTTTCTCCATGTTGGCTATCAGTGCAATATTGCACTAGTAGAATTATTCCACCTACAAATGGGATTAAGCCGATAAACCAAAACCAACCGCTTTTGCCTATATCATGAAGTCTTCGAACAGCTAAGGCTAAACCAGGAACTAGAAAACCAAAAGCATAAATAACTATTAAAATTAGAAACAAATAGGTCAGCGCATTAGGTGCGCCGCCATTTCGTGTTTCTATAGCTGAAGCAATAATTGGAATATATAAAATCGTTATAATAACAGTATTCATTAATTGTGAAAACCAATACTCTTTTCTTCTCGCTCTACCTTTAAAATTAGCGTAATTATCAATCATGGCTTTTTTCCACCAATCAAACATGTTGTAATCATCTTCTGGGTTGTATTTTTCTCTTGTCATAAAAAATAAGTTTGTTGTTAGGCATCAAAAATATAAATTTTAGGGAAATTGATGATAGAAAAGAGAAAAAATTTATCCTAGCCGTTGGTGCAGCGAAAAGCCCCTAATACCAAACCTGCTTATAAAATAGACCAATCTACTCGTCTATTTTTGTGAAAATCTACTCAAAAAATAGTTCTGTAGCCCAGCTATGCACAATTTTTTTGAATAGATTTTTCCTAAAAATTTACTTTGCATCTTGATCTATTTTAAAAGCAGGTTTGGTATAAAACAAAAAGGCAAATAAATCTTGGGTTTTTTAAAGCGCCCCGAGAAGCTTAATCCCAGATTATGCATTAGAAATTTATTACGAAGAATTTTTACTTCATCTATACTTCGGTACTCATTTTTCCGTCCTCAATTTAGCTAAGGCTACATCTGTGATTGAAAAATTCCGTTCCTTGTATATATTTTGTAAAAATTTCTCTCATGACAAAGTCTAATGCGTAATCCGGGTTAATAAAAACACATAGATTTACTGCCTTTTTGTTGCGGACTTGTAGCGAAACAAACGAACCAAGCCTTTGCGGATAAAGACCAAGCACTTATTGCTTCAAAAAAATTATAGCATTTTTATTAGTAGTTGATCATCAACTTTTTCAACTTTTGCTAAGCCATGTTGGGTGATTTCCTTGATGGCTTTATCCCACTTTTTGTTAGAAAGTTCAGAATTTTCTTTCAAAGTATTTAAAAGCATGTTGCTGTTTTTAGCTAAAATATCAAAAATAATTTTTGCCTCTTCCGACAAGTCAGGACCTTTCTTCTCAGGTTTCATTTGAGGAAAAAACAACACTTCTTGGATAGAAGGATTATTAGTCAAAAACATGATTAATCTGTCCATGCCAATGCCCAGACCCGAAGTAGGCGGCATACCAAACTCTAAAGCACGCAAAAAGTCCTCATCAATAATGCCATTGGCCTCATCATCGCCTTTTTCAGACAATTTCATTTGAGCTTCAAAACGTTCTCTTTGGTCAATTGGGTCGTTCAATTCCGAATAGGCATTGGCAATTTCTTTACCACAAACTATCAATTCAAAACGTTCAGTTAATTCAGGATTATCTCGGTGCGCTTTACACAATGGCGACATTTCCTTTGGATAATCTGTAATAAAAGTTGGTTGGATAAAGTTGCCTTCACATTTGGCACCAAAAATTTCATCTATCAATTTGCCTTTACCCATGGTGCTATCTACCGCAATTCCCATGGATTGTGCAGCAGTAAAAAGTTCAGCTTCTGTTTTTCCTGAAATATCAAAACCAGTAAATTGTTTGATAGCATCAGTCATGGTCACACGGGCGTACGGGGCTTTAAAATCTATGGCATATTCACCAAAAGTTGCTTTTGTGTTGCCATTCACCGCCATGGCACAATGCTCAAGCAATTGCTCAGTAAAAGCCATCATCCAGTTATAATCTTTATAGGCTACGTAAATTTCCATGGCCGTAAATTCTGGATTATGCGTGCGATCCATCCCTTCATTGCGGAAGTTTTTGGAGAATTCATAAACACCATCAAAACCGCCAACAATTAACCTTTTAAGATACAATTCGTTGGCAATTCTCAAATATAAAGGAATATCCAGGGCATTATGATGCGAAATAAACGGACGGGCAGCTGCACCGCCAGGAATCGCTTGTAAAATCGGCGTTTCAACTTCCATATAACCTGCGTCATTAAAGAAATTTCGCATGGCACTAAACAACTTGGTGCGTTTCACAAATACTTCTTTTACCTGCGGATTCACAACCAAATCAACATAGCGCATGCGATATCGCAATTCAGGGTCTTTAAATTCGTCATAAACCTTCCCTTCAGCATCTGTTTTCGGCAGCGGCAATGGGCGGAGGGTTTTTGACAAAACAGTAAATTTATCTACCCTTAAGGATTTTTCGCCAACTTTGGTTAAAAATAATTCACCTTCAACACCAATAAAATCTCCTAAATCTAATAGCTTTCTAAAGACTTGATTATAAAGTGTTTTATCCTCACTTGTACAAATATTGTCGCGATTAAAATAGAGTTGAAAACGGCCTTCACTGTCTTGTAACTCTACAAAAGCGGCCTTGCCCATGTCGCGATCACTCATCATTCTGCCAGCTATCGAAACTTTTTTACCTTCAACAAAATCGCTTTTCAGTTGGTCTATTGTATGTGTTATGTTGAACAAATCTGCAGGATATGGATTAATACCCAAATCACGAAGTTTTTGTAATTTTTCTCTTCTAATTATTTCTTGTTCAGAAAGTTGCATAATATATGAATTAAATTTTTTTTGAAGCCTTATCCCGCTATTCGCTTCAACTCCTCAATAAAAAAGCGGTGTTTTTAAGGTTTTTTTCAGGCTTCTTAGGTCGCCCTTAAAAACCAAAAAACGCACGCTTTTTTATCTTGCGGGGTTTTCGCTGCTATCGGGGCTAGAAGAGTAGAATAAAAAATCTACTTTTCGTTATGTAAAAAAGCTTGTCTATTTAGTAAAGTCTCTTCGCTTTCTACGTGGTCATCATCAGGTACGCAGCAATCTACAGGACAAACAGCTGCACATTGTGGTTCATCATGAAAACCTTTACATTCTGTGCATTTGCCTGGCACGATATAATAGACATCATCAGAAACAGGCCGTTGTGGTGCATCTGCATCCATTTCAGTACCATCTGGCAAAACAATTTTTCCTCTTAATTTGGTGCCATCTTTATAACGCCAATCATCTGCACCTTCATAAATAGCAGTATTTGGGCACTCGGGCTCACAAGCACCGCAGTTAATACATTCATCCGTAATTTTTATAGCCATTGTCTAAAAATTTTTGCAAAAATATAACATAAAAACCAAAGTCGAAATTAACAGACGTTAAAAGTTTAAAAATTAGTTTTAAATTTTATTTTTAAAATAACTATATTTGCCACATATTTAAAAAAGAATGGGTTTTTTTAGGTTTTTATTTAGTAAGGCCTTTGGTATAAATGTATTATTTGCCTTAGCGTTAACAGCAGGATTGGTCTTTTTTTTATTGAATTTTTTGTTATTTTCAACTAATCATGGTGCGGAAGTTGTTGTGCCCGATTTGCATTTAAATTCTATTGACGAGGGTGAAAAAAAATTGGACAAACTAGATTTAGAGTTTGTTTTAATCGATACGATTGATTATGATGAAACTAAGCCAAAATTTGCCATTCTATCCCAAGAACCAGAAGCAGGCAAAAAAGTGAAACCAAATAGAAAGGTTTATGTAAAAATTAATGCAGGGGATTATCAAACGATTATACTTCCTGATTTAATGAACAAATCCTTTAGACAAGCTCAAAATACTTTTGCTGTATTTGGTCTTCAACTGGGTGATACAATTTATAAAACGAATTTATCAAAAGATATGGTTCTGGGCGTTCAAATAGGCGGAAAAAATGTTGCGCCTGGCAGTAAGCTAAAAAAACAGACTAAAATTGATTTAATTTTAGGTGACGGAAAAGTATCTTATTATGATGATAATGAGAAATCTAAAGATAGTTTGCCTGCTATGAATCAGATTAATGTGCCGATAGAATAAATTTTAGGCAGGTAGTTGCAAATTATAAAAAAAACAAAAATGAATAGTGAATTAATGGAAGATATTAATGATATTGATGATGAAGATACTTTGTTTGAACATTTTGTATTTGAGGTGTCTAAAGGGCAAAATGCAGTTCGGATAGATAAATATTTGGTTAATCTTTTAGAAAACTACAGCCGAAGCAAAATTCAAAATGCCTTACAAGACAAGCATATTTATGTTAATGATCAATATGTTACGGCCAATTATAAAGTCAAACCAAATGACACCATATCTTTAAAGTTTCCGCATCCAACTTATGCCGCACTTTTGGTTCCTGAAGATATTCCACTTAATGTTGTTTTTGAAGATGATGATGTTTTGGTTATCAATAAACCGCCTGGTTTAGTTGTTCATCCTGGTCATGGGAATTATTCTGGCACCTTGGTCAATGCATTAATTCATCATTTTAAGAATTTACCCATAAATAATTCTAATGGCCCGGGTTTGGTTCATCGGATAGATAAAGACACTTCTGGTCTTTTAATAGTTGCAAAAACTGAAATAGCCATGAAATCGCTAACAAAACAGTTTGCCAAAAAAACAACGCAACGTGAATATGTGGCGTTGGTTTGGGGCGATGTTGAGCAAGATGAAGGCACTATTGAAGGTTATATTGCTAGAAATCCTAGAAATAGATTGCAGATGTATTCTTTTCAGGATGAAACCATGGGTAAGCATGCGGTCACACATTATAAGGTATTAGAGCGTTTTGGCTACGTGACGTTGGTCAGCTGTAAACTAGAAACAGGCCGCACGCATCAAATTCGCGTTCACATGAAATATTTGGGTCATATTTTGTTTAATGATGAACGCTATGGTGGACACAAAATTCTTAAAGGCACCACTTTTGCTAAATATACGCAATTTGTTAAAAATTGTTTTGAAACTTTACCGCGACAAGCTTTGCATGCCAAAACACTTGGTTTTGAGCATCCCATAACAAGCGTTTTCATGCAATTTGATTCTGAAATACCGCAGGATATGCAATTATGCATTGACAAATGGCGTGCCTATACACAAGAAAAAGAAGCTGCAGACGATTTGGAATAATTTATCTTAAGCTATTCTAAAAAAAGCAGAAGTTCTTTAAGGCACAGGATCATAACCGCTGCGTCCCCAAGGATGACAACTAAAAATTCGTTTGATTGCTAACCAGCCACCTTTCATTAGTCCATGTTTTTGCAAAGCCTCTATGCTATATTGAGAACAAGTAGGAGAATATCTGCAGGTTGGACCACCTTTCAAGGGGGACAAAACCACTTGATAAAAGCGAATGAGAAAAATAAATGGAAAAATGAAAATTCTTTTGATAATCTAAATCTAAAGATTAAACGACATATATCTAAATAAGGTTGTAGCTTGTCCCGTCTTTCCCATCATTAAGTTGTATACCAGCTTTAGCTAATTCATCTCTAATATGGTCAGACATGGCAAAGTCTTTGTTGTCTCTTGCTTTCTTGCGAAGCTCAATTAGTAATTGAAGCGCGCCATCAATATGTCCAGATTGATTGCTTTGCTGACTCGCGGTTAAACCTAAAACATCAAAAACAAAGGCATTCAATGTCGTTTTAAACAAATTAAAATCAGTTTCGTTTAACTGAATTTTACCATCTTTCATCAATTGAATTTGTTTAGCTGCTTCAAAAAGATGTGCAATCAAAATAGGGGTATTAAAATCATCGTTCATGGCTTCGTAGCAAAGCTTTTTCCATGCTTCAACATCAAAATCTGACTGATTACCAGCGGTTAAAGTATCCAAAATAGCTAAACTGTCCATCAATCGGTTATAGCCTTTTTCTGAGGCGACTAAAGCATCATTAGAAAAATCAAAAATGCTGCGATAATGGGCTTGCAACATAAAAAAGCGAACAACAGAAGGCTCAAAAGCTTTAGTAAGTAAGTTGTTTTGACCAGAAAAAATTTCAGTTGGTAAAATATAATTTCCAGTTGATTTGGCCATTTTTTTACCATTGAGTAGCAACATATTGGTATGCAACCAATAATTTACTGGTTCTGCACCACAGGCTGCTTCATTTTGAGCAATTTCACTTTCATGGTGAGGGAATTTTAAATCCATACCGCCACCATGTATGTCAAATTTTTTACCGAGATATTTTGTACTCATAGCAGTACATTCAAGATGCCAACCTGGAAAACCATCACTCCATGGTGAAGGCCACCGCATAATATGTTGAGGTTCAGCTTTTTTCCATAGCGCAAAATCTTGAGGATTTTTTTTATCTGAAATGCCATCCAAATCTCTAGTGTTGGCTATCATGTCTTCAATATTTCTACCACTGAGTTTGCCGTATTCGTTTTCTTCATTAAATTTCACCACATCAAAATAGACGGAGCCATTTGATTCATAGCCAAAACCATTGTCAATTATTTTTTGAACAATATCTAATTGTTCAATGATGTGACCAGTTGCCGTGGGTTCAATACTGGGTGGCAAAAAATTCATCTGATCTAAAATCTGATGAAAATCAACTGTATAGCGTTGAACAATTTCCATAGGTTCTATCTGCTCTAATCTCGCTTTTTTCGCTATGCGATCTTCGCCTTCATCAGCATCATTCTCTAAATGCCCAACATCTGTAATATTTCTAACATATCTTACTTTATAACCCAAATGCAGTAGATATCTAAAAATCATATCAAAACTTAAAAAAGTTCTCACATTACCCAAATGCACATTGCTGTAGACGGTTGGTCCACAAACATACATGCCAACATAACCTTCATTTATAGGTGTAAATATTTCTTTTTCAGATGAGAGTGAGTTATAAACTTTTAAAGTGTTTTGGCTATACAATGTCATGCTTAAAATTTAGTTTCTAATTTAATATAGTCTAAAAATTCTCTTTTATATTTATCTTCTTTGAAAAGGCCACCATATTCTGAAGTAACTGTACTACTTTCAATATCTTTGATGCCTCTTGAATTAACACAAAGGTGTTTGGCATCAATGACGCAGGCCACATTGTCTGTGCCTAATATAGCTTGCATTTCTTTTACGATCTGCATGGTTAATCTTTCTTGAACTTGTGGGCGTTTTGCGTAATAGTCAACTATTCGGTTCATTTTTGATAAACCAATGACTGTGCCATTTGAAATATAAGCCACATGTGCTCTGCCTACTATTGGCAAAAAATGATGTTCACATGTTGAATAAAGGACGATGTTTTTTTCAACAAGCATTTCACCGTATTTATATTTATTGTCAAAATTAGAAGATTTTGGTTTTCTATTTGGATGAAGCCCACCAAAAATTTCTTTGACAAACATTTTAGCTACCCTATGAGGTGTGCCTTTTAAACTATCATCTGACAAATCTAGACCTAAAGTGGTCATGATTTTGAACATATCTTTTTCAATCAAAGCAATTTTTTCTTCATCAGAAAGGTTAAAAGCATTTGACAGCAAAGGCGTGTCAGAGTTACTGCTGAAATGATTATCGCCTTGCGCTTCAAATATTTCCTTTTCTTCGTTATTGTTAACCATAGTTTTTAATTAAATCGACTGCAAAGATACAAATTCAAAATTTTAGAGGCGCTTTTTAGAATAAAATTAAGCTTTGTTTTGCTTTGGGAGGCAAAAAAAATATTTTAACACTTCAATTTTTAAATATTTTGATGCAATATAAAATAATATAGTATATTTGACGTTTTAAATTTCAATATTATTCTTCAAAATATGAAACTGAAATCACTACGTTTTTTAATTGCTTCCTTTTTAGTTTTTTCCAATATTTCCATTGCGCAAGAAGGTATAGCAGTCTATACAGATTACTTGGCTGATAATTTATACTTATTACACCCTTCTATGGCAGGTGCCTCTAATTGTGGAAAGTTAAGATTAACTGCAAGACAACAGTGGTTTGATGTAAATAATGCACCTTCATTGCAAACAGGTAGTTTTAATATTCTTGTTGGAGAAAGGTCTGGTTTTGGTGTTATTGCTTTTAATGATAGAAATGGTTTTCATTCACAAATGGGGGCGAAAGTATCCTATGCGCATCATATACAATTTTCAAGATATAGTGATTATGATTTAAATCGTTTATCTTTTGGTATTAGTGGTGGCTTGGTTAATAGTAGAATTGACCAAACGTCTTGGAATCAGAATTTTGACCCAAATGTTACGCCAGGTATTATTGTAACTAATTCGTATTTTAACATAGATGTTGGTGCTTCATATTTTGTTGGTGAATTCTTTTCACATTTAACCATTAAAAATTTAATTTCAAACAGAAGAGAACTTTATACTGATATTGAATCAGATAACTTGAGAAAATATATTTTAAGTGCTGGTATGGTTTTTGGCGATGAGAATAAATTGCTATTTGAACCTTCAGCGATGTTTCAATTAACGGATTTAACAAGAGAAAAGGCTATTGACGGTAACTTTAAAGTATATAAACCAATGGATTGGGGTCGTCTCTGGGGTGGTTTATCATATAGATATCAAATGGATATATTGGGCGACTCAGATAAAAGGTTGTCTTATATAACCCCTATAGTCGGCATCAATTATGGGAAATATATGTTTTCTTACACCTATTCGCATTTAGGAGGATCAACGCGTTTTGATAGTATGGGTTTCCATCAAATTACTTTGGGAATAGACCTTTTCTGTAAAGAGAAAAAATGGCGTTGTAATTGTCCAGCTATTAATTAATTCAACTATGCTTATTAAAAAAGTTCATGGTATTTCTCCGCAAATACCAGAGAGTTGTTATGTAGCCGAAAATGCAACCATTATTGGCCAAGTCACTTTCGGCGAAGATTGTAGCGTATGGTTTAATGCTGTGGTAAGAGGAGATGTTCATGAAATAAAAATCGGCCATAAAGTAAATATTCAAGATGGCGCCATTATTCATTGCACTTTTCAAAAGCATCCAACATTTATAGGTGATAATGTCTCCATTGGCCATCATGCGATAGTGCACGGTTGTGAAATTCATGATAACGTTTTAATTGGCATGGGCGCCATTGTTATGGATGGTTGTGTAGTAGAAAGTCATTCAATAATTGCTGCAGGTGCTGTTGTTACGCAAAATACGCGCGTTGAATCTGG
>B570J29032_109959442_pt1 | contig 25878 bp, 13 predicted proteins | sample LakMenEpi16Nov12_FD_29032 | JGI IMG/M metagenome (IMG submission 29032) | reverse complement strand
ATCCATTTACCTAGTGCACTCGTATCCTTATTAATCATCCATCTTTTACCGCACATCATGCAGAAAAGCTCTACGTGTAATTTTTGTGAAAACACTCTATCGACAAAAACTCTCCCCTGGCATTTATTGCATTTCATCATAGCGTAAATAGTTTCCCATCAACAACACATGAGTAATCTGGTGCCACATGGATCATCTGAATATGTGGATAATCATTTACAATATGTGCAATGGCAAAACCTTTTTGCCAATCGTGGTGCTGCATGTACTTCATTCCTGGACCCTTTTCATCGCACATGTGACCAAGTTCATAGCCACGAAGAGTTTCTCCCTCTCCATTATTTCTTAATTCATATGTAACTAAGTGGGAAGCAATTCTATGAGAGTGCCCTCTAATTAAAGAAATTTGAAGATCTTCCATATCTTTTCGGACTGATCCTGTTGATGCAATAGAGAGACCATGATGAACATGGATGTCTCCAAAGCGGCGCTTAGGCAATTCATTATAATGAATATATTCATACCCTAGTGAATCTAATCCCCATAGAGCTTCTGGAGTAACCTCATTAATATAATCTGGAAGCTTTGCATCTACATAATTAAAAATTCTAACATCGTGATTTCCAAGAGCAGAAAATAGCTGTGCCTCTGGGAGCATCTCTCTAGTCTTTGTATAAAAATCTCTTGCGCCTTTTGCTTCATGTCGCATCATTGGAACAATTAAATCTCGGCTATCTGTCTTATGAAGATTTAAAAATTCTGCTGAACGGCCTTCTGTATATTTGCTATAGCATGCTTGATCATCTGTGTCGCCAAGATAATCAACAACATCTGGCTTAAACCACTTCATTACCTTAAACCAAAGTGAAATCATTTTATCATCCTGATATGGGAATTGCTGGTCGGATGAAATCATCCACTTTAAATCGTTGCTCATTATTTACCTTAATATGTAAAAAAGTCACGGGTACGTGACTTTGATGTTACATTAATTGTAACATATTTATTGAGATTGTCAATAGAAGTTATGCTGTTTTGCTTGGTTTTGTACCAGCAGCAATAATATCAAATGTTGGAGTTCCGCCAATTGCTGCACCACTTTTGTTGTTAACGGTAAGCTTAAAAGAACCTATTCCTCCAGTAATTGACCATTGAAGATTATACTTATAAAGATTTCCTCTTGGTGTGGCTGTAAGGAATACATCCGTATATCCATTCCAATCCATGATAATGTCCTCTGTATTACCAGCGCTGTCTTTATTTAATCCATTTTCAAATACAACTCTGTATGCTTTTGTATGAGTAACATTTAAAACAGACACATCATTTGCTGTAGCTTTGCTAAGGCTATAGGTATCTTCTGCTTTCATCAGGGCTGCAGAAATATCGGCTTGCATCTTTCTTAACTTCTGAGCGTCTACTGGCTCACCATCTTGAAATACCTCTGTCATTTTAAACCTCTTCTATTTTAGTCTCTAGTGATTTTGAATATTCATCAACAGCTTTTTGATGGCTATCCTTTTCTTCAGACAGCTGTGTTAATTCTGCACGGAGTACAGCAATTTGAGTTTCATAGTTAGAAACTATTTCACCAATTCTTTGTTGCAATGCAGTAATAATTAATTCAGCTTTATCTACCACTTTTTATTCCTCTTCTGTTAATAGTAATTCTTCTGCGACAAGAGCTGATCTCTTGGCATTTAGATTTGCAATTCTTGCCGTATAAGCATCAAACTGCTCTTGGTCTCTTGGCGTTACAGCCGAAATCTGAATAACTTCTATTTCAGAAGCATAAATAGAGTAGTCTAGCTGCTTAATAGCCTGGTCAATAATAGATTTTTTTTCTATATTAGTTAGTGTTGTTGTCATTTTATTCCTCCTTTCATATTATAGCATTTAACCTTGATTAGTCAAGGTACTTTTTTCTTGGCTTAGCGCCTCTATAATTCTAACATAGTTATCTATGTCTATCAGATTTTCTTCTATTTTCCCTTGGTTACCAAAATTATTTAAGATTGGCTTAGCCCTAATACTTTCCTCCAGGCGTTTATCCCAGAAACCTATCTTTAAATCAATTAAGTATATTTTTTCTTCATTACTTAGCATAATATAATCAGCTCATAGATCTAGTATATGATGCAACAGCGGAGTCTCCGCCAGCATTTCTAGCAGATACATAAATTGTATAGCTTCCAGGTCCTTGCCATCCAGTTCCATCGTATCCTGGTCGAAAGGTTGTTCCAGTGTAGGTGTATTGGTTACTTGTAGTAAAAACAGTTCCCGTAGGTCCTGTGCAAAAAACAGAGTACGAGGTTGGAGAGTTTGTAAAAGACCAAGAAAAAGTTCCTCCAAGAATTAAACTGTTGTCTCCAGTTATAGTGGAAAGGACTGGTGCTGGTGTGGCAGGAGCAGTAGCCCTTAATCCAAGATTTGAAGGACCTCCCCAATCACTTTTTAGATAAAGAGTGCTTCCTGAAGCTGGATAAGCTTGAACATCGTATTCACGCTCTACGCCAGATCCGACAGAAGTGTCGTCAAGATACAGCCCTGTTGTAGTTGGAAAATCTGGAACATTGTTGTATGAAGGGGCGCCACCTCTGTACCAAACCCCGTAGCTAGAAGCATTTGAGACAGCATTCCAACTAATACGAATTTTGTCTGTAAAGGTTCTAGAAGCAGATACTCCTGTTGGTGTTGCAAGTTTTGTGGCAGATTCTGTAGTAGTAGCGGTCCATTTAGCATATAAAATAACTGCAGCATTTGCAGTATATGATCCTCCAGCAGAATAGTTAGTTCCAGTTCCATCGGATGCAGTGTTCCATCCGTTAAAAGCATAAGAAGTGTTTCCAACTGTTGAACGAGTTGGAGTTGTAGAGCTTAATGTTAATGCAACTCCGTGAGTTTTAGTTTGAGGTGATGGGGCACCAGTGCCTAGGTTTGCATTGTAAGAAACCGAATATGTTTTTGTTGCCCATATGGCTCCAAATGTAACACTTGATGTTGGAGTATAGCTTCCTCCTGATCCAACAAATACTGGATCTGTTCCACCGCTTGCTGGATAACGATAGCTGACAAAATTAAAACCATCTCTGTCACCTGGAGAAGGAGCTGTGTGAGAAAGGCCTCTATTTTGTGTTGTAAATTGCGTACCACCTTCTCCACCAGCGGCATCCCATGTAACAGTCCATGTTAAAACTGGAGGAGATGCCACAATTACTGTTCTGTTGTCATCAGCTCCATCTTGAGTTGAAACTCTATTCATAGTTGCAGTTGATAGTAGGACGGAATCTTGTACTGTTGTATCAGACCAGCTCTGATATTGGCTTGTATTATTTTGGACTGCAGTTGTACTTGGTGTGATTGTAGTTAAACTATTATTTACAATATATACATCAGCAACGTTGCTTCCCCAATAAAATTTAACTTGATACCTTGCAACTTGTGCTGCATCCTGGTAGTAATTTCCCCACCAAGTTACCCAGAAATTAGAAGCGTCTGAAAAATACCATAGGCCTCCAGTTGATGTGTTTGAAGTAGCTGAAACTGCACCCTGCCTTAAATCTCCATTTAGTGGTGCTATTGTTATTCCAGAATTGTCAAGCGCTGGTATGGATATAGAAATACCTCGTTCTGCTTCAGGAAGTGATGATCCTCCCCAGTTAATATACCCATTAGTTGAAACATAGATAGTCGTTCCTGAATTAAATACTGAAGGAAGGGTTACTCTTCTTTTAGACCCAGTAACTTGAACGTTTGTATAAAAAGTGTAGTTAGATGTAGCTGTGGTAGAAAAGGCAACAGGCTTTGTTATAGTTGATAAAGAGACTTGAGATCCTACGGTTCCTGCTTTAGTGGTACCCATCTGATTTAAATCAGAATATGCTGTTACACCAGTTATTGTTACGGTAGGGTTAGCAGCACCAGATATTGTAATTGATGCTGGCATAGAATTTGTGTTTAGTGCAAATGTACCATTACCGCTAGATGCTCCAGATATTGTATAATTTATTTTCCAGCTCTGAGCTCCAGATGTTGAGCTAACGTTAAAACGAAGTGCTCTAGATGTTCCAATTGCTTTAGTAAATGTACTTATTGGAGAATTTGATGCTGTAGAAGATATGCCTGTAACCGTATCAAATGAACCTCCAGTTGGAACAAAGTTTCCTGAAGAGTTATACTGATTTAAAGTTGATACCGTTTGAACAGATGGATTTGCTAAAGTTCCTCCAGCTGATGATCCAGCTCCATAACTCCAAAGCTCATAAGACTCTGTATCAGAAGGAAACGATGAACCCATCTCAACAAGCACAGTATTTGATGTTGTAGATACCCTCTGCTGGACAGGCGCAGATGGAGTGGTTACAGAACTTATATTAGTTAAAGAATATGTAAATGAAGGCATACTTGCACCAATTTGTGCAACTACATAGTCTGTGACATCATTGTATGGAGCTAATGCATAATCAAGATCAGTATCTGATGATGAGTTTTTTAATCTTAATTCAACATGAAGCCATTTGCCAGTTGTAGATACTCCACCAAATGTTGTTGGTATTGTAAAAAAATCTTCTCCTGTAAGAACAGTAGTATTTTCAGTTAATATAACAGAAGATACAGATGTTGAGTTCCACAATTTAGATTGTGTAGGAGTTTCATATTGACTATCTAATATATACCATCTAAACATAGAATTAGTTTTGTCAATAGATCTGTACCATTGATTTGCAATAGAAAAGGATACATCTTTTCTTTCGCCTGCTGAAACATCATTATTTGTTTTAAATGCTAAATTGTTAATAACTGGTTGCTGCTTAATAATTCTAACTGGCTGGCTATATGAAGTTCCAGTTGATCCATTTGATAATGTAATTCTGTCTCTGTACCAAACATACTTTCCGTCATATTGTAAAATTACAGATTCACTATTTCTTAGCTTGTCTCCATCAAAGTTTCCTTCGTCATTTGTAATAGGTTGTGCCGTTTCCGCAACAGGAGTGCTAGCCTGCACAAAAGTTCTGCTTCTTGAAGCAAGGGTCTCAATATTCTGCCAATCTTGACCATCTCTTCCCCACAAAAATGTTGTAGCAGTACTTCCTTGAGCAATAGATGTAGATCCAGGCCCCATCTCTGCAAAGTCGCCTACTACTGTACCAGTATAACTATCATACCTTATTGAAGCGGAGGTCTCAGGATATGGCTGTCCAGCAAATTTACCAAAGATCTTTTGCCATGTTCCAGAAGAAGTAAATCTGTATAAGGCTCTAATTCTTCTCCAGGATCTCGTGTCATCCGTATATCTTCCTGGAACTGTAGTTAAACTAGCTGTTTCGTTATCGCTAGTCCTTCTATACATATTTTTATGCTTGCGCCAATGTTTTGAAGAATCTGTAAAATTTGATGCTGGTGTATTTGGATAAGATGATGGAGTTGTTTTTCTATATATTCCCATATTAGTCTACCGTCATCCATATATCTCCCGCAACAAAGGGTACCGTATCGTACCGTGACAATTTGCTATTATAAATTTGTCTTGACTGGTTAGCTACGGTAGGTATAGTCGTTCCTCCATAATGAAAGGCTCTTCCTTTTGTTAATTGTGCATTTTGATTAAGTACAACTGTCGCATCTCCACCATAGTTATTATCATCTCCAAATATTATATTAGATGCTCCTGTAAAACTTAATGTTGCTCCATTTAATACAACATCACTAGTTCCACCACCATATGACAATGTTCCATTTCCAAGACTGAATGTAGTTCCAGATGTAAGCGACCCACCAAAATATGCATTGCCTGCTGTATCAATACTAAATTTACCACTTGCAGTAGAAATTCCACCAGCTCCAATTGTTATTGCTCCTGCACCAGCTGTTACATTTCCTTCAAACGCTCCCGCTGTTGCTCTTATTGTTCCTTTTACTTCTAAAGTTCCTGTTCCTCTACTGGTCCATTTAACAAAAGCATTATTGTTTCCTATATTTAATGATGGGTACAATACTCCAGCTCCAGAGTCCCATCCAATATAAAATCCAGTTACTGTACTATCATATGAACTTTTAGCATAAGTATTGCCTGATTCTACAAATGAAGAATATATTCCTCTTCCTTGAGTATTTACTTTTAAATCTTCAAGCAGACCAGCATTTACACCAGTACCAAATCTATCTTCATAGTTTGTAACTTTTGCTAATGCTGAATTAGCTTTCTCTATTGCGTCTGTAGCATCTGCGTCTGCGACTATTACCCAGGATGAGCCGTCATACCTATAAGGCTTATTTTTATTAGAAGAGTTTATCCACAAATCTCCAGAGACAAATGATTGTCCTGATAGATTAGGTCTAGTTGGGGTTGTTAATTGTGTAGCATAAAATGTTCTATTCTTTAAATTAGCTATTGTTCTTGCTGATTCTGAATCTTGTGCTATCGTCCATGCTGGTGGATTAAGTGTAGTATTCCATATCTTTAGAATATAGTTGTTTCCAGTATCAACCCAAGCATCTCCACTCTTATGTCCTGTAGCAGGAACTGTGGGAATACTTGATGAATAATAAATTTTAGATGTATCATTTAATAGTCCGCCAAGTGATGAACCCTCTTGCACTGTAATCTTTCCAGATATTATTGCTCCAGTAGCATACAGTTGACCATCTGCATTTACCTGGAAACCAGCTTGTCCGCCTACTGTAGAACTATTTATTGCTGGAGTATTGGTTGTACCAGCCCACAAAACAATATCTGAGCCATCAGTAGCCCTTGGCCTTATTCCAACATAAGAGCCACCATTTGTAGCAATAATAGATGTAGAAGAAGCATTTGATCCAGATGTTAGAGTTATATTACTTGAAGATATTGTATTTGGCGCTACAGTCCAATTTCCTATTCTAGCTCTATCTGTTCTAAAAGTAGGAGCGTTAGCTTCAGCATTTGAAATTATTTGTGTTGTTTCTGCTCCACTTGCATCGTAAGCATAAAGTCCTAGATAATTTAGATTCACTCTGTTATTAGAGTTAGCTACAGTTCTGGCAATTACTGATCCGCCGCCAGTCATTGTTAAGTTGCCAGTTATGCTTCCTGAAGCAGCATTTATTTCTCCTGTTACTTTTAGAGTTGCACCCTCCCAAATTAAATGATTAGAAGCACTTCCTATTTTAATATTTCCAGAGCTGTACCAATAGTTGTTTGCATTTATATATAAGCCATCGGTTCCCGTTGCTCCGCCAGCTGAAGTTCCTATCTTCATGGTTCCATTGTTTACGGTCATAGCCCCATCAAAATTACCAGATGATGCTTTTATCACTCCATTAACCGTTAAGCCCGCACCGTCAAAATACAGTCTATCTCTTAAAGAAAATTTTCCAGTAGTGTCTAGATAAAAGGGAGTTCCTGGATTTGTTCCAGCATCTGCATATGTACCAGCTCCGCTATATAACTTAAATGGGCTAGCAGAAAGACCTGTTCCCGAAGCATCTATTTTTATAGCAGTATTTACAGTAGAAGTTGCAACTCCTGTTTGATTTGATAAAGACCCACTAGCTCCAGATCCACCAACTACAACAACAAATGTATTAGTTGTTGTGGATTGTATCGCAAAACTTGTAATATTAAATGCTGTGTTGGACATACCAGTTACTGATACCAGTGTCCCGTTTCCAAATCCATGAGTATCAGAAGTTGTATATGTTATATTTCCTGCAGATACAGAGGCTCCTGTAACCACTGCAGACCTGGCACCTACAGTAATAACTTTATTTGCAAGTAAGGCTGAGGAGTTTACTTGGTCTGCTGTTATTTCTCCAGCTCGTATTACGTTTGCACGAATTGCATTTGCAGCAATATCTCCATTATCAATTGCAGATGGTATTCCTGAGCCCTGGGTTCCATAAGATGTTGCAGGACCATCTGCATCTTTAGCTAATATTTTTACATAGTAAGTTGTTCCATATGTTAAGGAAGTTGATGTTCCTGGAAGAGTTTTTATTATTGCAAACGTTCCAGTAACCTGTAGAGCTAATGTTGATACTGAAGGAGTAAAATTATTTGTTGTGGATAAATGAATTTCATATGTTACAGGATCTGAATTTGTTATTGCTGTCCACTTAACTTCAAGTGCTCCGTATAAAGGATTTACTGTGGCTGCAGGAGAGCTAGAAGGTACCTGACCATCGGTAGGTTCAACTCCAGATACCGATACGCTACTGCTTTGAACAGGATCACTAAGTGTTCCATACATATCTTGAGTTTGAACTTTAATGTAATATGATCCTGCAGATAGACCGCCAAATGATATATTTGTGCTAAAGGCAAATTGTGTAGTAATTAAAACATCAGTTGATAAATCTTGCCACAGCTCTATCTTATACCTGTCAACTCTTGCTGGCTGAACTGATGGCGCTGTCCATGAGCCTAGAACTCCAGATGCTGCAGCAGTTAAAGAAACTGAACTTGGAGGATTTGCCGCTAATGATTGCGTTACGCTATTTATATCTGAAGAAAATGCGCTCAAATTATTTAAGCTATCATATGATGCTGCTGATATATTGTAGGTTGTATTTGGCTTTAGCCCGCCAAAAGTATATGGGGTAGTTGCTGCTGTATACGGAACAATGTCTGTTTGGTAAAGGGTAGCGCCACTCTCTCTAAATCTTAATCTATGAGCTTTAGTACTTGTATCTGAGTTAACAATATTAACAGTTATAGTTGATGATGTTGAAGATACGAAGTTGACTGTGGGTACTGCTGGCGGAGTTTCATCTGTTGGATCAATTTTATCTGGAGTGACAGAAACTATATTGCTATACCCAGTAAGCCCTCCACGCACTCTAGAAAATCTTGCTCTTACTTGACGTGTAAGAGAGTTTGTAGGTTGAACATAAACTGGATTTGAAGTAGACGAGCCCTGATCTACCCAAGTAACTCCGTTGTCTGTGCTATCTTCTATATATATTCTATCAAACTCAGAGTTATTTGTAAATGAAACACTATAGGACATGGGACCTTTTATTGCTGAAATAACTGGTGGTGTTAGTGGATCTACATATGCAGTCACATTGTATCCAACTACTGTGCTTGTTTGCAGATTTTTATCTCTTACAAAAATAAATGCGTCATAGTCTGTTTGAAATGCAGTTACTTGACCAAATATAGCTGCCAGTCGTCCTTCGGTAAATACAATTTTATGCTCTAATGGAGGAATTTTAGTTTTATCAACACTTGTATACAAAGTAATGTCTTTGCCATCCGCAATTAGTTGAACTGCAAACGAGTCAGCCATGCTGTTTTTAGGCAAATTTACAGGGAATTTCCAAAATAAAACCAAATCTCTTTTAACCCATTCATGTCTAACTTCATAAACTGGATCTGGCTGCTCTAATAGGGTCACACAAAATTCATTTGAAAATGGTGAAAATTTTCCATCTTTAGTTTCTGCCTGAAGTTTTACGCAGTATGTAGATACTTTTGTTGCATTGATCTGTATCGTTCCCGCCTTTGTAAAAAATGATGCATAGCGTACATACTGTTCTCCAAAATCTCCGCCTTTAATCCAGACATTAACTTGTTTAAATATTGAAGAATCATACGGAACAAGGCTAGAGTTTAATCCGCTCCAGTTGATGTATAGTATTGAGCTTATTGCATCTAAGTCTTGTTCTCTAAACTGTGGGGCCAGAAGGCCTTCTTGTTCAGGTGTTGTAAAATTATATGGATCTGAAAAAGGGCTTGTGCCTTTGGTCTTATCTGAAAATACCCAGGCTGCTTCTAGAGAGTATTGAGTATCAAAATCTAAATCGGATATCTCTACCTCCCAGTAGTCTCCGTCTTTACTCTGGGTAATTCTTCCTAAATCTTTATACTGTTCAGTCACACTAGACTCCAAACGACAGATCTAGTTTAAACTCTATCTTAGATTCTCTTCCAAGGACCTTGATCATTGTTGAGTCAAGTATCGATCTGGCAATTAATCCGTATTCTGGGTCAAAGGTGTCCTCGTCATTTATTCTAAGGCCATCCATAGATACAGATGTTTGAGCTGATGTTGGTGTAATTATTACTCCAACCTTACTAACGCTCTCTGGATTAAATGTTCCTGTTGTTACTCCGCTAGACATAAATACAGACTTAATGTTATCTCCTACCGAATGACCAGAAAAAGTAAACTGTATATAGTCTGAATCAGAACTGTAGAGTCTAACTTTTATAGAAGACAGGTTTGCATCATTTGCTTTATAGCAAAGGCACATTGTATCAAGTGGGTTATACCCAGAAATATCTAAATTTGACAGTGGATAAGTATACTCTTGTGGGGATGTAGAGTTTGAAGTAAACGTTAAAGAGCTATCTAAAACTCTACTGTTAACTTGATCTAGCGCTGGCTCTGGAGTCCATTCATAAGGCAATTCGAAATTTGAAATAAACTTGCTGCTATAAAGATGTCTAGCATATGATTGTCCAGAATATATACCAATCTCATTAATTTTTCCAGATATGTTTGTAGGAAGAGTAGCAGAAAAAATTACGGTATAAGTTGTTGGAGATGTTGTTGTATCAATATTAATTCCGCCTTGCCTAATTGGAACCCTATAGAATTCAAACCCTAATCTTGAGTTTGTATCAGATATTGGATACTCAGAATTTGTTGCAATACCCAAAGCCATCTCTTTTGAATCCAGAGAGGAGGTTCCTGCAATATAGCTAGTTAAAAATCTTTTTCCAAATTTTGTTATCACGGTCTTCCTCCCTGTGTGTCTGGCTTAGTTAGTGCAAGAGCGAACCCATCTATCTCTTCTTTGCTTGAATTGTAAATTCTAAATTTTGCTTTTATTCTTTGTACATTAGAAGAGTCGCTATAAGGAAGAAACCCTTTAAAAATTATATCGCTGAGTTGTGGTCTTTCTGGGCCTCCTGGGCCATCATCTCCGCCCCCGCCTCCGCCAAAGCCATCTGACTCTCCAACAGATTTAGTGTCTCCAATATTACCCTTCCAAACATCGGCTAGGCGTGGATCATCGTCATATATTACGGATATCTTTCCTGATTGAATTCCCATTTATTTATTATACCATTACGCTATTAGATTGCTCTACACGAAATTGAGGTAGTTAATCCTTCCCTATATTCTAGTGTGCATTTTGTGACTATATATTTATTGTTTAATTCTGTCATGCCCAATATTGGGTAGCTTATGCTAACCATATCTCCAGCAGATATTAAAGGATTGCCAAACACGCTCATCTCAACAACTCTTCCTTTGTTCAATACGCTTGCCTTTATCCATTCTGCTAGCGCTTTAGCGTCTGCTTCTGATTGAATCCAGGTTGATTGAAATATTACTGGCTCTTTATTTGAAGAATCTTCTGACTGATCTGTATCGTAATCTATAAAACCAGACCTAGTAATTGAATTTCCAAGTACGTAAAAGCTTGTGTTGTTGCTATCGTCTAGTGGTACTGTTACAGAGCTATTATTTAGAACATATCCTTCTGCTCCAAATGGCTGCAATTTTTGGTCTAAAAGAGTTACATATTTATTTAAAGATGTTCTAAACATAATAGGCTTTGCTGGCCTGTCATCATATGAAATTTTTGTTTTTTTAATTTCTCTAGCTGTTGTTCCAAACTCAAAGACTGGTCCAGCATTATCCGAATTAGTATCTCCATCATTATAAATGATATCTCCATAAAGCATTGAAAGGGTATCGTCTGAATAAACACCATTATGCTCATAAGCAGAACGGCTTTTATTCTTTTCATATACCTCTTCAGTAATGTCATCTGCATAAACATACTCAAAATAAGCAGTTCCTTGACCACAGTGAAGTCCTACATTTTTAGTAATTGCTATTGGAGGTATATAAGTACTTGGGGAATCTGATCCGCTATCGGTTGCTGTTATCTTAAACCCATTAATAAAAACTGTTATTTCATTTTTAAGTGGGCTAGTTTTTTTAACAAACACGTCGATTCCGTACTCTACTCCAGGATCTACTGCTCCCATTGTTTTTGTAGAAATTTGCTGACTATCTTTTAAAACTGTAAGTTTTCCATTTTGATTAACTCTTACAATCATTATGTTTTTCTGTAATCCTGCAAATGCTGTTGTTCTTACTAGTAAAAAGTATCCATTAGTTCCAGTAGAGTTTAAACAAAATCCTATTCCTCCTACTTGCTCTATAGTGTTAAGCTGGCTTTCAAAAAACATTCTTGTTCCAAATGCAAAATAGTTTTTAGATGTGTCAATTGAGTTAAATTCTTTAACAGCAATACTAAAACTTTTTTTGTCTTTATCTAAATTAGGAATTGACAAAAATCCCTTTTTAATCTTTCTTCCTTCTTGTGCAGATGGAATATAATAATTTCCTGATTCTTTTTTAGACTTAGCGGTATCTGGTGTGGCCAAAGTTATACCCAACATGTTAAACTTGTTTGGATATTGCGTGGCAGGTGGTTTTTCATTTATATATGAATCTGGCGCTGGATCATGTGTATCTGGAGAAGTTTTCAATGCTCCTCTTGTTTTAATATTGTATTTATTTATTGGCTTAAAAAATTCATATCCTGGTTTTGCTAATGATGAATATTTCCATATATCTGACTGAGTTTTAATTAGAACTGGAGGTGCAAATTCATCTTCTCCCTTTGGCACATATTGATAATATACTCCATCATATTCAATAATTTCTCCATTAATTAAAACATATCCGTTGAACTGATCCATGATTCTATCTGTTCTGGCGCCAATTACCGTATTTGGATTAAGCTCGAAGTCTGTACTAGAAAGTGTTATTGGTTTTGCAAGCGCCCCAGCTCCTAGAAACGATGTATCTGATTTCCATAATGGTGAAGATGATTCATTATTTGTAGATGTAAATGCTGTTGCATACCTTACTCTAACTTGATTTGCAGAAAAAAGTTCTTTTGTTGATAAAGACTGTATGTTTGGTGCGTATAATAAATTTGTTCCAGATTTTATATCTTCACTAGTAAATGTCCAAACAGAAGATCTATTCTTATCATACATAAAATCTCTACTATAGAAGTTTAAAATGTTATTCTCATCAACTACAGCGTTCATTTGAATATCTCTGCATAATTCTTGCAGCACGTCCCAAACTGTTTTATCTCCATCTGACCACCAATATGCTAGTGATGGTATTGAGTTATCATCAACTTTATTCAAAAGCCCTCTTTTTAAATTAATTTTATAAGTAGAAAATCCAACTGAGTCTAGTATTCTTTTAATAATTGAAGTTACTGGTGAGTCTTCAACTAGCAATTGTGGGCATAAAGTATCTTGTAATATTTTTGCTGAGTCTGTAGCATCTATTGAAGCTTCTCCAAATTCTGAAAGGCTCCAAGAGTTTATATAAAATAGGCCTTGGTAAACCTTTTGACTTGAAGAGCCTTCGCCTATATTTACATAAGGTCTGATAATAGCATTTTTAAACAAGTAAATTTTAGTGTCATCTATTGTAGTAGAAAACCTATCATACTCAATAATTGATTTAGATGTAGAGTGTGGTTTTATTATAGATAAGTTTAAATAGTTTGCTGTTATTACTCCTACTGGAACAACAGATGTATCATCTGACGTAGTTTCTTTATTAACTAAAAATGAAACAACGTCTGAATCAAGGGAAAGTACCCACCTAGGGCTAAGCTCAATAACACCAATTAGCTTGTCATTATTAGAATTTACTGCAGACAAAGATATCTTTTTTAATTTTTGAGAACTAGTATAATTTATTGTTGATGAGTCAGTTGACCATGTTGATCCATTATAATATATTGCTACTTCACCAGTTATTATGTTAATCGCAGAGCCAGGACCAGTTGCTAAAGGTATAGCTGTATTATCTTCCTTTACTCCAGTTATGGTCCAAGAAGTTGGGGTATCGTGATTAATTTCAAACCTAGCAATAATTTTATTTGTAGGTATTAGCTTGGCTGTAGTTTTTGCCTCATCGGAAAAATATTGCAATGATATATTAATGTCTTCATTCTTAGGGGCAAGCCAATATTTGTATACCATGTCTGGGCCAGGATAGTAGAGTCTTGGTTTTGTTCCCATTTGTATATCTCTAGGATTTTCAAAAGAATCTACTGGAGTATCTGTGTATCCAGTTGTATGAACTAAATATTTAATGCCTGCAGATAAAGGCCTGAATGGTTTATATATTGTGTCTATTGGAAACAACTTTTGGAAAGCAACTGTATAGTTGTTTTCCATTGCATCAGATGTTGCAGTTATATATTCCACCATTGTGTTTAAATTATACTCAATTGTAGCACCAGCTGATGTTGAAACTGAATATCCCTTTTTAAGCAAATCGCTTGTAGCGGTTGTTACGGATATCATACCTGCTCCAAAGTTATACTTACATCCCAATAAGTCTGAAGTCCTCTTTTTGCAACTGTAAAATCAGCAGATGTAAACATTACGGTATAAGTGTAGTCATCTGCAAGAGCTCCGTCTGATTGCTCTATAAGATCTGTTGAAAAAACGGTTGGGTTAAGCTTTATTTTAAATGCTCCTCTACCAGCTGCGCTTTCATAAAAATTCTTTATATCTTCCGCTCCCCAGCCACCATCAACTGTTTCGTTTCTAAAAGAAGGAAGCATGTCCCAAGAAGCGCTAACACTTATCTTGTCTGCAATAAAATACTTTCTCATAGTTCCATTTGACATTCTGGCTGACTGCTCAATTCTAGTGTTATCTAATGTCAGTGGGCCTCTATTGTGCTCAGTAACTCTCCTAAACTTTGTCGTAGTTGTTTTATTAGCATATGCAAGGCCGTTTCTAGTTGCAGTTGTAGCATCATATGTGTTTCCTGGAGCAGTTACTGTTGCTCCTTTGTAGTCAAATGTGTTAGTAGCTGAATCAATTGCAAATGGGTCTGGTGCTTCTATGTATAATATTGACCCTTTAGATAGATTTTGAAAACTCATCACCCACCAACCTTTCTATTTACTCCAGATGCCATTTCTTTAATTCTCATTTCTCTATGTATTTCCATTGCAACGTCTTTTGCTGTTACTGTAGTTCCATTTAGCTCTACATTAATATTATATACTGATCCTGATGCTACTGCTGAAGATTTAGCATTTGGATTAAATGGATTCATATTGGCTGGGATCACAGCTTCATTTTTATGAATTAACGCTAGCATGTCTTGTGGAACCATATTGATTCCCGCCTCAAATTTAGGTAGTCTCATTCCTGTTGATTTAATTAATCCACCTAATGCTTTATGAGGTACTAATGTAGGATTTCTAAGCATTGCAAGTATTTGTGACTCAAGTGAGGAGGGTAGTTGTCCCTTGCCCATTTTTTCAATAAGATCCTTAACCATTTGGCCAGTTATAGTATGCTTTTGTATTTGTGCAATTGAATTTTCTACCGTGGTGTAGGCTATTGCATCGGTACCTAGCTCGCTAAAATCTTGCACCTTAGTTGGGTTATCTGCTACGGATTTTCCTATTTCTGGGATAGCAACTCTTGTTCCATTTCTATGAATAATTGCCTTTATTCCGTTTTCTGCTAACCATGGAGAAATGTCTTGGAAGTATCTTTGGAAAATTCTATCTCTAAGTGCTCCAGAGCCTGCAGCACGTGGATATCTTCCACCCTCTTGACCTATCAACATTTGTATAACATAGTCCTTTGACTGATGGTCTTGAAGTGCAATTTTACCAGACTCTATGTCTCTTAGTAATTTTGCAAATACATAAGGCTGCTGTGAAGCTAGCGTGTTTGCATTATGTCTAAGGTCTATTACATCTTCTTTCTTTAATGCAGATGTAACAGAATAGACTGTATTCTCTGGAGATCTCATAAGGTATGCTAAGGCCTGCTTGTAATCTTCTGCGGCAAACATCTGACCGCCGTACCAGCTGTTTAATCCAGTTCTATTTTTTAAATCAATTTTTCCATCTACCGTTGGTAGGTTTCCACCATGAAATAAAGACTTGCTTAAAAGCTCTTCTACTGTGGATACCGATTTCGTCAATGGAGAAGTGTAATTAAAGGTAGCTCTTAACTTTAAGCTGTCGGCAATTGACTCTGCAGTGTATTCGTCATGAACCCTTAACCCTTCAAAGCCAGGAACCTTCTGGTGTGCAAGAACTGCGACTTCGTGTTGAGTCAATGTTCTTGGGTCTGGTTTTTTCGCTAAATAATGTCTTGCAAGTATTTTTTTGTATGTTTCATATTCCCAAGGTTTTACTCTTGGTCCTGTGCTCATAGTGCCTTTTGGTAACCCACTTACATCAAAACTATCAAACTGTCCTCTGAACATTTCGATTGGTGATAATGGTGGAGCTGCTGGTAGTGCTGCAGAAGCTGCGGCATTTGCAGCCATACGACTAGATGAACGCCACGGAGTTAAAAATGTTAATGCCCCAGCGTAATCTACAATCTTTCCAGCAGTAGGATCAACTTGTCCAACTGGGCCCTCATCTGTTTTATTAGTGACAGATCTATATATTGAAGGTATTCCTGTAAACTCTTGGAAATCCTTATCTTGGACTTTAGTAGGCTTAGGAACTATGCCCTTTGTCAGGCTGCTTAGGCCAGTTTGCCCTAAGTACCCTGCCTGATTTATAATATCCATAATCATTGATGATGCTGGATTTGTTCCATTATTCATTGCATTCTTAAAGAACCTAAATGCCTTTGTAATTGGATTTACATCATGCTTATGACCGACTGCCCCACCTGCGTGGAACATAAGTGGACCAACTCCGTAAGCACCGTTTCCAATGCCTCCCATAGAAGCTCCAGAGCCTGCGTAACGCATTGGATCCTTGTCAAGACCCATTCCAGGACCGCTATACTTTCTTGGTTGCTCTGCTAGCTGATGCCAGTAATCTGAGAATTGTCCTACCTTGCCACTAAATGGAAGTCCTGGTATCTCTACTCCGCCCCATGGATCTTTTCCAGCATTATTAAATATAGGCTTTCCATTTTTATCAAAACCGATTGGTGAGCTTTGATATAGTCTTTCTAATTCTCCCCAGTATCTTCCGTAAGGACTTCCAGTAGGTTGATTCTTAGAGTTGTATGCAGACTTTGGTTTTTTACCTAAAGGATAAATTGGTCCGCCATCTGCTCTTCTAAGTGCTTTGTGCCAGTTGTCAACAACATCTGGTCCGCCAGCAGCGTCTACAGCCTTTGCACTAAATACATATTCTCCATCCGAAAGCATTGCTGGAATAGAATCTGATGTTGCAGTTCCTTCGCCAAATACTTTTCCGCCTTCATGGTAAGACTTTAATCTTCCGTTTCCACCTGGTAGAGCAGCAAGCCATGCGCCAACTGTTTTTCCATCCTTCGTAACTTTACCATTTGAATAGTAAATGTATCCGTTTGTATCCTGGAAAGTAAGTTTGCCACCATTTGCTTTAGCAAATTTTAAGCTAACATCGGGATATCCTGTAAACTCTCTATTGCTTAGACCTTTTATAGGGACTATATAAGTTTCTCCAGATACACCATTTGCGCCTTTAGGTGCTCCTACTGGTAGACTCTTATATTCTTTTTCTGATATCTCTCTGCCAGATGAATCAAAATATTTTTTAGGATCTCCTGGCAAACCTGTTCCAGTAGTTTTTCCAGCAACACCAGTCTTTGATAATTTGTCTGGATTAACTCCTAAAGCTTGAAGCAAATCTACTCTAAGTCTATCTAAGTTAGTTTTACCACCAGTTATTTTTTCTGCAATATCAGATACTGCCAACATATCTTTACTAAATTGCTTAAGAAGATCTGGGTTTATTATTGGAGATGGAGTTACAACTTTTCCATCTGGACCAATTTTTGGCATTCCAGATCCAGTTGTTGCTGGCGCTTTTGTTGTAAGGCTTACAGGATTTCCATCTTTATCAAATAGTTTTAATTTTTGGAATCCTTCACGAACTGCTTTAGCAAGTGCTGTGTTTCCAGTTCCAGCTGTCTGAAGTTCTTTGGCTAGTGCAAGGAGACCTTCCTGCACTTTCTTTTCTTCTCTTATTCTTTCTGGGTCTGGCATAAGCTTTGCCTTTATTCCACGCTCAATTAACTCATTATATGATTGCTGGAAGCCAACTAGCTTTTCAGAAACTTCTGCCGCTTGTGCTGCATTATCTGTAGCATTTTGATTAGCGTTATTATCTCTGTCAGCTTTATCTTGTATAGCATTTTTAGATTTTTCTATAGGAGCTTTTGCCCTATTTGCTGCATCTTCAATTGCTTTTTGAGCAAGTTCTGACTGTCTGTTTAAAGTAAGCTGGTCTATTTCTAATTGGGCACGATTTGCTGCTGCCATATCTCCACGAGAAACAGCATCAGCATACTCAATCTGAAGTTTCTGTAACTCTAATGCGTAATTTGATGCCTCTTGAGTTGCTCTTAAAGATTCTAGTTTTTTATTTTTTTCATCATCAATAGCTTTAAGTTTTTTATCAAGCAGCTTTAATTCTTCTTGTGCGCTTCTTTGAGCTGCAGCTGCAGCCCTTTGAGAAGCGGCGCTAACAGCATTTACTTGCTTTTTCAATTTTTCTAAAGCAGACCCAACTTTTCCAAAAGTAGTAGCGTCTCCACCTGCCTTAGTTAATTGAGTAATTCCTGATCCAACTGCTTCAGAAAATCCAGCTAACTGAATTGCCAACTCTGGACCAATCTTACTTAAATCATAACTAACTCCAGATGTAAATAAACTCCATTTTGCTAATATACTTTTTACGCTATCTGATTTAGTTACAATTCCAGCCAACAGCTTGTTTGTCTTGCTAAGGTTATCATATGCCTCTTCACCAATTGGGGCAGTAAACCCTGGATACATTTTTTCTGAACTAGACATGACCATGTCATAAGCCTTATAATCATCTATAACATTTCCCATTGCATCTTTTGTTCCAATTAAGCTTGATGTTGCTGCCTGGAAAGTATTTATCAATCCTTCAAATCCTACAGCAACCTCTTTATACCAATCAGCTGTTCCTGAGCCTTTGTTTAATGTGTTTATCAAGTTTCCAACAGCATACTCTGCAGCCGTTGCTTTGTCTACAATTTTTCCAAATGCACTGTTTCCTAGAATGTCATATGCCTGCATAGCCTTATTACTATTAAGCAATGCCCCATATAGCTTTCTGTTTGCTTCTTCAACACTCATTCCGCCTGCAATATATTGAGCCTTTTGAGTTGATAGAAGTCTCTTTGTTTCTTCTGTACTAGTTGATCTATTAATAGACTCAATAACTTCTTTTAAGGCCTTTCCTTCTTCTTTAGCCTTTTTTACATCTTCTACAGATTTAGGAAGTCCAGGCATTCCTATTGAATTAAATTGTGATGCTTTAGCTGCAACTGCTACAGCTTTTTGCTTATCTAGATAGCCTTGCATTGTTTCTTGCAAGTTAAAGTATTTCACTCCTGCCTGTTCTGCAGCTTTTGCAGTCATTGAAAGACCCATTCTGGCATCTTGCCAGTCATCTTGAATTGCCTTATAAATTTTAAATCCTGCTGTTGCTATTGTTATAGCTATTCCAATTGGGCCAAAGCCTTTTGCAAATCTGGCTAGTAAAGCAATTCCTGCTCTTAGGCCTTTCATTGTCATTGAGAATCCCTGTATTGCAGCTTTAGCTGAAGCTGCACCAGCTTTAATTCCAGCAAGCATTTTTGCCAAAGGGAGCATTGGAATTATTGATGTAGCAGCCATTAATCCCATTCCAGCAGTCATTCCAGACATCTCTGTTCCAAAAACCTTTACCTTTTCTTGTTGCATCAATGCCATGCCACCCATTGATCCAGCCATACCAATTCCCATTTGAGCACCCACGCTCATTCCATTGGCTCTTTGAGGTATTCTAACTCCCTCTGCTTTTGCCTGCTTTGCAGTCATGCTTACGCCATTAACTAGATACTCTGTTCTTCTAAAACCTAGGCTTCCTACTTTTCTAGACTGTAGCCCCTCACCTAAATCTTTATATTTACCAACATAGCCTGGGCCAAAAAATCCTTGTGGTGGGGCTTGTCCAACTGGATATCTTGTTGCTGCGTAAGCATTTTGCTCAGCTACAATTGAATTATAAAACCTTGAACCAGCTGATTTAAGTCTTGAAACTTGTGCTTTTGATGAAGCCAGAACTTGACTTGATATAGCTTTTGTATAAGTCATTACTGTATTTGCTGCAGACTTTGTTCTATTAACAATAGACATTGCACTTTCTTTAGTTGACATAGAGATATATTGTGCATTAAATTTTATAGCTTTTGCTAATTGCATTGAATCTCTTTTAATTGAATTTCCCATTGATGCAAATGCTGCTGTTATTGCTGACGTGTTACCTATTCCTGGAATATTCATTGGCATTGTTGGCATATTCATATGAGGGAATTGTGCAAGTCTCATCACACCAACTGTTCTGGCCATAGATTCAGTAGGAACTCCAGTGTAAGCATTACCACGAACTCCAGTTCCTCCAACAAACGGAACACGTGCTACCTGCATCTGAGGATTTCCAGTCGCTGTATATGAAGATCCGCTGCTTGGGTTATAAGCTGCAGATCTCTCTGCTCTTGCTCTTTCTTGCGCTGCTCTTGCAGCTGGGTTACCTAGTCTTCTTGATCCATCTTTTTTGCGTCCATAAGCATATCTGTTTCTTTGAACTGGACCTCCACCAACTGGTCCTCCAGCATTAAATTTAGGATTAGCATGCATAGAATGATATTTGGCCCAATCGACATCCATGCCAGTTTCAAACCTTTCAAGCATAGCTAAGTAAGGCTTTCTTTCTTTTTTAGGAATAGCAAGTATATATTTCTTTAGTTCTGGATAAGCCGCTTTCATTTTTTCTCTTATGGCATCCCCATACTGCTTTGGAGTCATTTGTGCAATAATAGGAGCGGTGTCATGAGCAAAATCTTTTCTAGCCCCTCCACGAACTTGCAGCAAATTGATCATTGCCATCTCTTCCATAGAAGGCATTGTTTTTGCATAGTCATCATTCATAGATGCCTTAGCTAATACTCCTCCATTTCCAACATCGGCTAGTCGTCTTCCATGAACATTTGCTCTTGATAAATCTTTATTTCCAAAAATAAGAGATGTAATAAGCTGATCTAAAACTTCATCTTGACTAAATTTTCCAGGTATAGATGTATTAGGATTAATAAATCCTTCATCATAAGGTGATTCTGCACCAAGGAACTTTGATTTTCCAGTTGGATCTAGTGGGTTAGGAATTGTTTTTCTAGTTTGAACTGGAGTAATTACTTTTAGTATTCTTCCTATCGCTGTTCCATGAGTTTCTGCAACTAAACTTTTTTCATTTGGAACCGCTTTAAAAAACACTCTGTTCTTTTGATCATCATCATAAACTCCACCAACTCCAGGTACAGGGAAACTACGACCTGTGCTTGGCGATATTATGTGGCTATATGATGTATTTGGGTATGGAGAACGTCCTGTAAAAGACATTGCACGGGCATGACCTAAAACCTTTAGCTGTTGACTTGGTGTTAATAACCTAAGCAGCGGAGCGATGTTGCCGTAGTTTAATCTATTTCTAGATATAGCCCCTCCTGGAATCATTCCGCCAAGGTTGTATCCAGCTGGTACAAGTCTAGGTGGTCTTCCTGGAATCCATTTCTGTCTTGTTGCTGCAGCTCGTAAGAACATGCTCCAAGAATCTCTCTGCTTTCTATTTGCTCTTACAACATTACCAGACTCTATTTGCGCCTTGGTCTTAAACTTACCGTCGTCCATAACTGCTGCATAAAGATCGTCTACTGTTGCAAACTTATCCATACCTGTTTTCTTTAAAGCTAATGCAAAATTTTCTCTTGCATCTGCTGCATTTAAATTTAAAACATCTCTTGATAGTCCTAGAGTTTCAAGCCTGCTCATTATATTATTTATTCCTGAAGGCATAACTGCAGCAAGACCCATGTATCCGCTGGTCATATAACCAAGTGTACCTCGACGCCTAAAGTGTGCTCTATCATGCAATCCTTGGATGATTGGCATTCCTTTACGATTTTTAAATGTTGTTGGGGAAACATCTTTTATTAAATCATGGACGGCAGCAAAGCTTTTGTCAGCCAGCATTGCATCTCTGACCTTGTTTAAATTATAGTTAAGAGCCTTGCTACTGCTTGTGTCGGCAGTTCTAGCATTTTTAACTTTTAGCTCTTTATGCTTTTTTTCTAAATCTTGTACCTGTTTAATTCTTATCTTTACAAATTTCTCATCAGATCCACCAGATTGTATTTTAGCAGAATCAAAATTAGATGTTGCTGTCTTTATAGCTTGATCCATAGGCATCTTTGCTGTATAAGATAGTTCTGCTGCGTCCAACATGATCATTCTTACTCTCATGTCATCTTCATATCGTGGGTTATTAATAAATCTTAAATATTCCTTGTACTGTTTTTTAAACAGTCTTTCATCCATTTTGCTTCCTGGAGTATTAGATGTTTTCTTTCCATATCCAGTAATACCAGCCATAATCTGCCCGCCGAAATTATATCCACTATTTGCTGCATCTACGGCTGCATAAAGCTCAGGCATTCTTTGAATTTGTGGACCAAAGACAACCTCCCGTGGGGTAAGAGCTGCGGTAATGCTTCCACCATTATTCAAATAAGTAGATGGAGCCATAGCAACCAAATCAGCATTTGCTGGATCCATGGAAGCCTGCTGATTTAAAACATATCCACCGAGAGGGACCTCTCCCAACCTATCGTCATAGTTAATTGAAGATGGACCAGACACCATAGTTTTATTTGGGCCAAACGACTCTACGTCTCCTCCAGTATTAAATCTAGGCATTCTTGTTGTTTGAATACTATATGGTGCGCCGAATGTTCTTACTCCACGAAGTCTTCCAAACTCTTCCATCACAGAAGCATTTGCTTTTTTCTTATAAAGATCTCTTAGTGTAAACTGACCATTTGCATCAACAACTGGTTGATCCATCATCGGAGCTCTTGTTAAATCTAGCGTTCTTCCTCGGCCTGCAGCATACATGCTTACCGCTGTACCCATGTCTGCCTCTATTTGTGCATTGAGTGCTAAGATTCTTGCCTTTGCCTGCTCAACTGTTATTTCTGCATTTCTCATTTGCTGCACAATTACTGCTGCTTGTGTTGCTGCACTATCTGCAAATCTTTGAGTTATTGGCAATATGTCATCAAATGTGTCTAGTAGCTCTCTGCTTACTGTTCCACCCATAGCAATTGTTTTCTTTAATTCCGCAACCTCTTGCTTGGTTTGCATACCAAGTGTTGCCATCAATGCGTGAAATTTAGCTGCTTCTCCTGGAACAATTCCTGTCGATATTCCTTTTATACTTGTTAGTCCTTCAATATTTGGAAGTCTATCATGCATGTATACTTGAGGGGTTCTTGATATTCCTCTGTTAACTGGAACTGCGCCAGGAACACCACCAAATATTGTTGCAGGATTATTAGGATCTCTAGGGTTAATGTGAGACATTGCTCTAGTGTTAACATCTCCTACATAAGGATCATTAGGGTCAACAACTCTTCTTCCAGCAACCATTACTGGTGCACCGCCAACTGTACTTACTCCTGGGTTTACAGGAACAGCATTTTTCATCGAAGCTGCTTGCAAATTTTGATAATCTAAAACAAGTTTTTGTAATGCATTGTGAAGAACTTGAGCTGCTGCTGCATCTGAATAAAATGCGTTCTCCACCATTTCTGCTGCTTTTTGAGCGGCAATAATTTCTGGAGTAAGCATCTTCCATCCATTAGCTTTCATAAAGAATGCTCTTAGTTGAACAATACCCTTAGTTATGTATCCAAAGAAGTTAGCAAGAACACCAGTTAACATAATAAGTGGTCCAACTAATGCGGTAAATCCTGCTAAGAAAGTAACTGCTTTTTTAATTGGGGATGGTAAATTACTAAAGAAGTCTAATATCTTTGCTGCTGCATTTACAAGCTTTGTTGCAACTGGTAGGAAATCTTCTCCAATATCTGCCAGAGATGCTTTTAGGGATTCCATAGCTCTTCTATATTTTCCAGAAGCGGATTCCGTTATCATTCCTAATTCTCGCTCAGCAATTCCTGCTAAATCTGAAGTGCTTGCTTTCATCAATTCCATAACCTGAAGTGTCTGGCTACCTTCTTTGCCTAGGTTATTAAGCAAGGCGCTCATTCTTGCAAACTGAAACTTTCCAAACATTTGCTCCATTGCCCTTGCTTTGCTTAACGGGTCAAGGCTGTCTAAAGCTTTTTGTAAGTCTGTTAATAAGCCTGTTGTGTCTCCAGTATTTTTTGCAACCATACCCATAACATCTATGCCAAAGTCTGACATCATACCGACAGTTTGTTTTGTTGGGTTTATAAGAGATGCAAGTCCAGACTTTAATGCGTTAGCACCTTCTGATGCATTAATTCCACCTTCTCGCATTGCTGTCAAATAAAGAGCTAAGTCTTTGACATCTCCGCCTAGTTGCTGAATTACTGGACCTGCTTTTGGAATTGCTTCTACTAAATCCGCAAGTGTAGTTGATGTCTGGTTTTCAACTGCGTTTAAAAAGTTAATTGATTCTGTAAGCTCTTCTGTATTCTGTTTAAATGCTGTTTGAATTGATAGAGTTGCTTTCATAGCATCTTGTCTGTCAACTTCACCCAAAATAGAAAGTCTAGTAGTTTCTGAAATTGACTCTAAAAGATCGTTGCCCATCTTTCCAGTCGCTGCAATATCAGCACCCAATGCAATTGTATCTTTAAATGAGGCTCCCATTGTTTGGGATAAAGACTTTGCTGTTTGCACAACTTCTTCTCTAATTGCTTTGAGATCTTGTGCAGATGTTGATGCTAGTCCTCCGTAAACCTTTGTTAATCTTACTAATTCAGCATCTGCTTCTCTAAATGCTTTACCAGCTGCCGCTCCAAACATTGTAAGTGGAACGGTTAATCCAACTGTTAGCTGTCTACCTGCCCACTGAGTATTCTTACCCCAGTTAATTAAAGATCCTGCTCCTTCAGACAATGCACGATTCATTATCTGCATTTCCATTCGAGCTAGTTGTGCGCTATTTCTTACAGCATCTAAACCTCTAGGAATCATAACATTGTACTGCATTAAACCTTGAGCATTTCTACCCAATGGTTGAAGTACTGCATTCTGAAGCATTACCTGCTCTTTGGCAAGCTCCCTGATCATGCCCTTTTGTGTTGTAGCATGCTCTCTAAATGTTGAAAAATAGTTTTTAAGTTTTAATCTACCAGCGTCTAAGTTTTTACCAAACTTATCTACATCAGAATTAAGGTTTACAAAGTGGCTGGAGTATTGTCCACTACCAGTCAGTGTATCTCTAAATAAGTTATTTGCTAACTTTGTTGAAGCAGCTATTGCTCTGTTTGAAGAAAGAAGCTCTCTTTGTAATTGTTGTAGACTAGCGCTAGCCCTGTGTACTTCAGACACAAGGCTAGACAAGTCGGCTTTGGCGACTATACTGGTTACGATTTGTTCGTCAGCCACTAATTACTCCTAGAGTATCCTAACCCTGCGCCAATTCCAAATCCAGCTTGCGCTGCGAAGGGACCTTGTAAACCAACAACATCATCTGCTGATGCTTTAATTCCAAGAGCTCTTCTTTGGATATCCTCAAAGGTAGAACCTTTTTCTTTTTCTTCTACATCATCATCTAATTGTATTCCTTTTAGAGATGCTGCGAATCTTCTTTGGTTATGCTCTTTTTCATTTATCGCTGTTATGGTTTGAACCAATTCTGGCATCGATAAATTTTCTTCTAGCTCTTCGTAATTCTTCCAGTGACCTAAAAGAAAAACTTGGCCTTCTAAAGCGGCTAAATCTAGTTCTGACCAGCCAGTACCGCTGCCGCTATTAGGTTTGGGTCGTCCATCTTAAT
>B570J29032_109959444_pt1 | contig 25901 bp, 25 predicted proteins | sample LakMenEpi16Nov12_FD_29032 | JGI IMG/M metagenome (IMG submission 29032) | reverse complement strand
GGTGCAGTAATTTTGATGTAAACAGTTTTGTTTTCCTTTTTGGCAATTTTGTTTTCGCTCAACGTAAAGCAAGCCCTGATCCTGTCGGCTCTTTTGGCCTTGGTAGTGGTTACCTCTTTGTCGGAACCTTTAACTTTAACAGCATCGGCAAACAATTGATAGGTTTTAAGCTTAGATCCTAAATCTACCTTTTCTGAAAGCGCTTTTTTCTCGCTGCTCAGTTGTTCTGATTTTCCTTGCTCTGCTTGTAAGTCTCCTTTCACTTTTAGGTTTTCATCCTGCAGACCTTTGTTGGCAACTTGCAAAGAGTCGATATCTTTCAAATAGCTTCTGATAAGCCCACGAATGGTTTCCAGTTCTTTTTTCAATTTAACCACCATGGCGGCATTGCCTTTGTATTTTTCGAGTTGCGTCCCCAAATCTTCCAACTCTTCCCTTTTGGCATCTAATTCCGACTGTAGTTGCTTGTTGTCGGTTTGCAAATCGTCATAAGCCTTTCGGATTTCCTCAAATTCGCTTTTTACCGTTGCATAGTCGGCTTCCACCTTCGTTTTTTCAACAATTACCGTGTTGCTGATATTTTTTTGTTTGTACAGTTGCCAACCCAAAAAAATGGAGACCAGCAGTAAAATTCCCGAGAGAATGATGAAAATCCGGTTTCCGGAATTGTTATTATTATTTGTCATGGATTTAATTATTTTTTGATGTGGTGAAATTACTTATTAATTTTGTAAGTCAAATAGTATTTTTTGAAGCTTTATTAATTTTTTTTACATAATTATTCTATGTTTTATTTATCCCGAAAAGGTTTATCCAAAACCCTTCATCTTTGGATTCAGGATGCAGTACACCTGATTTTTCCCAACGTTTGCGCCTGTTGTGGCACTTCTTTGTATGCCCACGAACCGGTCATCTGTCAATTATGTCTTACAGAACTACCGCAGACTTTTTTTCATCTTGAAACCAACAATCCGGTTGAAAAGGTCTTTTGGGGCCGCTTTCCGATGCATACCGCCACCTCCATTTTTCATTTTAACAAAGGCAATCGTGTGCAGAAGCTCATTCATGGTTTAAAATACAAGAATCGTCCTGATATTGGACATGAACTGGGCCGGATATTTGGTCCGGGCTTATTGCTAAATACAGCTTTGGCCCAAGCCCATGCCTTTATTCCGGTACCGTTGCATCCCGACAAAAGAAAGAAAAGAGGATACAACCAAAGTGAAGAAATCGCCCGCGGATTATCTTTCTCTATGAATATCCCACTGTTAACAGGCGTTTTGGAACGAACAAGGGCTACCGACACGCAGACGAAGAAGTCAAGAACCGATCGTTGGGAGAATGTGAAAGAAGTATTTGCAGTGCTTCAGCCTGAATTATTAAAGGGAAAAGACCTTATTTTGGTTGATGATGTTGTTACCACAGGAGCCACCATAGAGGCTTGCGCACAGGTATTGCTGGAGGCCGGCTGCGCTTCGGTATCTTTGGTTACCTTGGCCTATACCGATTAGGGGAAAAGAAAATTAGGTTTTATCGAAAGTTATTTCCTATTTTAGCTTTTATGTTTAGGCTCTCGTATAAAGTTTTTTTGTTTCTTTTTTTTGTGGGGAACTTATTTGTTCATCAGACTTTCTCGCAAAAGAATAAACTAGGTATTAGTTTTCAATATCAACAAAATAGCCTGTCCAAAAGCTTTGGTTCAAGATATGATATCCAAGAACTGTCCTTCAATCTACCAGACGCACTTTATTATGGGGTTGTATATGAACGAGACTGGGATGAAATTTTCTGCGATCTGGATTTGAATTTTAGCGCCATTAAATTTGGTTATCAATGGATTTTGGAGTCCTCAAATTCAGGAGGTTCAAGAGAGTATTTTGCTGGAAAGAGATTTAGAAGAGAAGAAGAATTTCAAGGAGGGTTTAACTTCATTGGATTAAATTTAATTATGGGAGCCAAATTTTTCGAATTGGGCAATAAGGCTTTTGTTTTTTATTTTTATTATGGTTTGAAACTCGATTTTCCATGCTATATGGCAGGTAACTATAAAATTAGGTTTGTGAATGAGTCCTCGACTTATTATGGGTATAATGTTAATTCCTGGTCATACACATCTTCTGATACAACCATTTATTGGAATTCTACTTTTCGGTTTAGCGAATCCATTTTGTTGAGTTTTCCAATTGGTATAAGGTACAGGGTTCCAATTTTAAAAAGACTTTGTTTCGATTTTAACATTGGATTCAGGCCGCAGTTAAACCACTTTGGGCCTGAACAATTTTATTTTAGAAATGGAATTAATTTTGGGGCTTTGCTGACGATACCGTTTAAGCAAAAACCTCCTAGAATTTCGGAATGAACTATTTTTTGAAAATATTTTCTTGTTCCGGATACCTCTCCCAAAATGGTATGTATTTCTTTTTTTGGTTGTTTGTTAATTGGATGTTTTTTTCCTCCTGCCTTCAAGAACAAACCCAACCTAGCCCTTCCATCTGGATGAATAAAAAGGTTGCTATTCATGGAGACACACTAATATTTAGGGATAATTCTGTTAATAGTTCAGGAAGAAAATGGTTTTTGCCGGACAGAACTGTTTCGGATCAATATGAAGTAATTTTTCCAACGTTTAATGTTAATCCCGGGTATCATGCAATAAACCTTTTTTCTCTTGATGAAGGGCAATTGAGTATTGCCAACCAAAAGAAGTTTTTTACTGTTCATCCGAAATCATGGGTGATAATCAACTTCGGAAATCGGGTTGATACAATAGAATTTCGAATGCAATGGACAAGCTCTGGCGGGGGTAATAAGTTTTTTGGCGGATTAAAGAAAAACTTGTTTGGAGAAGCGAAGAATAGCTTTGAATTTAGTCTTTATCAAATGAATTATCCAGGCGATACCTCCTATATGGTTGTATCATATGCACTTTTACCAACAGAAGCTTTCCCCCCAATTACCCTAGGTGTAATAAGCTTCAGAGGCTTGTTTCAAAATGTCGATTCAGGCATTGTTGGTGTTATTAATCCAACAAATTCGGGGGTAGTAAAGAGGCAAGGAAGTCGCTTTGAATTTGAGAATATTTCAGCGCAATATGTTTCCATTAGTTCAAATCAGGCAGGCGACACCATTCCTGTAACATTAAAAGGAATTATCTATTCCGGCAGCTTTGATTACATCCCGTAGTAGTAATCACCCTGAATGGACCGTAAGTATTGGACTCCAACCTACAAGAAAATAACTTTATAAAGTTAAGACAAACATTCCTCTATTAAAGCCAATAAATTAAAGTAATTACTCATCCAACTCTTTCCTACCTTTGCCCCATGTCTTCCTCTCTTCATATCCCCGAAGCAAATTTGTCGGTAGCCGAAAGGTATCACCAACTAATCATCCAGGCTGAAGCTTTGGTGGCTCACGAAACTGACGCCCTGGCCAATTTGGCCAATCTCTGCGCAATCCTCAAAGAAACCTTTGGCTTTTTATGGGTGGGCTTTTACCGGGTAAAAAACGATGAGTTGGTTTTGGGTCCTTTTCAAGGGCCTTTGGCTTGCACCCGCATTGCTTATGGAAAAGGAGTTTGCGGAAGCGCTTGGCGCGATTCAAAAACCATCGTGGTGCCTGATGTGGATTTGTTTCCCGGCCATATTGCTTGCAGTAGCCTATCCCGCTCAGAAGTGGTGCTGCCGGTATTCAATAAGGAAGGAGCGGTGATCATGGTATTGGATATTGACGCAGATATTGTGAATTATTTTGATGCAGATCACATCACAGGTCTCGAAAAATTTGCAGCTTTGGCCGGCCTTTGCCTGCAATCCAATGGCGGGCTAATCTGCTAAACTTCATGAAGATTGTATCTGTCCTTTTCTTTTGCTTTTTTCTCTTTTCCTGCGCTCAGGTGGTTCCTCCAGGTGGTGGGCCCCGCGATTTACAGGCTCCCGAGGCCCAAAAATTTTCTCCTTCGAATGCCGGCACTAACTTCAACCAGCAAGAATTTTCGATTTATTTTAATGAATACTTTAACATCAAAGACCAGGCCGGTCAATGGATTATTTCTCCGCCCCTGCGTAATTCCCCTGATGCCGTCATTAAAGGAAAAAAACTTACTGTAAAATTTAAAGACACCCTTTCTCCCAATGCCACTTATTCTTTTCAGTTCGGCAATTCTATCGTTGATTTGCATGAAGGAAACCCTAACCCGGGCTTAAAGTATATTTTTTCTACAGGACCTGCGCTTGACTCTCTTGTTTTACAAGGTCGCTGTATTAACACCTTTACCAAAGCACCCGAGAAGGGCTTGAGTGTTTGGTTGTATCACCGCGAGAAGGCCTTGCGCGATTCTTTCTTGTTCAAAGAAGCTCCCGATTATGTTGCCATTGCCAAAGAGGATGGCTCTTTTCTGATTAACTATTTACCGCAAAAAGAATTCTTTGCCCTAGCCATTCGGGATGTGAATAAAAACTTCCGCTTCGACCCCCCCGAAGAATTGGTGGGCTTTTTGCCCTATTTTGTTTTTCCGGAAAAAAACGAAAAACTCTTGCTCGAATGCTTTGAGGAAGAAAAGCCCCAGTTTGTGAAAAAGGTCACTACCCCGGAACCCGGAAAAGTGGTGATAAATTTCAATCGCCCTGCTAAAAAACTTAGTTATTCCTGGTTGAAACCAAGCGCTTCTTCAACTATTTTCATGGAGCACAACAACGGCAAAGACACGCTTACTCTTTTATTTCATCAAACAGGGGTTGATACCTTGAAGTTAATTCTGCGTGATGAGGGGATGAAGGAAGATACCGTGGAAGTAGCCGTTTATGACGAGGATTATTTCAATCAAAACCAAACCGCATCCAAGAAGCGATTGGTTCTAGCCAATAAGCCCAAGGTCAATGTTGCTTTCCAGAACGGCAGCCTCCCGCCCGACAGGGCCTTGACTTTAGAATGGGCCCGTCCGGTGAAGAGCTGGAACAAGGATAGTCTCCAGATTTTACTACGTAAAAAACCGGTTAGTTTTACTTTGCAGCAAGATAGCGCAAGCACACGGAAGGTTGTTATCAAGCACGATTGGATAGAAGATAGCGTTTATACCTTGTTAGGATTCCCGGGATTGGTAAGCGATTATTACAATAAAAAGGCGGATAGTTTAAAGGTAAGTTTCAGAATAAAGCCGGAATCAGAAACAGGAAATTTGATGCTTGAGATTCCATTGCCAGACAGCAGTGCCGCTGCAGATGCTGCTTATCTGGTAGATCTGCTGAACGAAAAAGGTGCAGTGGTTCAACATTGGCAAACCAAACTGCCGATAAAGCATAGTTTCGAATTGCTGGAGCCCGGAACCTATAGCTTGAGAACCATTGAGGATACCAATCAAAACGGAACCTGGGATCCAGGAAAAATGCAGGAAAAAAAGTCGCCCGAAAAAGTTTGGCTAAGCAGCAAAGGCCTGTTGGTAAAAGCCTCCTGGGATTTGGAGGAGAAGGTTGCTTGGCAAAAACTTAAGCCATGATGGCTGTTGTTACCTCAAAGTTTGTGCCTTTATACAATTTAGTACAAAGTACTAATATCCAAGAAAAATCGATACTGCAACTTTTTACAAGGCTTTAATGGACCATCGGTGCCCAACGGTGATTGTCTGTCTAGGTTTTTTTCTTCTCCAAAAACCTTACCCAGGTTACCCACATTACAAACATGAAAAGGTAAACCATAGAGCTAAAAACATATTTGTGGTTGAAGTCAACCCAATCGTTGTTTATGTTACTCATGATGGCCAACACCACTACCCTTAAAACATTGATCAGATGAATGCCGAACATGCCCAAAGGAATGAACCAAAGTTTCTTTTTCCAAGGGCCCTCGTAGGCCATGATCAGGGCAGCAAAGGCCACCTGCAAACCAAATCCTACACAGGCCGGACCAACCGAAACTCCCGGAGAGTTTGCTACTTTAATGACGATACCTATACGGGTAATTTCCAGCCCTAAAACATTCCGAAGCGTGAATTCACTGATATCCAGAATGCTGAGAAGAAGGAAATCATGCATTGATTTCCAAAGGTTACTGAAAAAGGCAAAACGCTGCATGTAACCATTCAGCAACTCCCATACAATAAAAATTACCGCCACTTTAACGAGGAAATGAAAAATGGGCGACTTGGTCCATTCTTTTATTCCGGGCGCAGAAACCTCTTTTTCTAAACTCACGGTGCAAAGGTAAACAAAGAACTTGTTTTATTTATTAACGCCATGCAAACAACAATTATTTAACTTAAGGGTTAAGCAATGGTAGAATTCAATAACAAGCCTAACTTTGCCCCGATGGCTCCACGCAAATTTTCAATTGGGATGCTTCTTTGCCTGCTTTTTGGGGCCCTAAGCCTTTTTGCACAAAAAGAAAAGGGCTTGCGTTATGAGCTGGTAACCGGCAAAGACACGCTGCTGTTGGAATACCGCACTTGCTCGCTGGGCTGGTTGATGATTTGGGGAAAGAAGCAAACAGACAGCACTTTTGTATCCTCTGTTTCTCTTTTGATTAAAGCGGATGAGCCCCAGAAATTGTGGAAACTGGATCATGGTCGCCAAAAATTTTCTCCCTTGCTGTTGACGGACTTTCCCTCTGCTGCATCAGGGGAAGATTGGAAAAAAGTTAAAGAGGAGTTTTCGAAGGGAATATACAGGCTGCAATTCAGTGAAGTTTCAGGAACCGCCCGTATTGCTATGGATACAGCACAATCCGCCCCTCGTTATTTCTTTGAATTTTTAACATGGCACATTCCTGCTTGGAAGTCCGGCTTTTTAAAGTTGATTCCAACACTCGAAGCCAAAGGAACTCCAATAGAAATTGTTATAAAATCCTTGCAGGGAAAGCCCTTGGCCGAAAGAGTCCTTCGCTTTCTCGCACCCATTGAAAGAGAGGCAGACTTGAGCTACTACTTTATTCCACCCCTGTATATGGAAACGGGAATTCCTTCCGGAAACACGCCCGGCAGCCCTATTCAGATAACTCCCAACAAGGAAAATAACAAATAACGGAATTAAACAGGCACATTTTTCTGTCAATTCAATTGAATGATTAATTTTGACCAGGCAAAAATCGCAACATGACAAGCAATATACAGGATTATTTACCCATTGTGATGATGTTTTTCGTGGCTGTAGGCTTTGTAGTCTTCGCCATGGTTCTGTCTCACGCCCTTGGGCCAAAACGACAAAGTAAAATTAAGCTCGATCCCTTTGAGTGCGGAATTGAATCAAAAGGAAACGCCCGTATTCCGGTTTCTATCAAATATTTTTTGGTAGCCATCCTGTTTGTTTTGTTTGATGTGGAGGTTATTTTCATGTATCCATGGGCGGTGAATCTGAAATCGCTTGGCATCATCGGTTTTGTGGAAATGGTTTCCTTCATCGGTTTTATTTTGTTGGGCTTCTTTTACATTGTAAAGAAAGGAGCCTTGAAATGGGAGTAAACGAGGTACATTTTATCATTATACATCAACGAAATGAGTACAGACGCAGCCTATAAAATGAGTAAAGCACCCGATGGCATGGAAGGCCCGGGTTTTTTTGTAACCACCCTTGAACAGGCTGTTGGGATGGCCAGAAAAAATTCTATCTGGCCCTTGCCCTTTGCCACCTCCTGTTGTGGTATTGAGTTCATGGCAACCATGGGTGCCCACTATGACCTGGGAAGATTTGGTTCTGAACGTTTAAGTTTTTCCCCTCGTCAGGCCGATTTACTGATGGTGATGGGAACCATTGCCAAAAAAATGGGGCCGGTTTTGCGACAGGTTTATGAGCAAATGGCTGAGCCAAAATGGGTTCTTTCTATGGGAGCCTGCGCCTCTTCCGGAGGAATTTTTGACACCTACAGTGTTTTACAAGGCATTGACCGAATTATTCCGGTAGATGTTTACATTCCTGGTTGTCCGCCCCGCCCCGAACAGGTAATTGATGGCATCATGCGCATTCAAGAATTGGTGCAAAATGAAACATTCCGTAGAAGAAACTCTCCCGAATACAAAGCAATGTTAGCCGAGTACGGCATCGAATAAGTCATGAGCGAACTAACTCCAGCGCAGGAAACAATCCTTGCAAAAGTAAAAGAAGTTGCCGGTGGCAATTTGCTTCATACCGACAACTCCTATGGGTTTTTAACCGTAACCATCAGGAAGGATACCTTGCTTCCGTTGGTTACCGCCCTCTTTGAAGATGAAGGATTAAGGTTTCGCTTTTTAACCACCATGTGCGGTTTGCATTATCCCGACCAGAAAGAAGAGTTGGGATTAATGGTGCAGTTGCACAGTCTGGAAAATAATTACCGCATTCGGCTGAAAACCTTTTTCACCCGCGATCAGGCACATTTGCCAACCTTAACGGGGCTTTTCAAAGGTGCCAATTGGATGGAAAGAGAAGCTTTTGATTTTTATGGAATTGAATTTAAAGGTCATCCCGACATGAGAAGAATTTTAAATGTTGAGGACATGATTATGCATCCCATGAGGAAGGAGTTTCCTCTGGAAGACCAAGTGCGATTGGATAAGAATGATAAAATGTTTGGTCGTTAAACCCGAATCCAATGGAAAAAACAATTGAACAAGGAATAGAGCAAACAAACCGCTTTATTTCTATTGAAAAAGAAAAGGAGTATACTACGCTTAATTTGGGTCCAACCCATCCTGCCACACATGGTATTTTTCAGAACGTGCTCACCATGGATGGGGAAATTATTGTAGATGCAAAACCAACCATCGGATACATCCATCGTGCCTTTGAAAAACTTGCCGAGCGCAGACCCTATAACCAGATAACACCCATCACCGACCGACTGAACTATTGTTCATCGCCCATTAACAATACCGGTTGGCACATGACTGTTGAAAAATTGATAGGTGCCGAAATTCCCAAGCGTGTACAATACATGCGGGTTATTCTGATGGAGCTGTCGCGCATTGCCGACCACATTGTTTGCAATTCGGTAATTGGTGTGGATACAGGAGCCTTAACCGGTTTCGTTTATATGTTTCAACAGCGCGAAAATATTTACGATATTTTTGAAGAAATGTGTGGAGCACGTTTAACCACCAACATTGGAAGAATTGGAGGTTTTGAACGTGAGTGGACGCCAAAAGTGTGGAGCAAGCTGGATGAGTTTTTGAAAAACTTTCCAAAAGTGATGAGAGAGTTTGAAGGCCTTTTGATGCGCAACCGTATTTTCATGGATAGAACCGTGAATTGCGGACCCATCAGCGCAGAGATGGCCTTGGAATATTCTTTTACCGGTCCCAACCTGAGGGCCGCAGGCGTTGATTATGATGTTAGGGTCATGAACCCCTATTCCTCTTACGAAGATTTTGATTTTATTATTCCGGTAGGAACCAAAGGAGATACTTATGATCGATTTTTGGTGCGTCAGCAGGAAATGTGGCAAAGCCTTAGCATTATTGAACAGGCGATAAAGAAAATGCCTTCAGGTCCTTACCATGCCGATCTTCCGGATTTTTATTTGCCAAACAAAGAAGAAGTTTACAACAGCATGGAAGCACTCATTTATCATTTCAAAATTGTGATGGGAGAGAGCGATGTGCCTGTTGGTGAAGTTTACCATTCTGTGGAAGGCGCCAATGGAGAATTGGGCTTTTATCTGATTAGTGATGGCGGTAGAACCCCTTATCGTTTGCATTTCAGAAGACCATGTTTTATCTATTATCAGGCCTATCCCGAGATGATCAAAGGTGCAATGCTTTCTGATGCCATTTTAACCATGAGCTCCATGAATGTAATTGCCGGTGAATTAGATGCTTAATTGAACAAAGGAAATGAGTCAGTCAAAAATTAACATTGCCTTTTCTGAGGAAACGCTGAACGAAGCGCACAAAATAATTAATCGTTACCCCGAAGGGAAACATAAATCGGCTTTAATTCCAATCCTTCACCTTGCCCAGGCAGAGTTTGACGGATGGCTGAGTGTAGATGCAATGGACTACGTTGCCTCTTTGCTCAAAATCAAACCCATTGAAGTTTATGAGGTAGCAAGTTTTTATTCAATGTTTAACCTCAAACCAACCGGAAAATGTTTGCTGGAGGTTTGCCGCACAACACCCTGCATGTTGAGAGGCTCCGATGATCTGGTTGCCTATCTGGAAAAGAAACTTGGTATCAAGGATGGGGAAACCACCAAAGACGGTATGTTTACCCTCAAAACCGTTGAGTGTTTGGGGTCATGCGGAACAGCACCCATGTTACAATGCGGTGCCGACTATCATGAAAACTTGACAAACGAAAAAGCTGATGCCCTGATTGAAAAGTTAAGGCAAGAAAATAAAAGAGCAAAATATTGCTAGTGGTTTTTAAAACCATGTTGTAAAAAAAATAATTTCTGTGCAGAGGGCTTCATCGCCATTTGCGCAGAAAAAAAGAGAGAAAAATGGCCGGAAGAAAATTATTATTAAACAATGTGCATGTTCCGGGGATAGAAACCCTGGAGGTGTATCGTCAAAAAGGCGGTTACGCTTCGGTTGAAAAAGCCCTGAAAACCATGTCGCCCGATGCGGTGGTGGAGGAGGTTAAAAAATCGGGCTTACGCGGTAGGGGTGGTGCAGGATTCCCAACCGGAATGAAGTGGAGTTTTTTGGCCAAACCGGCCGGAGTTCCACGTTACCTGGTTTGTAATGCTGACGAAAGTGAGCCCGGGACTTTTAAAGACCGCTATCTCATGGAAAAAATTCCTCATTTGCTAATTGAAGGAATGATTACCAGCAGCTACGCTTTGGGGGCTAACACCGCCTACATTTATATTCGTGGCGAGTATTTTTATGTTTACCGCATACTTGAAAAAGCCATTGAAGAAGCCTACCGTGCAGGTTGGCTGGGCCATAATATTTTGGGCAGTGGTTTTTCATTAAACCTTTCGGTGCACATTGGTGCAGGAGCCTATATCTGTGGCGAAGAAACCGCATTACTCGAGTCGTTGGAAGGTAAACGTGGCAACCCACGAATTAAACCTCCATTTCCTGCGGTTGCAGGTTTGTATGGCTGTCCTACTGTGGTAAACAACGTAGAAACCATTGCAGCAGTGGTGCCCATTGTGAATGAAGGCGGAGATGAGTATGCAAAGGTTGGCATAGGAAGAAGTACCGGTACCAAATTGATTTCAGCAGGAGGTAATATCAATAAACCCGGTGTTTATGAAATTGAAATGGGAATAAGTGTTGAAGAGTTTATTTTCTCTGATGAATATTGTGGTGGAATTCCTGACGGACATACACTAAAGGCTTGTGTGCCGGGCGGTTCATCAGTGCCCATTTTGCCTGCAGATTTATTGTTGAAAACAGCCAACAATGAAAACCGTTTAATGAGTTACGAATCACTTTCTGATGGTGGTTTTGCCACAGGCTCAATGCTTGGTTCAGGCGGATTTATTGTTTATGATGAACGTGCCTGTATCGTTAGAAGCACATGGAATTTCTCAAGATTTTATCATCATGAGAGTTGTGGTCAATGTAGCCCTTGTCGGGAAGGAACCGGCTGGATGGAAAAGATTTTACATCGTTTAGAATATGGTCACGGAAAAATGGAAGACATCGATATTCTTTGGGATATTCAGCGAAGAATTGAGGGAAACACCATTTGTCCGCTTGGAGACGCAGCTGCCTGGCCGGTAGCTGCTGCCATCCGACATTTCCGTGAAGAGTTTGAATTTCATGCCAAATATCCTGAACGCGTTAGAGATATCAAGCATTGTGAAAAGAATCCATTTGTGAGAACCAAAAAAGCAGGTGTTGCTTAATAAAGATTATGCCGAAAGTAACCATTGATAATCATGAAATAGAAGTGCCAGAGGGGACTACTATTTTGCAAGCTGCAAGAATGATTGGCGGAGATATTGTTCCTCCGGCCATGTGTTATTATTCAAAGCTGAAAACCAGCGGAGGATATTGCCGTACCTGTATTGTAAAGGTAACGCAGGGTTCCGCCAAAGACCCCAGACCCATGCCAAAACCGGTGGCTTCTTGCCGCACCATGGTGATGGATGGTATGGTGGTAGAAAATACCATTTCCAAAGATGTGCTGGAAGCCAGAAAAGGAGTGGTTGAGTTTTTATTGATCAACCACCCGCTGGATTGTCCGGTTTGCGACCAAGCAGGAGAATGCGATCTTCAAAATCTTTCTTACAACCATGGCTTGGCCAAATCACGCTATGAATTTGAAAGAAGGACTTTCGAAAAAATAAATATTGGCAATAATATTAAACTACACATGACCCGATGCATTTTGTGCTATCGCTGTGTAAAGGTTGCTGATCAGCTGACCGATGGAAGAGTACACGGGGTTCTTAACCGTGGCGATGTTTCAGAAATTTCTACCTACATCAGCAACAATATCCACAATGATTTTTCGGGTAACATGATTGATGTTTGTCCGGTGGGCGCTTTAACAGACAATACCTTCCGTTTCAAAAGCCGGGTTTGGTTTACCAAGCCTTTAGATGCTCATCGCGATTGTAAAAAGTGTAGCGGTAAGGTAATTCTGTGGACCAAAGGAAGTGAATTGTTGAGAGTGAGCGCACGCAAAGACCAATTCGGTGAAGTGGAGGAATGGATTTGCAATGATTGCCGTTTTGAGAAAAAGAACATGTCAGATTGGGTGGTGGAAGGTCCAAGAAAAATCAACCGTGATTCGGTGATTGCCCAAAATCATTACGAACACATTGATTTAAACAAATTGAAAGCAGAGGTAAATCGTCAAATTAAATTTCAGGGAGGAAAGAAAATTGATGAGCATTTTACCCGTGATCAAATCGACAACGCAAAAACACTAGGATCAAAAAATTCATAAGCAACAATGACAGCCTTTTTAATTTATAAAATGATCATGGTAGTGGCAGTATTCCTAATAGCATTGGGAGTAGCTGCTTATTCAACCTATGCAGAGAGAAAAGTGGCCGCCTTTTTTCAGGATCGCTTGGGTCCGAACAGGGCCGGACCCTACGGCTTGTTGCAACCCATTGCCGATGGGGTAAAGATGTTTATGAAGGAAGAAATTATTCCTGATGTGGCCAATAAATGGCTGTTTATCTTAGGACCATGTATTGCTATGTTTACAGCATGCATGACCGGAGTAGTCATTCCCTGGGGTCAGCCATTAATGATTGGTGGAGAATCTTTTGATTTGCAAATCACCGATATCAACATTGGTGTGCTGTATTTATTCGGTGTAGTTTCCATTGGTGTTTATGGAATCATGATTGGCGGATGGGCTTCAAATAACAAATACTCTTTGCTTGGTGCGTTAAGAGCATCGGCCCAAATGATTAGCTATGAAATTGCCATGGGCCTTAGCATCATTGCATTGGTGATGATGACCGGCACCATCAGTTTGAAAGAAATTGCCGAACAGCAACATGGCATGAATTGGAATGTGTTTTATCAGCCGCTTGGTTTTATCATTTTTCTAGTTTGTGCTTTTGCTGAAACCAATCGTACTCCTTTCGACTTACCTGAATGTGAAACCGAGTTGGTAGGAGGCTATCACACCGAGTACAGCAGTATGAAACTGGGCTTTTATCTTTTTGCAGAATACATTAATATGTTTATTTCTTCTGCGGTAATTGCAACGCTTTATTTTGGCGGATATAATTTTCCGTTCATGGATGATTTGGGCTTGTCGCAAAACCTAGTTTCCATTCTTGGGGTAGTTGCCTTGTTTGCCAAAATTTTCTTCTTTGTTTTCTTTTTTATGTGGGTAAGATGGACCATCCCAAGGTTCCGCTACGATCAGCTAATGAATGTTGGATGGAAAATGTTCATCCCGCTTTCTTTAGGAAATATTTTGCTTACAGGTTTGGTGATGTATTTCACCGGTAAATTTTAAATGATAGAATTCCAACTATGAAACCACTAACAAATCGTTCAAAGGTTGTAGAGAAGAAAGAGATGAGTTTTGCTGAGAAGATTTATCTTCCGGCGGTGGTGGGCGGATTGGCCGCTACCATGAAGCACTTTTTTCGAAAAAAAACCACCATTGATTACCCGGAAGAAAAGAGAGAAATTGCCGGTGTTTACCGCGGGCAACATGTATTGAAGCGCGATGAAAAGGGAGCGGAGCGTTGTACGGCCTGTGGATTGTGCGCTGTGGCATGCCCAGCTGAAGCCATTACCATGACGGCTGCGGAGCGTAAAAAGGGCGAAGAAAATTTGTACAGAGAGGAAAAATATGCTGCAACCTATGAAATCAATATGTTGCGTTGTATTTTTTGTGGATTGTGTGAAGAAGCCTGCCCCAAAGAAGCCATTTTCCTAACCGATAGAATAGTACAGGCCACCTTTAAAAGGGATGAGTTCATTTATGGAAAGGATATCTTGGTTGAGCCGGTTGATCAACGAGTGGATGTAAGCATGCGTCAAACGCAAGCGGTTGCCGAATTTAAGACGCACAAGGAATACCAGCACAATAAATAAATATTCATAATTTCGGCCCCGTAACCCAGACATGATACAGTATCTCTTTTATTTTCTGTCATTCCTAGCCGTCTTTTCGGCTATGATGGTGGTTTTCACCAAGAATCCGGTTTACAGTGTTCTGTACCTGATTGTTACCTTTTTTACCATTGCCGGACATTATGTGTTGCTCAATGCTCAGTTTTTGGCGGCAGTGCATGTTATTGTTTATGCCGGTGCCATCATGGTGCTTTTCCTTTACGTAATCATGATGCTTAACCTGAACCGTGAAACCGAACCACAAAAATCGGTCATCACGAAATTTGCAGCTGTTATCGCAGGTGGTGTTTTCCTTGTAGTGCTGGTAGGTGCGCTCAGAGGAACCGAAACCATGATTGTAGCCAATGAAATGAACCCGGAGGCAGGGTTAATAAAAAATTTGGGTCAGGTGTTGTATAATCAATACCTACTTCCCTTCGAAATTTCCTCTATTCTTTTCCTTACCGCTATGGTTGGAGCTGTAATGTTGGGTAAAAACGAATTAAAATAAGCATGGAATCATTACCAACCAGTTTGCACGGAATTCCCATCAACGCATATTTGCTGTTGAGTGCAGCTCTGTTTAGCATTGGGGTGTTAGGCGTTTTGTACCGAAGAAACATCATCGTAATTTTTATGTGTATTGAGTTAATGCTGAATGCGGTTAACCTTTTGTTAACGGCTTTCAGTGCATTTCGGGGTGACGCTAGCGGACAAGTATTTGTGTTCTTCATCATGGCTGTTGCTGCCGCAGAGGTGGCCATCGGCTTAGCCATTTTGGTGATGATTTACCGCAATATTGGCAGTACAGATATCGATAGGTTAAATCAATTAAAGTGGTAAAAGCATGGTAAAGTTTGTTACACTCGTTCCGCTTTTTCCCTTGCTTGGTTTTTTAATCAATGCCTTGTTTGGAAAAAAAATTGGCAAAGGTCTGGTGGCCACTATTGGTTGGGGATCTGTCCTCATTTCTTTTGTCCTATCTATTTTGATTTTTCTCGACATCAACGCACAATCCCAGAAAGCATTTACTTATGAATTGTTTGATTGGATTACTGCAGGAAAACTAAAAATTGCCTTTTCTTTTTTGATTGACCCGCTCTCTTCTCTTTTTCTTTTGATCATTACCGGCATCGGGTTTTTAATTCATGTTTATTCTGCAGGATACATGCATGATGATGAGGCCTACCATAAATTCTTTTCTTACCTCAACTTGTTTGTATTTTTCATGCTGCTTTTGGTGCTTGGTGCAAACTTTCCTGTAATGTTTATAGGTTGGGAAGGAGTTGGTTTATGCTCTTATTTGTTGATTGGCTTCTGGTTTAAGAATGGCAATTACAATCTGGCCGCCAAGAAAGCTTTTGTGATGAATAGAATTGGCGATTTAGGTTTTTTGCTCGGCATGTACCTAATTTTTACCACTTTCGGAACGCTTGATTTTTATGGCGAAGGAGGTGTATTCACCCAAGCACGCACCATGGCTACCAACGAGAATGTATTGCTGGGCATTACATTGTTATTGTTTGTTGGAGCCACGGGTAAAAGTGCTCAGATTCCTTTGTACACCTGGCTGCCCGATGCCATGGCCGGTCCAACCCCGGTTTCAGCGCTCATCCATGCGGCAACCATGGTTACAGCCGGTATTTACATGATTGCCCGGTCTAATATTCTTTTTACGTTGGCTCCGGATACGCTTCACATCATTGCTTTGGTAGGTGTTATTACGGCTCTGTTTGCCGCTTCCATTGGTTTGGTGCAAAATGATATTAAGAAAGTTTTGGCGTATTCTACGGTTAGTCAGCTTGGCTTGATGTTTCTAGCTTTGGGCATGGGAGCTTATGTTACCGCGGTTTTCCATGTAATGACCCACGCATTTTTTAAAGCTCTTTTATTCCTTGGAGCCGGAAGTGTAATTCACGCCATGAGTGGGGAACAAGACATTCGCTCCATGGGAGGATTAAAGAAAAGCCTGCCCATTACTTTTTTAACCTTTCTCATTGCAACCCTCGCCATTTCCGGGATTCCTCCTTTCTCAGGTTTTTTCTCAAAGGATGAAATATTGGCCCATGCCTTTGCTCACAATAAAATATTCTGGTTGTTAGGATTGGCAGCATCAGCCATGACCACCTATTACATGTTCCGTTTGCTGTTTCTTACCTTTTACGGAGAGTTTAGAGGAACAGAGAAACAAAAACATCATTTGCATGAGTCTCCTTCAAATATGACAGTGCCTTTAATGGTATTGGCAGTTCTTTCAACCATTGGCGGTTTTATCGGAGTTCCGGAAGCCTTGCACGGCACCCATCTGCTGAAAGGGTTTTTAGATCCTGTAATGGCAGATTCGGCCATGCGGATGTTGCCGGCCGAGCTCGATCACTTTACCGAGTATGCTTTAATGGGCGTTACCTTGCTTACCATATTGATCATGTTTCTCTATGCCAGAAATAAGTTCATTACCAAGAAAGAGGTTTCTGTGGCAGATGATGCTCCTGTTTCGAAAATACATCGTACCCTGTTGAACAAGTATTATGTGGATGAAATTTATCAGACCATGCTTGTTGGTCCTGTAAAATGGTTGGGCGTTAAATTTAAAGATGTAATTGAAAAATACATCATTGATGGTGCGGTGAATTTATCCGGAAGAGTTGTGGTTCTGAGTTCTCAGTACATCCGCTACATTCAAACCGGAAATGTGGGTGTTTACCTTTTTGCCATGGTGGCAGGAATGATTGCTTTGTTGTTGTACTTACGTTTTTTTTAGGACTGTATGCTGACTACGATATTAATTCTTTGGCCTCTTTTAGCTGCATTTGCAGTATTGCTCTCGGCACCGTCTGGAGCCAAAAAGATTGCCCTCGGTGCTTCTTTGGTGGAGGTTGCCTTAGCCATATACGCAGCGTTTAGCCTTTCTTTTCAAACAGGAGAGGTAATGGATACGGTTAATCTTGGCTGGATTCCTACGCTTGGTATAAACTATGCCGTTGGCATGGATGGCATCAGCATGCTATTGGTTCTGCTAACCGCTGCCTTGGTTCCCTTGATCATTCAATCTTCTGCATCTGATGATCGTCCGCGTTGGTTTTTTGCTTTGGTATTGTTTATGCAAATGGCGCTTGTAGGTGTGTTCACAGCATTGGATGGTTTCTTGTTTTATATCTTTTGGGAATTGGCGCTTATTCCAATCTATTTTATTTGTTTGGGATGGGGTGATCAGGGAAGAGAGAAGATTACATTTAAATTCTTTTTGTACACCCTTTCAGGAAGTTTGCTCATGCTGGTGGCACTTGTTTATTTGTATTTACAAACCCCGGGTGATCATAGTTTTGCTTTGCAGGCATTAATGGAAGCAGGTCATGCACAGTCTGCAGAAATTCAATCGCTTTTATTCTGGGGTTTGTTTCTTGCCTTTGCCATTAAAATCCCCATTTTCCCTTTTCACACCTGGCAGCCAGATACCTACACCAATGCGCCTACGGGAGGCACCATGCTTCTTTCGGGTATCATGCTTAAAATGGGTGTTTATGGATTAATTCGCTGGCTATTACCCATTGTTCCCGAAGGTGTGGCAGAATGGTCGAATACCGCCATGGTATTGTGTATTATTGGAATCATTTATGCTTCCATGATTGCCATGGCACAGAAAGATTTGAAAAGACTCATCGCCTATTCATCCATTGCTCACGTAGGATTGATTGCTGCCGGTTGTTTTGCCCTTAACAGTCAGGGAATGCAAGGAGCCATGATGCAAATGCTGAGCCACGGAGTAAATGTTGTTGGCTTGTTTTATATTGTTTATTTAATTGAACAGCGCACCGGAACAAGAATGCTCGATGCTTTGGGAGGGGTTAGAGCCATAGCTCCTGTTTTTGCAACCGTTTTCATGATTGTGATGATGGCCAGTGTTGCCTTGCCTATGACCAATGGTTTTGTTGGTGAGTTTTTATTGATAAATGGTTTGTTTCAGGTAAGTGGTTCTTATGCTGCCTTTGCAGGACTTACAATTATTTTAGGTGCTGTTTACATGCTTTCTGCCTACCGTCAATCCATGCTTGGTGAAGCACAAGGGGTAACCGTTAATTTCCCCGAACTTAGCAATAACGAAAAATGGGTTTTATATCCGGTTGTTGCCCTCGTTTTAATCTTCGGAATCTATCCAAAACCGCTTCTCGACCTGAGTGCACCCGCCGTTGAGATGTTGCTGCAGAATTGTAAACCCGGTGCATTGATCACCCTGAATTAAGCCAACGAATGAAAACTCTTATACTGCTCTCAGGTTTAGGTATTGGCTCTTTGATTGCGGAGTTAACCAATCAAAAGAAATTGTTGCCCTGGGTTGTTTTACTCGGATTACTAGGTGCAATTGGTGTTAGTGTGATGGATTGGGGAACCAATATCCATTACTTCAATAACATGATGGCCTTCGATAATACAGCCATTTTGTTTACCTGCGTATTATGCTTTGTTGCCTTTCTTTGGTTCTTAGGCTCTGCTCAATATATTGAAACAGAAACCAACATTACCGATCAATATGCATTGATTTTGTTTGCATTGGTAGGTGCTTTTGTGATGGTTACTTTCCAGCACATGGTGATGTTGTTTCTGGGCATTGAAATACTATCGCTCTCTTTATATGTATTAGCTGGAAGCAGAAAAAATGATTTGTTTTCTAATGAAAGTGCCATAAAGTATTTTTTGATGGGCTCTTTCGCCACAGGTTTTTTGTTGTTTGGCATTGCCCTTATTTATGGCGTTACCGGTTCTTTTCATTTAGAAGTAATTGGGAATGCACTTTCTAATGCTGCTAATACCAACGGTTTGGTGTTAACAGGCTTGGTAATGATGTTGCTGGCCATGTCATTTAAAGTGGCGGCAGTACCATTCCATTTCTGGACCGCTGATGTTTATTATGGGGCTCCAACCCAGGTTACGGCCTACATGGCCACCATTGCAAAAACAGCAGCTTTCGCAGCATTTCTTCGTCTTTTCACAACAGCCTTCCCCTTTGTTAGTGGTGTTTGGGTTTATCCTTTAATTGTAATTTCTATTATAACCATGTTGATAGGCAACATAATGGCAGTGTATCAACAGGAAGTAAAACGAATGTTGGCCTATTCCTCAGTGGCACATGCCGGTTATATGTTGATGGCCCTGTTGTCGCAAAATGAATTCACTGTTGGTTCAATTGTTTATTACAGTCTTGGCTATTCTATTGCATCTCTTCTTGCCTTCAATGTTTATGCTATTGTAAGCAATGGTTCAGAGAAAAACGGTGGCTTTGATGCCTTTTCCGGTCTTGCCAAACGAAGTCCTTTACTGGCAGCAGCAGCTTTGGTTTCTATGTTGTCTTTGGCTGGTATTCCACCATTGGCCGGATTTTTTGGTAAGTACTATGTGTTTGCAAGTGCACTCGAAGGTGGGCATCGCATAATGGTATTGTTTGCTGTCCTCGCCTCACTAATTAGTATTTATTACTATTTCAAAATCATTATCAAAACTTTTGCAGGTGAAGAAAAAAATCATCCTGAGCCGCTGGTCATTGAAGGCTCACAGAAGCTAATGCTCATCATTGGGATAGCCTTGTTGATTTTACTAGGAATGGCACCGGAAATGATCATTCGTTGGCATTAATTTTTAAAAGTTTCCTCACCCGAAACTTGTTTAGGACAATGTCCAAAAAAAAACACCCTCCTGAGAGGGTGTTTTTTTTTAAAAGGTATAACCTAATCCTACCCGCCATCGCAAGTTGGCCAATTGATTTTCGGCCTGCCAATGTTGATAAAAGGGAATTGAAACTAGAACCGGTAGTGTGAACTTCTTGTAGTTCAGAATGTTTGAAACTCCTGCCCAGCATAAATCTCCGCCGCTAAGGGCAATATTCATGTTGTCCTGAATCTGCATTCCGTAGTGTTCCCAATTGACCGTAATACCCGCATTCCACGAAATGTTTTTTCTTAATTCACTTACCGAGTCATTGTTGCATTTCGGTACCGATGGGATGAGGGCATACAATCCTGATACATTGGTTTGTATGGTTTTTCCCATGTTGTCGCCATGATGGTTTTTGGCGGTGTGCTTGTAAAGGAAATTACTCAAGACCCTCCAACGTTTGCTGATGGTGCCATAGGAAATTCCAAGCATAGGATCGAATCCACCCGACCCATATTGAACCACGGGGTTCTCATTCATGGCCATTACTTTTCCTGTAGGGTTTTCCATTCCTGCTAACAAAAAGACCTTATGCTTTTCTTTCTGAATAATTCCATATCCTACCAATAGGGATAAATCACCATTTCCGGCATTAACACCAAGGTTAGATGCAGCTCTCAAATAGGGAATCTGAACTAAAAAAAGCCATTTTGATGAGGGCTGGTAAATGAGGGCAACATTGGTACTGGTAAGATTGGCAATATCTGCTTCCTCAATGGCTGTTGTATCGCTGGTGTGAACGTGATGATGACCATCTTCATGCTCATGAGGAGAGAAGAATCTTGATTCGTATGAAAACTGGGCCGAGAAAGCTTGATTTTCGTTCAAGAAACCACCTCCCTGGTCAAAAATCCCGGTTCCATAACTTGACCCTGAGCAATTGCATTGTGAAAAAGCAATATTCGAAACAAGCAAGAACGGAAGAATAAGCAATCGAAATCTTTTCAGCGACTGCGTTTCTGATTTACTCATGTTTATGCCTTTATCGTTTTTCAAAAGAAACAAAACCAGCTTTGTTGTTGCTGCTTACCTTTAGCAAATAATAGCCGGAAGAAAGAATGGAAACATCAATTTTTTCACCATTCACGATTTGACCCGATTGAATTTCTTTGCCAGCCATGTCAACAATTTTATAGGCAAGTGTGGAGTAAGCGGCATCAAGTTTCAATTGAATAAAATCACTTGTTGGATTCGGGAAAAGATTTAAACCTATCGCCTCCATGGAGAGGTCATTCACAGATAACAAAGCTTCCAGATTCCAATAGGACACCTTCCCATTGGCTGTTCCCAGGGCAACTTTTTTTGCAGCGGGTTCAAAATCAACTCCGTTAACAGCACCGCCACCGGTTACATTGAATTCGCCAGCCAGCGATTGATTGCTAAAACGAAAAACCCTTGCCTTGCTAACCCCTCCGATAAGGATATAATTGCCATCATCGCTGATGTCTATTTGTTTGGCATTTTCTCCTGAAAGGAAAGTGTAATGAGCCATCCACATTCCCCCCATTTCCATCCAGATTTTTACTTGTCCGTTTTTTGCAACCGATATCAAATGCATGTTATCGGAAGAAAATTTTAGACTTACTACTTCATCTGAATGTCCGGTAAGTGTTGCTATCAGCGCTCCTGTAGATGGATTCCAGATTTTAATCTTATCATCAGCTCCACCGCTCGCCAAAAGCGTACCCGAAAGATTGTAGGCAACGGTTAATACACCACCGGGATGAGCTCCCATGGTATGGGCCAATGCTCCGTTAGATACGGTGAAAATTCTTACAGAATCATCCGCCCCATCCACCGCAATGGCATTGCCTGAGGGTGAAATAGCCAGACTTGTTGAAGCATTGGAACCAATGTTAATGGTTTGGCTAAGTACCGGACTACTCCCTGAATTATCGAAAATTAGCAGGTTTCCCATTTCCTCAACAGAGGCAAAGAAATTTCCGTTGCTGCTTTGTTGGACACCCATTTGGCACATTAGGCTTGAAGGGTTCACCAGATAGTCCCATACAATGCTTCCATCGGTCTTGCTAAACAAACGCAGTCTAGCGCTGTCGCATTCTGTTCCGCTTAGAATAGTATTCCCATTTGCAGAGAAGGCCACTCCATTTACTGCTAGATTGTTTGGATGGCCTGATTTTTCCCAAACCAGGGTTTGAGCATAGGTATATTGGCATAGCAATGAAGTCATTGCCAAAAAGAAAATTTTTTTCATTTGGATTGAATTAAGTTGAAAAATGTTTCTCTTTCAAAGAAGAGAATATGAAAAAACCATCATAAAGATGGGTGCAATCAGATCATGGCGCTTAGGCCTGGTGGTCTGAATGTGCCTGAGAGATGACCTTTTTGTAATTTGCAATTACAAGCGGGCAATAGGTTTGGGCTAAGTTGTTTTTCCTGAACCTCGGCAGCAGCAATGTTGCACCACCTGCCAAACCATATTATTTCGTCATTTCTTTCCACCCGGGTATCCGGGGTTTCGTTTTTTTCCTGCTCCTCCAGTTGTTTGTTGAGGTGACAGCTCCCTTGACAGCAATTGTCTTCAACCTCTTTCTGAACACAAAGAGTTGCTGCAATTTCCTCTTGATTGATTAAAAAGTGGAAAAGAATAAAGCTTTTACTGCCTAGTTGAAAGAGCAACAAAGGGATGATGAGCAGAATAAAAAACTTTTTCACGGTCCAAAATTAAGAAAAAAACAGATGTTTTTTTATGATTTGCGTCAGGTTTTAGAAGCAATAAACCTTGCGTTATGCCTGATTTTCTAAATGATTCGGATAAAAAATATTTGTTTATCCAACCAATGATTTATAGCCCTAGGGCTTTTGAGGAAAGATAAAATCTTTTACCTTCGCAATACAGAAATTAATGAATTCATGGGACGAATATTCGAAAAGAGGAAACATAAAATTTTTGCCCGCTCAGCAAAAATGAGCAAGGCATTTTCACGTTTTGGAAAGGAAATATCCATTGCCGTAAAGGCAGGTGGTCCCGACCCTGACAGCAATAGTAAATTAAGGGTTATCATTGCCAATTGCAAGGCTGCCAACATGCCCAAGGCAAACATTGATGCCGCCATTGCCCGTTCCTCAAGCAAGCAAGACAAAGATTTGGAAGAAGTGGTTTATGAAGGAAAAGGTCCTCATGGCGTTGCCTTAATGATAGAAACAGCCACCGATAATCCTACAAGAACAGTGGCTAACATCCGGGCCATTTTTAACCGGAATGAAGGAACCATGCTGAATTCCGGAAGTCTGGATTTTATCTTTGACCGCAAGGGTGTTTTTTTGGTGCCTGTAGCAGGTATTAACCTAGAGGAGTTTGAATTGGAAATGATTGATTTTGGCATGGAGGATATGGAAGAAGACGGTGAAGGAAACTTATTGATTTACGTTCCTTTTACTGAATTTGGCAACATGCAAAAAGGGTTGGAAGACCGCAAAATAGAAATCAAGAATGCCGAACTGCAGCGCATTCCAACCACTTATGTTGAATTATCGGAAGAAGAAGAAGCTGAGTTTAACAAGTTGCTCGACAAGTTGGAAGATGACGATGATGTTACCAATGTTTGGCATAATTTGAAATAGTTTTTGATTAAAGACCCTCAGGTTTTAAAGCAGATTTTTCCGCAGGTGTTGGAGGAGAATAAAAAATTCCGAAAGTACCTGCGGAATTTTTCTTCTGCCCAAATTGATCCACAGGTGCAACGAATTTATGCTGAGGTTTCTGCTGATATTGACTGCACCCAATGTGGTAATTGCTGTAAAAAACTGGAGCCGGGCTTAACCCATGATGAAGCAAGGGAACTTGCCGCTTGCAAGGGAATGAAACATGAGGATTTTTTGGCTGCACATGTTTTGCAGGAGAACGATGAGCTTGCTTATCTGAAGGCAAAGCCTTGCTTTTTTTTGTCGCAAAACAAGTGCAGTATTTATCTTCAACGTCCTGCATCCTGTGCCGATTATCCGCATTTAAACAAAGCTAATTTCAAGTACAATCGAAATGTTTGGATCAATGCCGAAATTTGTCCGATTGTTTATAATGTGTTGGAGCGGTTGAAGATTGAATTGGTTTTTTGAAGGGTTGATTGTAGGGGAAGGATTTTGAGTATGATTAAATTGCTAATTTCAAATTCTCCAATGTTAATTAAAGGCGCATCATACCAGGGTAATTGAGAATGAATGTCATAAAAATTTTGCAGTGGATTATAACGTTTCGTGATTGCGAAAAAATTATATTTTTGTAAGTCTTCTAAATTTATTTAATATTTTGGGTGTTAAAGCCCATCACTCAACGTAACAAATAAATGCAATATAAAACATTATCAAAAACGAATTAAATCATGAGAAACTTCGTCATCTTAACTTTAATAATTTCAAGTGCTTTTTATGTTGTTAATGCCCAAGAAGCAGGACGAATAATCACTCTGCCATCAGGAGTTTCGGTCAATACCGCAGGCGATTCGTGGTTATTAGTAAGCGACTCTAGTAATAATAAGGGGCTACTTTCCCCTAGTGGCAAATGGTTGCAAAAACCTATTTTTGAAACTGTAATAGGGCCCATTGGAGGTACTTTTTTTGCCTTCAAACGTCAATTCCAGATGTATGATGATCGTTCTGAGAAATCGTTTTTCTCAAATGCTCTTTATAGAATTGATACCCTTGGAAACATCATTGACAGTTTATTGGCTAGAAGTAGCTACCCTACTGATATCTTTCCATCAGGAATTATTGTAAGTATTGGGTTTCCAGATGAAAAACCATACTTTATTGCCGCAACCGGTAAGCCCATTGAATGGGTCGGAAAAGAAGGAATTTCACGTAATAATGAAGAGTTTACTGGCATAAAAGACGAAATTACAGTTTTGATTTCTCAGAAAAAGCCAACTTTTTTCCAGAATCAAAAGAGTCCTACTTCAAAATCTTCTGAAGACTACTTAACCATAAATTTAGAAAAGAAAGGTGTCCAAGTTTATGGTTCATCCGAATACAGAATCAAACGAGGTCCTTATGCTATAGGCTACAACAATCTACCTAAAGAATTAATTATTTACAATAACAAGACCCAAAAATTAGATACTATTTTGGAAGATAAAAAATACAAAGACTGGTATTTTATACCCGAGTACCTTACCGGAATAATAGGCGGGGGCTATGGTTTATTTAAAAAACCAGGAATAAATAATAACCAGGTAATTGACATTTTCGAAAATAAATTAAAACAAAATACATCAACCCAAAGTTTTATACAAATCAGCCGCGAAAGTCTCGAAGCATTATACAAAAAAGATGTTAGTAACGCTGCTTTAAGCATGCTGTTATCTGATTGTTATACTATAGAGAGTGACTTTAAAGTTAATAAATATGGCGATTTTCCTATTGTTTTTATTGGAGAGCATCATGCTTTATTTAGAACCAATGAAAAGAAGTATGGGATAGTTTATTTCAAAAATATGGATTGGAGAAATGGTAATTGTATTGCTTATACCGATTCATTAAAAAATGTGTCTTTCCTGGGTGAAGAGTTTTTGGTAGTTCAAGAGAAAAAGAATTTTAAACTTTACTTTAAAGATAAATACATTGATTCTTTACAGTCAATTAAAATTCCATACTTCAGCCATAATCATAGCTATTTAGGAAGAGTTATTATCGGAAAGGACTTAAAGGAACAGATTAGAGTTTTTCATGGCTTTTATTCTTCCCTTGTTTATGAGGAAGATATGCCTTCATTATTAATAGC
>B570J29032_109959446_pt1 | contig 25940 bp, 26 predicted proteins | sample LakMenEpi16Nov12_FD_29032 | JGI IMG/M metagenome (IMG submission 29032) | reverse complement strand
TTTTGAACACAGATGATAAAAATTAGTAAAATTTAAAGAATTTAAAAAAACTATTATTCTAATTTCTTTGATTTTAAAAATCTGTGTTCTAAAAAAATATAAAATTATTCAAACTTCAAAACCGTTCCTTTTTCACTAACTTCCAACGTTACTTGTCTTCCAAAAACCAACGCCCGATTATCCGGAATGTGCCCTGCCGGGAAATTGTAAACTATCGGAATATTGTAGGCTTTAGTTACGTCCTCAATAATTTGCAAGGCATCTTTCCCCCATGGAATATCATTGTCTTTCATTTTGGTCATGCTTCCCACCACAATTCCTTTCAAACTTTCCAAACAACCATTGCGTTTTAAGTTCATCATCATTCGGTCGATGTGGTATAAATATTCATCTAAATCCTCCAAGAATAAAATTTTATCCGTGCAATCAATTGCTGAATCCGAACCAAACAAACTGTATAATATAGATAAATTCCCTCCCACTAATTCACCTTTGGCTTTGCCAAATTTATTCATCGAATCAAACGGAATGGCATACGAAAGACTTTCGCCAAACAATGCTTTCCGCAAGCTCTCTTTGGCTTCGGGAGTTGCTCTGGGAATATTCACCGGCATCATTCCGTGAATGGATTGAATTCCTAAGTTATGAATATGGCTGTGTAAAACCGTCACATCGCTAAAACCTATGACCCATTTGGGATGGATTTTAAAATTTGTAAAATCAATCAAGTCAACCATTCGAACCGTTCCATAGCCGCCTCGAACACACCAAAGCGCTTTCACATTCGGATTATCCAATTGCTGTTGAAAGTCTTTAGCTCGGTCTACATCGGTACCTGCCAACTGATTTTGATCCAGTCCGATCGAATTACCAATCAAAACTTTTAAACCCCAATTTTCTAAAAATTCTTTGGCGAGTTTCAAGTCATCGTCAATATGTTTTCGGGCAGTTGCCACAATAGCAACCGTGTCGCCTTTTTTTAGATAAGGAGGTGTGATCATTTTTTTGTCCATTTGAGCGTTAGCATTGAAAAAAAGAGCCAAAACAAACCAAAGTAGAACAGTATGTTTCATAGTTGATTGGTTTCTATGTAACAAATTAACAACTATTTATTTTTTGTAACAAGTTTTTATAAAATAGATACTTCTTTCCGGCACTTATATCTAGCCCGGATAGTAGTGGAAAGCCTTTTGCCGGATTGTTGTATTTTTTCTTGGTGAAAAAGAGCGACCTTGGGAGCTACTTTTTTGGCTTAGAAAAAAACAACAAGACAAAAAAGCTTGCAACGAATAGCCGGATTAGCTTCTAAAAAATAATTTGCAATCTGTGAAGGCTTAACAACTTGTCTATGCGATAAAAAACTTATTTTTGCAACAGAAAACTTTAACGGTTGCCTTTTTGCGTCTTTGCGACTTGGCGAGAAACAAAATCATATGATAGAGAATCCCAAAAGATATACAATTACTGCGGCATTGCCATACACTAACGGTCCGATTCACATTGGACATTTAGCAGGTGTTTACGTTCCTTCAGATATTTATGCCCGTTACCAACGTTTGCAAGGAAAAGACGTAGCCTTTATTTGCGGAAGTGACGAACATGGTGTGGCCATTTCAATGAAGGCGAAAAAAGAAGGCATCACGCCGCAACAAGTTATTGATAAATATGACGGAATCATTCGGCAATCGTTTTTGGATTTCGGCATTTCGTTTGACAATTATTCACGTACCTCATCAAAAATTCATCACGATACGGCTTCTGAATTTTTCAGAACGCTTTATGACAAAGGTGATTTTATTGAAGAAGTAACTGAACAATTATACGATGCACAAGCCGACCAGTTTTTAGCGGATCGTTTTGTTGTTGGAACGTGTCCGAAATGCGGCAATGAAGAAGCTTATGGCGATCAATGTGAAAAATGTGGTTCTACATTGAATGCTACTGATTTAATCAATCCGAAGTCGACTATTACCGGCACAACACCCATAAAAAAAGAAACTAAACATTGGTTTTTACCATTAGACCGATATTCAGATTTTTTAACTGAATGGATTTTAGTCGGCCATAAAAATGATTGGAAACCAAACGTATACGGTCAAGTAAAATCATGGATTGACGGCGGTTTAGAGCCACGAGCTGTGACTAGAGATTTAGATTGGGGTATTGATGTTCCCGTGGAAGGTGCCGAAGGCAAAAAATTATATGTATGGTTTGATGCTCCGATTGGTTACATTTCATCCACCAAAGAATGGGCGGCACGCGAAGGAAAAGATTGGAAACCTTATTGGAAAGATGCCGACACTAAACTGGTTCATTTTATTGGAAAAGACAATATCGTATTCCATTGCATCATTTTCCCGGCGATGTTAAAAGCAGAAGGAAGCTATATCTTACCCGATAATGTTCCAGCAAATGAGTTTTTAAATTTGGAAGGAAATAAATTATCGACTTCTAAAAATTGGGCTGTTTGGTTGCATGAATATCTACTTGATTTTCCGGAGAAGCAAGATGTGTTACGTTACGCTTTAACCGCAAACGCTCCCGAAACCAAAGACAATGATTTTACCTGGAAAGATTTTCAGGCAAGAAATAATAATGAATTGGCTGCGGTTTACGGTAATTTCATTAATCGTGTGGTGGTTTTAACACACAAATATTACAACGGAATTGTTCCTCAACCCAATGAATTTTTAGCCGTTGATGAACAAACATTAGCCGAACTGAAAGCCTATCCGGCGGTTATAGCAAGTTCTATCGAACGCTACCGATTCAGAGAAGCGTTAGGAGAATTGATGAATGTTGCCCGTTTAGGAAACAAATATCTAGCAGATGAAGAACCATGGAAAATGGTAAAAACAGATCCGGAACGTGTGAAAACACAAATGTATGTGGCTTTGCAAATTGCTGCGGGATTGGGTGTTTTATCAGAACCTTTTTTGCCGTTTACAACGCAAAAATTGTTAAAGACGTTACAATGCAACGTCTCTACCGTAATTAATTGGGAATTGATTTCCAAATCATCTGAATTGTTAAAATCCGGCCACCAAATTGGTCAAGGAGAAATTTTGTTTGCTCAAATTGAAGATGCCGAAATCCAAAAACAAATAGACAAATTAGAAGCGACAAAAACTGCTAATAAAATGGAAAGCAAAACTGTAGAACCTCAAAAACCAACAGCAACATTTGAAGATTTTGCCAAACTTGATTTACGGGTTGGTACAATTATTGAAGCAGAGAAAATGCCTAAGGCAAATAAGTTGCTAGTTTTAAAAGTGGATACAGGAATGGATGTTCGTACCATCGTTTCGGGAATCGCCGAACATTTTTCGCCGGAAGAAGTAGTTGGAAAACGCGTGACAATTTTAGCCAATTTAGCACCAAGAGCCTTGCGTGGCGTTGATAGTGAAGGAATGATTTTGATGACCAATAATGCGGAAGGGAAATTGGTATTTGTGAATCCGGATGGTGATGGGGTTGATAATGGGGCGATGATTTCATAAAATTATCGAATGGTAGAGACGTTGCAATGCAACGTCTGTACAGAATAAAATTAATATTTTAAAAGCCAAAATGAAAAATGTATGCCAAAAAAATTCAATAATAAATATCGCATAGATTCTGCACGCCTAAAAAATTGGGATTATAGAAGTAATGGTGCCTATTTTATCACCATTTGCACAGCCAATCGAAAACATTTCTTTGGAGAAATTGTTGTCAATGAAGCATCCAAAGAAATGGAATTATCACAAATCGGAATCCTAGCAGAAAGTTTTTGGGAAAAAATACCGGAACATTTTCCGTTTGTTGAATTAGGAAATTATGTGGTGATGCCAAATCACGTTCATGGGATTTTGATTATTAATAATACGGCAACGATAGAGACGTTGCAATGCAACGTCTGTACAAAGGAAGATGGTAAAAATCGATTTTTTTCTGAAATTTCGCCAAAATCAGGTTCAATTTCATCAATAATTCGTTCTTATAAGTCTATTGTAACAAGAGAATCACGCGTAATAAATCCAAAATTTAAATGGCATTCGAAATTTCACGATCATATTATCCGAAATTCAATTTCGTTTGAACGTATTCAAAATTATATAGAAAACAATCCATCCAATTGGAGTGAAGACAAATTTTACTGTTTATGACCAAAAAAGTAATCGCTTTTGATGCAGACGACACCTTGTGGCACAACGAGCCTTATTTTGATGAAGCTCAGGAACGCTTTTGTCGTTTGTTTCAAGATTTTGCTTCGAGTCAGGAAATACTGGGTCTGATTATAAATCATCAAGTCAAGAATTTACCCTTATATGGTTTTGGCATCAAGGCTTTTACACTTTCGATGATTGAATCAGCTTTGCAACTAACCAATCATCAGATTACAGGAAAAGGGATTGAACAGATTATGGCCATTGGAAAAGATTTGTTGCAAAAACCAGTTGAATTATTACCGGAAGTAGCAAATGTTTTACAACAATTAAACGGGACACATAAATTAATTGTTGCCACCAAAGGTGATTTAAAAGACCAACACCGAAAATTACATGATTCGGGCATTGGTCATTACTTTCACCACATTGAAGTGATGTCGGATAAAACGGAAATAGATTATCAAAAAATGCTGGGCCGATTGGATATTCAACCGGATAATTTTGTGATGATTGGAAATTCTTTAAAATCGGATGTATTACCTGTTTTGAAATTGGAAGGTCACGCGATTCACATCCCTTATCAAACTACTTGGGCCTATGAGCGAATTGATTATACGATTGAACATCGTAATTTCAAAACGTTAAATAACATAGGAGAAGTTCTTCCAATTTTAATGGAGCGAGCAATTTAAAGTATCTTTGATTAACAGTAGCTTAAAAATCATGAAAAAGAGTTTAACCTTAGTGTTGTTGTTTTGCATGTTTGGTTTATTTAGCCAAACTAAAATTGTTTCGACTGACTTAGAATTCAAAAGATCAACCATATATCATCAACTGATTTCAAAAGTTGATGTTTCAACGCATGAACTTTATGTTTTAGCGGCAGATAAAGACAATACAACGCTGTTAAAATACAATTCTGCTCTTTTTTTTGATGATAGCTTACAAACAAAAACGGATAAAAATTATCCAAGAGTTATTGGGAACAGTTTTAATCATAAAAGAAATATTGTTTTCTATTGGGCAACTGAGGACAACAGAAAAGTGATGGCAGTTACTTATGATTTTGTTCAACGTAAAATAGCCACTATTTTTTTTGACATTCCATTTACTGATGAAAACATCCTAGCATCGTTTGAACAAAACAATCAACTGTATTTTTTGAGTTATCAAAAGAAAGATAAGCAACTAAAATTATATATTCTCAGAGGTAACCGCTACGATGAAAAAATTTTAGATTTTAGTGCTTTTAAATTAAATTTACCCGGTTCTGCTCCAGCGGCGATTGCAGAATACCTCGCAACAAATCCAATTGAAATTATTGACAATGATTTTTTTACCCCATTATTTTTAGCCGTTAATAAAATAAAAATTTATCCTTTAAAAGATAAATTACTTATAACGTTGGACCCTTTTTCTTTACAAACACAAGCCTTTGAAATCGATTGGAATACGTTTGCAATTACTGAAAAACTTTTTTCACAACCTACATTAGCTTCCGGTGCAGGAAATTCCAATTCTTTTTATGTTCAGGAAAAACTGTACCAATTTAAAGCAAATGAAACGCAATTAGTACTTGCTAAGCACGATTATCAGGGAATTGAACCCGTGATTAGTTACAGTGTATTGGAAAGTGAACAAATTAGTTTTAAAAATTCTCCATTATATTATCAAAATGCTGATTATCAACCACAAGAGATAAAAAACACGCAAAAGTTTTTAAAGCGATTAAACAATAAATCGACGGGAATATCCGTCTACGAAATGCAAGGGGATTTACTTCTCACTGTCGGCGGAACCAACAACGTTGTTTCTTATGACGGCGTGGCTTTAGGGGCATTGATTACTATTGGTGGGCTTATGTTAGGAGGTGATGTACCTATGCCGGATGCCGGATTTGATGAGGTTTTACAAAATGTGTATTTTGAGTGTCGATTTGACACCGAATTTAAATCTAAAAATATTCCGTTTAGTCCCTTAGCCATTGACTTTATGTCCGGATTTTTACAAGAAAACAGTACGATAACGCTTCAAAACACTATAAAATATAAAGACTATTTTATTCTAACCTATTACGACTCAAAAGCGAAGCAAATTATATTGCGAAAATTTGAAGATGGTTATGGCCTATAACTTTTGATCGCTATCAATGATTCCCATTGCTTTTCATTCTATTTATAAACATCCTTTACCTGATGGTCATCGGTTTCCGATGCAAAAATATGAATTGCTGCCACAACAGTTGGTATATGAAGGAACCGCTGCTTCATCTGATTTTTTTGAACCGGATCTTCCGGATTTGAAACATGTTTTGTCCGTTCACACTTCCGAATATGTAAATGATTTGATTCAATTAACATTGGAACCAAAAGCCGCACGAAAAATTGGGTTTCCGTTGTCAAAAGAGCTTGTTGAACGCGAATTGCGAATTGCCAACGGCACAATTATAGGTTGTGAAAAAGCTTTTGAGAAAGGAATTGCCTTTAACATTGCCGGCGGAACACATCATGCATATAGTAATCATGGCGAAGCTTTTTGTTTATTGAACGATCAAGCAATCGGTGCAATGTTTCTGCTCAATCAAAAGTTAGCCAAGAAAATAGTTATTGTTGATTTAGATGTACATCAAGGAAACGGAACCGCACAGATTTTTCGAAATAACACCTCAGTTTTTACCTTTTCAATGCATGGCAAATCAAATTATCCGTTTAAAAAAGAATGTTCTGATTTAGATATCGATTTACCTGATGGAACTACTGATGATTCGTTTTTAAAACTACTTTTGAATAATCTTCCTCATATAATTGATTCACAAAAACCGGATTTTATATTTTATTTGGCTGGTGTTGATATTTTAGAATCAGACAAACTAGGAAAACTTTCCTGCACAATACAAGGTTGTAAAAAAAGAGATGAAATTGTATTTGATTTATGTAAAAAATACGAAATTCCCGTTCAAGTAAGTATGGGTGGTGGTTATTCACCGAACATCAAAACGATTGTTGATGCTCATGCAAACACGTATAGAGTAGCTAAAGAATTGTTCTATTAATGACGCGGATAATGTGTGCCTTTCCAATCAAGCACCGCTTTTAAAACATTTTTCTGACTAATTAAACCTATTAGTTTTCCGTCGTGAACCACCGGAAAATTTCTTTTTTTGGTCGCTAAAAACTTGTTTGCGATATCTAATAAACTGTCTTCAGGACCCACACAAATGACACTTGTAGTCATGTAATGCTCAATACTCATTTCTTCTAACGGTAAATTATAATATTTACTTTCTGTCATTTGCTTAATACAATCACCCTCGGAAATAAAACCAATCACTTCATTAGATTCTGAAACAATGGGTCCTCCGGAAATTCCATTTTTCACTAAAGCATCCATGATTTCTATAATATCTTGAGTTGTTTTAAAACTTACAACAGCCTTGTTCATGTAATGTTCCACTCGGATTTCTTCTGCTTTTGGAGCTGCTTTACCAACTAATTCTCCTTGATAACTTTTTATTGCCATGGTTAATTAATTTAAAATTAGGACTTTAAATATACAAAAAAAACCATCCGACGCAGCAGATGGTTTTTTAAACTAATCAAAAATGGATCAAACTAATTAACTCGCTCTCAATAAAGAAATAATATCTGTACCATAACGAGAGATTTTTTGTTCACCAAAACCTTTGATTTTCTTTAACTCATCAACTGATTCCGGTTTAACTTTTGCAATGGTCATAAGTTCCGAATTGTGACAAATCATGTATTGTGGCAAACCTAATTTGTTTGATTTTTCGCTTCTCCAATTTTTCAAGGAATTTAAGGTATTTCGCTCTGCCGAACTTAATTCTTCAAAACTGGAAACAGTCACTTTTTCCTCTTCTTTGGATTCTTTCGATTCGCTAATTTTAGGTTCGAAAAAGACTAATACGGACCAATAATCAATCATTCCTGCAATAAAATTGGTGGCTGTTTTTTTAACGACTACTTCATTCAAAAATTGATTGATGGCGTTTTGATCGTTCTGTAAATGTTCCCCACTCACACGAACTCTGAAATGTTTAATATTCATGATTTCTTGTGTTTAATGGTTTAATTTGATTTTCCTAATAACATCACATCACTAACAACCACTTCTGTAATGTAGCGTTTGTTTCCATCTTTATCGTCGTAGCTTCGGGTGGATAACTTACCTTCAATGGCAATCTCTTTTCCTTTGGTCACGAATTTTTCGATAATTTCTGCTGTAGAACCCCAGGCAACAATACGATGCCATTCCGTTTGTTCTACTTTCTCTCCTTTTTTGTTGGTGTATGAATCATTCGTAGCAATATTTAAATTGGCTACTTTTCCACCTTCAAAGGTTTTTACTTCCGGGTCATTTCCTACATGACCGATTAACTGTACTCTGTTTTTCATTGTGTTCATGGCGTATAAAATTTAAAGTTTTAATCTGAACTCGTTCTAGATTCTATTAATAATTAAAATTGTTTATTATTGATTTTTGAATTTGACTTTTGTATTGCTATTGATTAATTATTTCATCAAAAGCAATTCACTCACAACTACTTCTGTCACGTAGCGTTTGTTTCCTTCTTTATCATCATAAGTTCTGGAAGTAAGTTTTCCGGTGATGCCAATTTGTTTTCCTTTTTCAACAAATCGTTCGATGATTTCTGCCGTTTTTCCCCAAGCTACAATATTGTGCCACTGGGTTTGTTCTACTTGATCTCCTTTTTTGCTCAAATAGACATCTTTGGTTGCGAGTGATAAATTGGCTAATTTTTTTCCTCCTTCAAAATCTTTGATGATTGGGTCTTTGCCTACATGACCGATTAACTGAACTTTGTTTTTTAATGCTTTCATGGCTTGTAAAAATTTAAATGGTTTATAAATTAATTTTGTCGTTGTTTGTTTTCGACGATGCAAAGATTTAACGGTTTGCAAAATTTATTCGGTACAAAATCATTTACTTTCGGTTGTAACTGTTTGTAACCGTTTGCAAATGGAAAATAATTTTTTGTATCTTGCAGAAAAACAAAACTATATACCTTAAAACATAAAGAAAATTTATTTTAATCTATTAAAATTAAATTCTTAAACAAAATGAATAATTCCTTAAAAATATTTACTTTAATTTTCATTTTTATGATTAGTTGTAATTCAAAAAATGAATTACATCAAGTAACTGTTGATACAAATACAAAGAATAATGAAGCTGTCTTTAATAAAACAAAAGTCAATATTTCTGAAAATGATTCTATCGAAAATGAAGTAAAATCTAACAAAAAGATTATCGTTTTACAATGTTCTAACGGTTATGGCCAGAATGATTTTAATAGAACTATTGAATCTGAAATTAGTAAAAAGGAAGGTTTTACTATCGTTCCTTTTCCAAACAGAAAACTATTAGGAGTTACTTTTCAAGGAGTTTTTGACAAGAAATATTGTATTCCAATTATTGAGAAAATTGATGTTGATTACATTATAATGACAAGATTTCTAGGAAATTTGAGAGAAGGAATTGAAATCATTGAAGAAGCAGAAGAAGATGTTATCTGGGGGTATGAAATTAAGATTTTAAATATAAAAAGTATGAATCAAAAGATTTCAATTAGCAAAGACAACTTAGAAGAATACCAAGATATTACAACTGATATCGAAAGAAAAGGTAAAAATCTACTTAATGACATTGAAAATTTAAAGTGAAATTATGACAAAAAACTGTTTAGAATGTGACGAAAAAATTATTGGCCGCGAAGATAAAAAATTTTGCAGCGACGGTTGTAGGAATGCTTACAATAACAAAATAAACAAAGACAGTACCAATTTAATGCGTAACATCAATAACAAGTTACGCAAAAATTACCGTATTTTGTGCGAACTAAATGTGGAGGGAAAGAGTAAAACCACCAAATCAAAGTTACTTAGTAAAGGTTTTGATTTTGACTATTTCACTTCTATTTTGCATACAAAAACGGGTAATACCTATCATTTTTTATATGATCAGGGCTATATGGTTTTAGAAAACGATTATTATATGCTAGTCAAAAAAGACCATTAATTTAAAGTAACTAACCTACATAATGATGAAAAAAAATTATACCTCACTACTTTCGGCATTACTGATTACCGGAATTATTGCTTTTATTTTTTATCGAATGATGCCCAGTGAATCTTCAAAGGAAAATGTCCCTCTTTCTGAATTTTCTACCGTAAGAGCATTAAAGCATATAAAAACTATTTCGAAAGAACCACATTATGTAGGCAGTTCTTATCATCAGAATGTTGTTAGTTATCTGGATACTGAATTAAAAAAATTGGGTTTAGAAACCGAAATTCAAAAAAGTGCTGTTTTAAGTAAATGGAACAACTTAGTTGAAACACAAAATATTATTACCCGAATCAAAGGTTCCGATTCTTCAAAAGCCTTGCTATTATTAACACATTACGATAGTGCTCCACATTCAAAATCGTATGGAGCCAGTGATGATGCGAATGGATTAGCTGTTATTTTAGAAGGTATTCGAACCTTTCTTCACAATAATTCTCCAAACAAAAACGATATAATCATAGTGTTTTCTGATGCCGAAGAACTCGGTTTAAATGGGGCGTATGCTTTTGCTTCAGAACATCCGTGGGCAAAAAATGTAGGACTTGTGTTGAACTTTGAAGCTCGTGGCACCAAAGGCCCTTCGATGATGCTTGCGGAAACCAATGGTGGTAATGCCAATTTAATTAAAGGTTTTGCTGAGGCTAATCCTGATTATACCTTATCAAATTCACTGATGTATAGCATCTACAAAATGCTTCCTAATGATACGGATTTAACTGCTTTTAGAGAGACCGCCGATATTCCGGGTTTTAATTTTGCTTTTATTGACGACCATTTTGATTACCATACTGTTCAAGATAATTTTGAAAACTTTACTCCGGAATCTTTAGAACATCAAGCAACCTATTTAATGCCTTTGCTTACTCATTTTTCAAATGCAGATCTAAGAAATTTAAAAACAAATGAAGATCATATTTATTTTAGTATTCCCTTTGGTTTTATTCACTATCCTTTTAGTTGGAATTTACCATTATTGATTGTTGCATATGTTTTGTTTTTTGGGGTTGTCATTCTTGGATTAGGAAAACATGTGTTAGATTTCAAAGATGTATTAAAAGGATTCATTCCACTTTTTGGTTCATTGCTAATTTCCGGAATTGTTGTTTTCTTTGGATGGAAAATGATTCAGTCCTTATATCCCGAATACCAAGATATGCTTCATGGATTTACATATAATGGTCATAGTTACATACTTGCTTTTGTCTTCATTTCTATCGCCATTTGCTTTTGGATTTATTCTAAATTTGTAAATTCTAAAACTACTGTAAGTTTTTTTGTAGCTCCGTTATTCTTTTGGTTAATCATCAATATAGTTGTTATTGTCTATTTAGAAGGAGCATCTTTTTTTATTGTTCCTGCCTATTTTGGTATATTTAGTTTAGGTAAATTTGTTTACAACAATAAGTCAAATTTGCTTTTAAACATTGCGTTAAGCATTCCAATGCTGGTTATTTTGGTGCCTTTTATTCAATTATTTCCAATTGGGTTAGGGCTAAAAATGTTAACCGGAAGTGCTTTATTTGTAGTCTTTGTTTTCTCATTATTAATTCCGGTTTTTGGAGCTTTTTCCAATAAAAAAGTTTGGGGATGGTTGTTTTTTGTTCTTGCTTTTGCTTTTTTAATCAAAGCTCACTTCACTAGTGGTTTTGAAAAAGGAAAGGCTAAGCCAAATAGTTTATTATACATTGCTGATGCTAATTCACATAAATATTATTGGGCAACTTATGATAAAGTATTGGATCCTTGGACAAAAAAATATTTAGGAGAATCTCCAAAATCAGGTGATAATTTAAATAAAAACACAGTAAGCAGTAAATATAATTCCGGATTTAGTTATGCTGCTGAAGCTCCAAGAAAAAATATTTCAGAACCTACTTTTACTTTTCTTCGCGATACAATCATTGGGAATTACCGTTCTGTTACATTACAAATTAATCCAAACAGAAATATGAATAGAATGGATGTTTTTGCAGATGAAAAGTTGAAATTTCACAATATGAAAGCCAATGGAATTATAGCTATAAATCAAAAAGGAAGCTTTTACAAAAGAAAAGATTCAAGATTATTAAATTATTATCCCATTGACAATAAACCTTTGACACTTAGTTTCCAAATCTCAAAAGAAGCCGATTTAGAAATGGAAGTTATGATTTCAGCCTTTGATTTATTGGAAAATTCGATGTTTTCTATTCCAAATCGTCCGGATGAATTTATCCCAATGCCTTTTGTTCTAAATGATGCAATTGTGGTGAAAAAGAAAATTTTTAAGGCAAAACCAATCGAAAAACAAAATTTAGATTCCGAGAATTACGAAGTAATTAAAGATTCAATTATCATAAAAAAAGATAGTCTTGAAGCAAATTAGTATTTTAGGATGTGGCTGGTTAGGATTTCCCTTAGCAAAATCACTACTAAGCAAAAATTATTCAATAAACGGTTCGACAACTTCCTTTTCTAAATTAGAAGTAATGAAGCCAGTGGGCATTTTCTCTTTTCTCTTATCTCTTGATGAAAATGAAATTCAAGGAGATATCTCAAACTTTCTTCTAAATTCTGAAATACTTATCATTGCTATTCCTCCCAAATTAAGAGGAAATTCTAACGAAAGTTTTGTCTCAAAAATAAAAATATTACTTCCTTTTATTGAACAGTCTACAATAAATAAAGTGCTTTTTATCAGTTCAACTTCCGTTTATGCAGATGATAATACCGTAGTAACTGAAAATACAATTCCAAATCCAGAGACAGAAAGTGGTCTTCAACTTTTGGCTTCTGAAAAATTATTACAAAACATTACTTTTTTTCGAACAACAATCCTTCGTTTTGGTGGTTTAATTGGTGAAGACAGACATCCAATTCGTTTTTTAGCCGGAAGAACTAACTTGGAAAATCCGGAAGCTCCAATTAATTTAATTCATCAGGAAGATTGCATTGCAATTATTGAAAGAATAATGGAACAGGATTGTTGGGGTGAAGTTTTTAATGCTGTGGCTCCTTTTCATCCTACCCGAAAAAGATATTATACAGAAAAAGCGATAGAATACAATTTAGCTTTTCCGCAATTTAATGAAAGTCTGACTTCTATTGGAAAAACAATTAGTTCCGATAAATTGATTCGAATTTTGGGATATGATTTTAAAAATTTAAGTTAAATTTACCTTTCCAAACAAACAAACAAAATGAACGATTCACCAAAATTTGCTGTTATCGGTGGTGGTAGCTGGGCAACTGCGATAGCAAAAATGCTTTGCGAAAACCAAACAGAAATTTGTTGGTATATGCGAAATCAAACCGCGATTGACCACATCAAAGCAGAAAAACACAATCCTAACTATTTGAGTTCTGTTGAATTTAACACCAATAAATTAAAGCTTACTACTGATATAAACAAAGCGGTTGCTTATGCCGATTACCTTATCTTTGCAATTCCTTCTGCCTTTTTAAATACTGAATTAGAAAAATTAACGGAATCATTTGAACATAAAGTCATTTTTTCTGCCATTAAAGGAATTGTTCCGGAAACGTTTTTAATTGTTGGTGAACATTTTCACAAAAAATACGACATCCCTTATGAAAATATTGGTGTTATTACTGGTCCATGTCACGCAGAAGAAGTTGCTTTAGAACGTCTTTCTTATTTGACAATTGCTTGTGCTGATGCAAAAAAAGCAAAAGTGGTGGCTCAAAATTTATCTTGTAAATACATCAAAACAAAAATTTCCGATGATATTATCGGAACGGAATATGCTGCCATGTTAAAAAATATTTACGCCATCGCAGCCGGTATGGCTCACGGCTTAGGATATGGCGACAATTTTCAGGCTTTATTGATGAGTAATTCCATTCGTGAAATGAAAAAGTTCATCAAAAAAGTACACCGCATGAAACGGAATATTAATGATTCTGCTTATTTAGGCGATTTATTAGTGACCGGTTATTCTGTGTTTTCCCGAAATCGAATGTTTGGAAACATGATTGGAAAAGGATATACCGTAAAAAGTGCTATGATGGAAATGAGCATGGTTGCGGAAGGTTATTATGCGGTGAAAAGTGCCTATAAACTGAACCAAAACTATCAAGCAAAAACGCCAATTATTGACGCCGTTTATGAAATTTTATACGAAGGGAAAGATCCTAAAAGTGTGTTTAAAAAACTGACGGATAAGCTGGATTAATATTAAGAGAATAGACTTAAAACTTATAGATTTGGTCTATTTTCTATTCTCTATTTTCTATATTCTTTTACTTCACCACCACCCCATTCTTAAACAAAACAGGCACTTCTTGAGTAGCCTGTTCATTAATAGTGTTGGTTCTGAAAATAAATTTTTTATCGTATAACGTGTTTCCAATAAAATAAGTCACCATAAATTCATTGTTAAGTGCCAAGACACTTTGCTCAACCATTTCCACTTTTATTACTGAAACAGATGGAACTTTGATAAAAGCATGACGCAGCAAAGATGTTTTTTTCATTTCTCCTTTTATCGTTCCGAAAGCTTTGGAAACAACCATTACGCTATCTAAATCAAAATCACTGTCGTTTACAAGATAAACATACCAAACCTTATCCATAAAGTCATCGCTCCACTCCTGTACAGCGGCCATAAATACATTTTCTACTTTTGGGATAATAATATCGGATTTCATTCAAATTATCTAAACCTGAAAGGTTTAATTGCTAGTTAAATTATATACTAGATTTAAATTGTTCTAAAAAACGCACATCATTTTCATAAAACATTCGAATGTCGCCAATTTGGTATAATAACATAGCAATACGTTCAATGCCCATTCCAAAAGCAAAACCATTGTATTCGTCAGCATTTATGCCACAGTTTTTCAAAACGTTTGGATCAACCATTCCGCAACCCATAATTTCTAGCCAGCCGGTTCCTTTAGTGATACGGTAATCTGTTTCGGTTTTTAAACCCCAATAAATATCTACCTCAGCACTTGGCTCAGTAAATGGAAAGTAAGACGGTCGCAAACGAATTTTTGACTTTCCAAACATTTCCTTGGTGAAATATAAAAGTGTTTGTTTTAAATCGGCAAACGAAACATCTTTATCAATATACAATCCTTCCACTTGATGGAAAATACAGTGTGAACGCGAAGAAACGGCTTCATTACGGAAAACTCGTCCCGGAGAAATCGTTCTAATTGGTGGTTTGTTGTTTTCCATATAACGAACTTGCACAGATGAGGTATGTGTTCTAAGCAAAACATCAGGATTGGTTTGGATGAAAAAAGTGTCTTGCATGTCTCTCGCCGGATGGTATTCGGGCAAGTTCAAGGCAGTGAAATTATGCCAATCGTCTTCAATTTCTGGACCTTCGGAAACGTTAAATCCGATGGTGGAAAAGATATCGATAATTTGATTTTTTACTAATGATATTGGATGACGAGAACCTATCGGAAAAGGTTCTCCCGGGCGAGTCAAATCGCCAAAAAGACCAACTGTCTCTTCTTTACTTTCCAGTAATTCTATAATAGATTTCACTTTCTCTTCGGCTGTATTCTTTAGTGTGTTAATAACTTGTCCGAATTCTTTTTTCTGTTCATTAGGAACATTTTTAAACTCGGTAAACAAGTCTTTCAATAAGCCTTTGCTTCCTAAATATTTTATTCGGAATTGTTCTAAAGTTTCTTTGTTATCCGTTTGAAAAGCCTGAGCTTCGCTAATATATTCTTTAATCTTATCTATCATCGTTCGTGATATAAAGCTACAAATTTAGGGAAAATTTATTAATAGGGACTAGTTGCAACTTGTCCGATCTCAAAATAAAATGAATTAATTGATTAATTCTCTTTCCAGAAAATAATTTACAATGGCATCTTTCATCAAAACGGATTGTTCGCCTGCTTTTAGTGGCGGTAATACTTCTTTTACTTTATAATGAGGCCAACCATCATTATCAAAAAATTCAAATTCATAATAACCATAAGGTTCTAATAATCGACAAATTGCAATGTGCATTAACTCAATTTTTTCGTCCTTTTTGAAAGTTTGTTTCACTTTACCCAACTCTTGAACACCAATTAAATATATAATGGCATCTAAATCAAGCATTTCGCCTTCAGCAAATTGATTTGATAATAGTTGGACAACGTTTTCCCAACGTTCTTTTAATTGAATATCTCTTGACATGATGGAAGATGAAAGTGGGAAGATGGAAGAATAATTTCTGCCATCAATCACTATTATTTTTTGGCAAAGATAAGAAGTTGATATTGATTAAACATAAATTACTATTTTAGTAAAAAATTAGAAATGAATTTTTTAGATATTACAATTGGATTATTACTTGTTTTTAGTTTATACAATGGAATCAAAAATGGTGTTTTTGTAGAAATCGCTTCAATAATTTCTTTCGTATTGGGTGTTTTTCTTGCAATTAAATTTTCCTATTTAGTGAAATCTTTTTTAGAAGGGTTTGTGAGTTGGAATCCGCAAACCATTCAAATTACTGCTTTTATATTGACTTTAATTTTGGTAGTTATTGGAGTTCATTTATTAGCAAAAATATTTACTAAAATAGCCGATTTTGCTTTTTTAGGTTGGGTAAACAAATTAGCCGGCGGAATTTTTAGTGTGCTGAAAACAGCTTTGTTAATTGGAATTTTTTTGAATTTAGTCCAAAAGATAAATATTAACAATCAATTTATTTCTAAAGAAAAACAAGAGAAATCAATATTCTACAAACCAATATTAACTACAACAGCCTTTTTGATGCCGATGTTAACGCGATGGATTGATGATATTAAAAAGAGTTACGACGAGACTACTTCAACTCTTTGATTGCCTCTTTTTGAACCCATCCTTCTGTTTCGTCTGAAAGTTGGATTTTTTTCCAATTTTCTATCGTTTCAAGAACGTAAACTTTTGTACCTTCATGCAACACAAAAGCCTCTGTTGCATTTTCCCGAGGTTCATTTTTAACGGAAAGTATTTCTTCAAAAACAATAGCCGGACGCTCGCTTTGATAATCATTTTTGTCAAATATAGCAGCCCCAATAGCGGCAAAAATCAAGAATGGAATAAAGAGCATCCCCAAAAAGAAAACACGTTTAAAAATGGCTGTTTGAGAAAAATAATACCCCATGAAAAAAAGTAAAAATAAGACAGAAAATCCTATAGAAATTATTCCCCAAGTATTGTAGTGAAATAAGCCTGTAAAATTTCTGAGTAACTTTTCAAAACCAACTTTTTGAGTTTCTTTTATATCGTCGATAGTTCTGTTTTTAGCAAATTTTAAATTGTTTCTGATGTCTTTATCGTTGGGACTTATCAAAAGTGCTTTTTCATAATAATATATCGCAGGAGCAATTTTATTGAGTTTGTAATAGCTGTTCGCCAAATTAAAATATAAATCACATGATTCTTTTTTACCTTCTAAAATGCTCTCATAAGCCTTAATTGCTTCTTGATAATTTCCTTTTCGATACTGATCGTTTCCATTGTCAAAAACACTTTGAGCCCAAAAAGTTTGAGTTAAAAAGAGGAATAGATAAATTATATTCTTCATGGTTTTTAATTAAGAAATTTGTTTTTCCAGTTCTGATATTACTAAAACCGCTTTGTCATAATCGTGTTGCATAGCAACTGTTGATGATGGAGCATACCTTGCCAATTCACAATTTTCAGTCAGTTGAATAAAAAATTCAATAGTTTCCGTTTGTGCTTTTTTATTTGCTAAAGTTTCTTTGATAATCTCTTTACTCATTTCTGAAGTTTCAATTTTAAGTTTTGCTTTCAAGAAATTGTGCAGTGATTTTTCTAATGCTACATAAAATGGTTCTTTATTACCTAATTGTTTTTTAGCCTCTGACAAATATTTCTTTGCTAACCTATTATTTAATTTCAATTTATTCCCAACAACATCTCTATCAATAGCTTCTTTTTTCTTTTTGAATAAAACAATAAACGGAATCAATAAAAAGGGAATACTAACTAAAACATAATAAAGGTTTGAACCAAAGAAATCTTGCTTATTTATGGAAGAAAATTTCGTTTTTAAGTGAATGAATTTAAATTGATCCCCGGCAGAAATAGCTTTTTTATCAACAGATTCTGTTGTTTTTGCTGTCAGATTACCATTTTGGAATGGTCCATCTGTCACGTTAATTATAATTTCTTCTGATATAATCGTTTTATACTTCCCCGTACTTAAATCAAAGTATGAAAACCGCAAAGGTTTGATAGTGTAATTTCCTTTAAATTGTGGAATTATGGTATATTTATCAGTAATTTTTCCACTCATTCCTGTCAAAGGAGTATTCACATTTTCGGTATGTACCGGATCATACATTTCTAAGGCTGTAGGCACAACCGGTTTAGGTAAACTAAACAATTTGAGGTTTCCGTTTCCGGAAATACTCACTTCTAAATCCATGCTTTCACCATTTTTTAAATTGGTTCGGGATGGGATAACTTTAAAATCAAATTTACCGACTGCTCCTGAATAATCAATTGGTTTGCCATTTTCGGGAAGCGGTTTTACAGAAATTATTTTACTTCCTGCAGAAACACGTTTATGGTCTTTGGTCAACATTACTTGACCAAAAATATTTCTTCGGTTAGTAGGCAATTCAACATCGATATCCAATGACAAGGGTTCAATTTCAAGACTACCCGTTTTTTGAGGATACAAAACTGTTTTTCTGAGTACCACGTAACGAAAACGTTCCCCTTTAAAAGTTCCTTCTTCTGCTATTAATTGCTTAATATCAATGTTTTGACTCCAAAAATTATTATATTTAGGCTTATCTAATTCCTGCCAATTTGTAATTCCAATATTGTGACTGAAATACAGTTTATAAACGACCGTAATAGGTTCGTTTAAATATGGATTTGTTTTACTGACATCGGCCACTAAATATAAAGCATCGTTTATGGAAACTGAATTGTCAATCGGATCTCTGGGTTGTTCAACGGCATCCGAAACTTTTACTGAAATAGGTGTTGTTTTATAAACTTGTCCATTGTACTCGATTGCAGCTTGTTTAATTGAAATAGTACCCTTTTGTGTAGGCAATAAAAAATAGGAATAAGTTTTATTGAATGAACTTTTACCATTAACCCATGACTGACTCACTTGCTGACTTGGCCCGCCAACGACTCTAAAGCCATCAAACGAAGGCGGAATAAAATTATCACCGTCTACATTCATGGTGAAATCTACCCTTAAACGTTCATTTAAACCCAACGAGTTTTTACTCACTTTGGCCTCAAACTGAACTTGGGCAAAAATTGCCTGACAGCTTAATAATACTATGAATAGAAACTTTTTCATTTTTTTTACCAATCTTTTTCCGTTTGAACAGGTTTCGTCTTTACTTTTTGAGCATTCACTTTTTCCTGCACTTTCTTTTCTTCATTATTGACTGCGTCTAATAAATTTTGGACACTTTCTTTTGAAATCCCGGATGGTTGTGGCTTTGACTGACTTTTTTGATCTTGGTCTTTTTTCCCGTCATTTTTATCCTGATTTTTGTCTTTATCGCCGTCTTTTTTATCTTCTTTTTTATCTTTATCTCCGTCATCTTTTTTATCCTGATTTTTGTCGTCTTTTTTGTCGTCTTTTTTGTCTTTTTCAGGATCTTCCGGATTGTTTTTTAAATACAGTTTTGCTAAGGCATAATTATATCGGGTTTCTTCATCGGTTGGATTATTCCGTAAGGCATTTTTATAGCTTTCAACGGCTTTTGCATATTGCTTTTCTTTCATAAACACATTACCTAAATTGTGAAAAGCTTTGTGTTTTTCCGGTTTAGTTTTGGCTTTTTCTATGGCTTTCGCATAAGCATATTTTGCTTCGCTTGGCTGATTTTGTTTATAAATAGAATTTCCTAAATTATAGACTGGTGTGGCTCCGGAAACTCCTTTAGAATTTGAAACACGGTATTGTGCTTCTGCTTCTGTAAAATTTTTAGCCACAAATTCTTTATTAGCTTTTGGTAATACTTTATCTTTTTCTTTTTTCTCTTCCTGAGCTTGTAGAAAATAGGATAGCATTAAAAGTAAAATGGTTAAATTTTGTTTCATGCTTTCTTTTCATTAAATAAATTCAACTTGTTTATCCATCCTGTTTTTCGTTCCAATAGAAAAACATCTATCATTAAAAATAAAAAAGCAAAACCTAAGAACCATTGAAACTGTGATTGAAAATCAGCAATTTGTGTCGTTTCAAATTCTGTTTTTTCAATATTATCCAATGCTTTTTTAACGTATTCTAGCACTTCTTTGGTATTGCTCCCATATACATAACCACCTTTGGTTCCTTTTCCAATTTGTTTTAGAACTTCGGTGTTTAATTTTGTAACAACCACCTCATCATTTTGGTCTCGTTTAAAACTTTCCACAACACCATTTCTTTTGATAGGAATTGGGCCTCCTTTTTCTGTTCCAACACCGATGGTAATAATTTTTGCCTTTATTTTTTTGGCTTCTTCAATGGCTCCTTCAAAACCTTCTGAATGATCTTCACCATCAGAAATTAAAACTATCAATTTATTTGTCGAATTGCCTTTGTCAAAATAGTTAGCCGACATCCTAATTGCATCTTCCAATGAAGTTCCTTGCGAGGAAACCATATCGGTATTCATGCTTTGCAAATACATTTTTGCCACACCATAATCAGTCGTTATGGGCAAAACAGGGAAAGCACTACCTGCATAAGCTACAATTCCGATTCTATCACTTCCCAACTGATTAATGATTTGAGAAACAATTTGTTTGGATTTGTCTAAACGGTTAGGAGCAACATCTTCTGCCAACATACTTTTTGAAATGTCGATGGCAAATACCACATCAATTCCCTCTCGTTTAACAGTTTCTAATTTAGTGCCAATTTTTGGATTTACTAATCCTATGACAATGCAAACAAAAGCGAACAACAAAACAACAATTTTCAAAATCGGTTTAAAAATTGATTTGTCAGGGCTTAATTTTTTTACCAATTCAATATCTCCAAATTCACGTTGCTTTTTTGTTTTCCAATATAAATTTAATAGAAAAAACAGCACAATTATTGGGATAATGGCTAAAAAGTATAAATATTTTTTTTCGTCCAGTTCGTACATATTATATAAAACCTCTAAAAATTGTTTGTCTTAACAAAATTTCTACCAATAATAATAATCCGGCAATCCAAACAAAAGGACGAAACTTTTCGTCGAAATTATAAAACTTTTGTTCTTCTATTTCTGTTGTTTCTAATTTATTGATTTCTTCATAAATTTCTTTGAGCTTACTATTGCTAGTGGCTCTAAAATATTTTCCGTCTGTTTTTTTTGCGATGCTTTTCATTAAAGCTTCATCAATTTCTACAGGCATCATTCGGAATAAAAAACCTCCTTTAGGTGCATAGGCATAAGGAAACTCAGCCATGCCATTTGTTCCTAAACCTATTGTATAAACTTTAATTCCATATTCTCTTGCAATATCAGCTGCCGTTTCAGGCTCTATAAATCCTGCATTGTTCACCCCATCTGTCAACAAAATGATGACTCTGCTTTTTGCTTTACTGTCTTTTAATCGATTAATGGCAGTGGCCAAACCCATTCCTATTCCGGTTCCATCTTTAATAATATTATCATATTGAATACTTTTGATGGCATTAATCACAACCGATTTATCACTGGTTACAGGCGATTTTGTATAACTTTCAGCGGCATAAACCACTATACCAAATCGATCATTGGGACGGTCATTTACAAAATTAGCAGCCACTTTTTTTAACGATTCCAATCGATTTGGTTTTAAATCTTTGGCTAACATACTCCCGGAAACGTCTGTTGCAATAACTATATCAATTCCACGAGTGGTTTTTGTTTTATTACTGATGTCAACGGTTCTTGGTCTTGCTAAAGCAACAATTAAAAAACTTAAAACTAAAATTCTTAACACAAAAAGAATTGGTTTTAGTTTAGGCAAGACTGAACTTTTTACTTTAAATCCTTTCAAAGAACTCACTTTTAATGTTGCCGTTTGTTTATTTCGCTTCCAAATATGCCATGCTATTGCAACCGGCAATAAAGTGAATAACCAAAAAAACTTTGGATGTAAAAAGGTGATGTTTTCCATAGTTATTTCATTTTGGCAATTTCAACAGAATTCATAATTCGTTCTGTAATTTGATTAGCTGATTCATCTCCTTCATCTTGTAACACCATGACTTGTTGCAAACCTCCCTCTTGAGAAAAGTAAATCATTTCATAATAGGCTTTTCTGCTTTTCTTTGTTATTGGATCAATAATTGTCATTGTACCATAGCCTCTTAATCCGTTAAAACCTTCTTTAGAACTGAATTCTTCTTGTTTCAATAAAATATTCTGTGCTCCTTGTGCTTCCATTATTTCGAGCGACCCTTCCATTGCTTTTGCTAAGTCAATCTTAATTTCTTCTTTAAATTTATTAGTCATTATAACAATGTAATAATGATCTAAAATAGCTCCATATCCAAACATTTGCATGTCTTTCATCAAGGAAGACGATTCTTTGTTCATGTATTTATAAACATCCATTCGTTTCAACACTTTTGGAGTTTCAATTTTTATGGGTGGATTACCGTATTCGCTCAAAACCCATTCCCCTTCCAATAACTCTTTGGTTGGATGACCAATGATTGTGTCTTTTACAAATTCAAATCCTTTGGTTACAATTAAAATTCCCATCACTACAAAAAGTAAAACTATAAATGATAAAACAAGGGTTGTGATTTTGCGTTTTCTTTTTCTTTTTAGGATTTTATCTTTGTTAAAATCATTGTCTACTAACTCTTCTTCTACAACTTCAGGAATTGATTGGTGAATTTTATAAATTGTTTTTTCAATTTTTGATTTGTCTTCTACAATTTCAAATTCAAGTGGTTTTGATTTGGCAAATTTTACTAAATCTGCTTGTTTTAAAACCTTTTCGAGATTTTTTATTGTTTCATCATTTAAAGCTAATTTCTTTTTTACAATTGCAATTTTGAAAGCTGCAATCAATTCGTCGGTAGTGCTTTCCATTGCCGGAATTTCGATGGCTTCCTCAATATATGTTCTGACAATATCTGTCAACTCAGAATAATAAGCTTTAACTTCTCCTCTTTCTACTAAGCTCTTTTTTTCTAATGTTTTTAGGTGAGCTGTTGCTTTTTCAATCGGCGAAGCATAAACAATTTCTTCAACTTTAGGTTTTTTGTTTTTTTGAATTAAATAATAAATCAAATAGCCAATCCCTGCTAAAACAACTAAAATCAATAGATATATCCACCAAGGCCATCCGTCATTATCAACTTGGGTAATATCTTTAATATCATACATCTGTTGTTTTAGCGTATCAACTACCACATTTGAAATTTCAACCAAAACACTATCAGTTGGATAAGGTTTTGAATTGATTATAACTTGTAGAGAAGGAATGACAAATTTTCCGCTATCAAATTGAGTTAAACCATATTTCTTAATTAGTTGATACTTAAAATTTTCCTTGATTGTATCGGTAGGATAACTTTCTAGTACTTCTAAACGTCCAAATAATTTACCTTCCGGAAAAGTCACTTTTGAAAGTGTATCAACCGAAGTTTTTAAAGTCAAATTAATTTGAGCTCCTATTTTAACTTTATTACTATCTACCGAAGTTGTCACTCTTTTTTGTTGAGCAAAAACTATGGTTGAGAACAGAATAAAGAATATATATAATTTTATTTTCATGTTTTGTTTCACAGCTATTCACAAAGGTTAGTTTGAAATTTGCTAATGATTATCTGGATTTAAAGTAGCTTAATAATTTAGTTACATAACTTTCATCTACTCTTGTGTTTACAGTTCCTGAACCACATTTTGAAAAAGTTTCTTTGAAAAAAATTACTTTTTCGTGGTAATATTTTTCATACTCCATCCTAATCGATTTTGAATTGGTGTTTACTAACATTGTTTCGCCTGTTTCAGCATCGAGCATATTTACCATTCCGATATTTGGCATTTTTTCTTCACGAATATCAAACACTCGAATTCCGGTTATATCATGCTTTTTCCCTGCAATTTTAAGGGTATTTTCATAATTATCCTCGGTAATAAAATCAGAAATAAAAAAAACAATAGCTTTCTTTTTCATCACACTGGATAAAAATTTCAATGCATTTGAAATATTAGTTTTATTGCTTTTGGGTTGAAATTCGATTAATTCACGAATAATTCGCAACACGTGTGATTTCCCTTTTTTTGGTGGAATATAAAGCTCAATTTCATCGGAAAATAAAATCAATCCAATTTTGTCGTTGTTTTGAGTAGCTGAAAAAGCCATTGTTGCTGCTATTTCTGTTACAATTTCACTTTTCAACTGATTTTTTGTTCCAAAACTTTCAGAACCGGAAATATCTACCATTAACATCATGGTCAACTCACGTTCTTCTTCAAAAACTTTGATATAGGGATCGTTGTAGCGAGCTGTTACATTCCAATCAATGGCTCGAACATCATCACCAAATTGATACTGACGCACTTCTGAAAAAGTCATCCCACGGCCTTTAAAAGACGTGTGGTATTCACCCGAAAAGATGTGATCGCTCAATCTTCGGGTTTTGATTTCTATTTTTCGTACTTTTTTGAGTAGATCTTTTGTTTCCATCTTCAGTAGTTTTCAGTCGCAGTTTTCAGTCGCAGAAAGTTAACAGATATAAAGCTGTAAACTAAAATTTAAGGTACTTCAATCTCATTTACTATTTTGTTGATCATTTCAACTGAAGTAATATTTTCAGCTTCTGCCTCATACGTGATGCCTATTCTATGACGCAACACATCATGAACCACTGCACGAACATCTTCCGGAATTACATAACCACGACGTTTGATAAATGCATAACATTTTGCTGCAGTAGCTAAATTGATACTTCCTCGGGGAGATGAACCGAAACTGATTAATGGTTTTAGACTTTCTAATTTATATTTTTCAGGGAAACGAGTAGCGAAGATGATATCTAAAATATATTTTTCAATTTTTTCATCCATGTAAACTTCACGAACTGCTTCTTGTGCTCTCAATATTTGTTCAATAGAAATGACGGCGTTTACTTTTTCATGACTTCCTTTTAAATTTTGACGAATAACCATTCGTTCGTCTTCCATTTTTGGATAATCAATTACTGTTTTTAACATAAAACGATCGACTTGAGCTTCGGGTAACGGATAAGTTCCTTCTTGTTCAATCGGATTTTGAGTAGCTAATACTAAAAAAGGTTTGTCTAATTTAAAAGTCGTGTCACCAATGGTCACTTGTTTTTCCTGCATAGCTTCCAACAGAGCAGATTGCACTTTTGCCGGGGCACGATTAATCTCATCAGCAAGCACAAAATTGGCAAAAATGGGTCCTTTTTTGATGGAAAATTCATTTTGTTTGATGTTGTAAATCATCGTACCAATTACATCGGCTGGAAGTAAATCGGGTGTAAACTGAATTCGACTAAACGAACCTTGAACAGCTTGAGATAAGGTGTTAATAGCTAAGGTTTTAGCTAAACCCGGAACTCCTTCCAACAAGATATGTCCCTGCCCCAAAAGACCAATTAACAAACGTTCAATCATATGCTTTTGACCAACAATTACTTTGTTCATTTCATAGGTCAGCAAATCAATAAAAGCACTTTCTCTTTCAATTTTTTCATTGATGGCTCTAATATCCAACGTAGTTGT
>B570J29032_109959447_pt1 | contig 25996 bp, 14 predicted proteins | sample LakMenEpi16Nov12_FD_29032 | JGI IMG/M metagenome (IMG submission 29032) | reverse complement strand
TTCTTAACTATGTTCATTAATGGATTATCTTGATTTGGTGTAGACATGATTTTTAAATCACCATCCTTATTCAGATATAACCAAGCCCATCCAGATCCAAAACGATCTTTAGCTGCTTCGTTAAATTCATCTTTCATTTTTTTAATGTTACCAAAATCTTTTTTGATTTTTTTTAAAATCTCACCACTTGGTAGTTGTTTTTTAGGAGATAACATCTTCCAAAATAATGCGTGGTTAAAAGCCCCACCAGCATTATTTCTAACTTTATTATCGAATTTACTTATAGTTCTTACAATATCTTCTAACTCTAAATCACCATCAATGTCTTTGATTGCTTTATTTAATTTATCAACATATCCTTTGTAGTGTTTATTGTAATGGATATTCATAGTTTTTGAATCTATAAATCTATTCAAAGAGGAATATGAGTAAGGTAACTTTTCAATACCAATTGATTTCATTTCAGAAACCAAATTTTTTTTGATTAGTTGTTTTTCGTTTAATAAAATTTGTTCAGATAGAAGACTTACTTTTCCCTTGATCCCTTTATGTTCATACATCAATTCCTCAAGTTCAGGATATTTTTTTTCAAATTTTTTGACAATCTGACCTGCAAAAGCATTTGCTTCGTCTTCATTAATACCACCAATATTAGGTCCGTGTTCTCTACCAAGAATTGTCATTTGATATTCGTGAACCCATTCATGTGCTAATGTTCTCATGATGTCACGATTTAATCTTCCTTTAGCAAGAACCTTAATTAAATGATCACCTCTTCTACTACCTGTAGACATCTCACCTTTTCTATCATCTAAAAACATAATTTTTAAATCATTCTTGAGTGGATACTCTTCTTGTAATAAAGAAATAAACTTTGTAACAAAGTCTTTTCGTTTTTTAATATCGGGATTTTCGTATTTGATAGAAACTTTCATCTTTGATAAATATTCTACCAATCAAAAGATTATCGTCTATTGTTGATTAGATTCAATATTTCTTCAACAATGTCACCTGTATTTTCCACAACACCATCACCCATTACGGTTCTAATGATTTCTTTTTTACGATTAAGGATGTCATAAATTGTGCCTTCGATGGTATTTTCAAATAGTGGGTAGTAAACCAATACGTTTGATTTTTGACCATAACGATAAGCTCTATCTTCAGCTTGTGCGTGTTCTGCAGGAACAAAAGATAAATCATTCATAATCACAGCTTCCGCAGAAGTTAAAGTCAAACCAACACCCGCAGCTTTTAAGTTACCAACAAAAACTTTAATTTTATCATCGTTTTGAAATTGATCTACGGCTTGTTGACGCATGGCATTAGAACAACTACCATCAAGGTAAACTGCTTGTTTTGAGAAATGTTGGTATATTGTTTGAAGGGTATCAGTAAAGTTTGTGAATATTATAACTTTCTTTCCCTGTTCTATAATGTTTTCAGCAAACTCAATTGTTTGTTTTGTTTTTTCATTTGCAATTACTTTTCTAACTTTCATAAGTTTAGAAAACTGAACTGTTAAAGATGATGACTCGTCAGGATTTTTATCGTACCAATCAAAATATTCACCCATTAAATCTTCGTACTCTTTTGATTTTAATCTCAAATAAACAGGTGTAATGATTTTATCAGGTAAATCTAAAACATCTTCTTTCAATCTCCTAAGAATTTGTTTAGATGTACGATCTCTCAACTCTTCTAAATTAGAGGCACCTGTCACATTCCATACTTTTCTTTTACCTGCGGTAAATTGGAATCCTTGACAATACCTAATTGCATAAGCCTTCCAATTCTGAGCAACAGGACTTTCAATTAGATTTAATAAATTATAATAATTCATAGGCCGAGAAGTCATTGGTGTTCCTGTTAACAACCAAACTCGTTCTACTTTTTTTGCAAAACTATTAATAATCTTTGTTCTTTGTGCCTGAACATTTGATATCATGTGAGCTTCATCTAATATTACCAAGTCAAATCCACTTTGTAATAATAGAGACTCATCTTTTTTCTTCGCGTCTGAGTCGTGGAAGTTTTTAAGGATATCATAATTAACGATTACAAAATCATCTTCAGTTGAAAATTTTTTACCTTCCGCAATAAAAACAGGTCTATCTGAATAATTTGCAATTTCTCTTTGCCAATTTATCTTTAAAGACGCAGGGCAAACAATTAATATTTTTTTTGCTCCTGTTTCTAAAGCGGCAATAATAGTTGAGGTTGTTTTACCAAGACCCATGTCATCGGCAAGAATAAATCTTTTAGATCCTGCTAATTTTTCGATCGCAATTTTTTGATGATCAAGCGGAGGACGATGAGAATATTTAGAATAATCAACACTAACGGATTGAACGTTATGGGTTTTAATTAATGCAGATTTCGGAATCCAAAATTCTGATAGTTTATCCTTTTCAAAAAATTTACCCCAAACATGATAAGACTTTTCTTTTTCAACTAAAAGTTTTTCAATATAAATCTGTTCTGGTACTTGAATCAAATATTTTTCTTCTGCGAATTTTTTAGAGAAGTAAGTGTCAAGCTCAACCCATTTACGTGCAATTTTAGGTGTTGAGTTGTAATATGTTGTAATATATTCCGATTGACTTCTAGTTGGGTAAAATTTACTAGAGACTTCTTTTTTATGTTTGAGATATAGTATATAATTATTTGCACCACTATAACTTTCGAGCAACTCTAATGCTTTATGTTCTATCAGTGTTTTTGTTTCCAATTAATCTTTTTTAAAAAAATACTAATAAAAAAGATATTTATCAATAAAATCGTATTATGAGAAGTAATGTTCCTATTACAAGATTTGGTAAATTCTTTGGTGATCGTGATTTCGAACTAGAAATTGGTATGGGTCAAGAATGGTTAATTGGTGATATGAACTTCACTTGTGTTTTGTATAGAGTAGATAAAAACAAAATAAAAACTGATGACGTATATGGTGAGGCGGTAACAGACGGAATTAAATTTTTACCACCTGTAGAGTTTAATGCCTATGTTGGGATTGCAGCACCTGAAAACAAAATGATCGGTTCTACTCGTATGGATCAACTTGAACCAGGTAATATAACAATGTCTGTTTATATGAAAACTCTTGATGATTTAGATATTGAAATTGACTTTGGTGATTACGTTGGTTACTACGATAGTGAAAATTTTGTAAGATACTATACTGTTGTTAACGATGGTCGTGTGACTTCAGATATAAAACATACCTATAAGGGGTTCAAACCTTTTTATAGAACAATAATTGCGGCTCCTGTTGGACCAAATGAATTTAGAGGATTATAATGGCTTTACCAAAAAAACACCCAATAAAACCGTCAATACCTTTAACGTATCCTAAAACTCTTTTACCGAGAAGAGAAGAGATAAAAGATATGATTACAAAGGATGGTACGTACCTTCCTAAGTCATTATTACATGCCGATTTGGATGGTGGTTTTTTAGAGTTTGTTAAAAATACTTTAAAAATTTCATCAGAAGGAAAAACTGTACCTGTTGCTGATATACTAATTACAACACAAAACTGGTCACAGTTTGTTGAAACTTGGGATTTCCAAAACATTGATAAGAACATTGAACCTCCATTTATTACTGTAATTAGAAATCCTGAAGTAAAGTACGGAAATAATCCTGCTGTTATGTACAACATACCAAACAGGAGAATGTATTATTATATGGAAGTTCCTACTTGGGACGGTAATAGAGTTGGCGCTGACATTTATAAAATACCACAACCTGTACCCGCAGATTTTAAATACACGGTTGCAATTGTTTGTAATAGAATGAGAGAATTAAACTCATTTAATAAAAAAGTTTTAGAAACGTTTGCATCAAGACAGGCTTATCAAGTTATTAAAGGTCACTACATTCCGATTATAAATGATAGTATGACCGATGAATCGGTTTTGGATTTAGAAAAAAGAAAATACTACATACAAAAATATGAATTTACAATGATGGGATTCTTAATAGACGAAGATGAGTTTGAGGTGTATCCTGCATTATCAAGAACTTTTCAAATGTATGAGGTCGATCAAAGACCCGTTAAAAGACCTCAGAAAAAACAAATGCCAGTACAACCCGAAACAATTCGTTTGATATATCCTGTGGATAATTTATCTCAAGAATACTTTTTTGAATACACTTGTAATTTAAATTTTGATAACTCAGATAATTTAGAAAGTTATTCCGTCTATATAAATGACCAATATTATGGTGATAATGTTGACAAAATTCAAATCAATACTAACGACACATTAAGGATTGATGTTGTTAAACAAGTGAGTGCTGCAGAATCTTCATTAGCATTCACACAATTTTTAGTTTAACTTTCCCCGTATATATCTTTCTTTTCCTTACATTTTTCAAGTATAAGGTTCTCTAAAAATTTATACATTTTAATACCTCTCTTATCACAATATTTTTTTAGGACATCGTGTACTTCGGCGTCAATTTTTAAGTTTTTTATCTTCTTAGGTTCTTTCATAACAGTAGGCAGAAAAAAGGCAGAATAAAATCTTACCAAAATATAAATAGTTTGCATAATGTAAAGTTTTTACTAAAAACTCGAATATTTATAGGTAAAATAAATAAGTAAAGACATTTTAAACATGGCAACAAACAGTAAAGTTTTCGTTTCACCTGGTGTTTATACTTCTGAAGTAGATTTGAGCTTTGTTGCTCAGAGCGTCGGGGTAACAACATTAGGTATCGTAGGTGAAACTTTGATAGGTCCAGCTTTTGAACCGATTTTTATTACAAATTTTGATGAGTTCCAAACAGTATTTGGAGGTACCTCACCAGAAAAATTTGTTAATACACAAATTCCAAAGTATGAAGCGGCTTACATTGCAAAAGCATATCTACAACAATCTAATCAATTATTTGTGACAAGAATCTTAGGATTATCGGGTTATGATGCAGGACCATCTTGGTCAATAACTACAGTCGCTAACGTAAATCCATCAACTATTGGTGTTTGGTGTTTAAGTTCCGTGACTGATCCAACAACTTGTATCACAACATGTGTAACACCTAAAGAACTTACATTTACAGTTCCATTTACAGCTTGTACAAATTCAACAACAACAATAGGATACCAAGCTAATTTCCCTTCAATTATCCAAGATATAATTAATCAACAATATGAAGAGTTTAATGGAAATACATCTACATTAGAAACTCAAATTAATAATTTAATTTTTAATGTAATAACAAGTAACAACCCTTATGTTGCTGAAGACGAACAAATTGCGTACTTTGGTTCTATCGCAACTAATGATTATGACACATTAAATGGTGCAGGATGGACAGCAGAAACAAACGTATTTAATGTCCCATCAGTTTCTTTAAATGATACTGATTTGTCATCACCATTCAATGACTCTTGGTATTATGCCTTATTTACTAATACAGGTAACACAAATTACTCAGGGTATTCATTCTCTACATTAGTATCTGGTTTAACGGCTTATTATCCAAACCCAACACCTACACCTCAAGCGTCATCAACACCAACGCCTACACCATCGGCTGCGAATCCTTGTATTACACCGTCACCTTTTGTGTCACCAACACCTACACCTACACCTGTTAACATTGATTGTTATTCAGGAACTATTGTTGGTAAAATTTATTACTACACAGGAACATCATATGTTGATTATGATAATGTTGTTGTTGCAACTTTAAGATCAAGAGGTATTGCAACTTATACAAACTCAACTAATCCAGCATACTCAGTGACTGCAACGACAGATGCTAGTTTAGATATGACAGGTAAATACGCAGGAGTTCTTAAAAACCCATACTTAACATTCGCAGTTAACTGTACTGATAAGTTTGGTCAAAACTTTACATTCGAAACTTCATTAACTCAAAATGATCCTGAGTATATTAGTAAAGTATTTGGAATTGCAAACTTCCAAAAACCAAGAATTGAAGTTCCTTTATTTAATGAGGAAGTATTCCAATCTTGGTTAAACTATTCTTGGAAAAAAGGATATGTTAGAGGTTTGAATCCAAACTTTATTGAATTAGACTCCGCTCAAAGTGGTGATCCTAACTCAATTGGTTGGTACTTGGATAGATATCAAACACCTAACTCACCTTGGGTTGTATCAGAATTAAGAGGTAATAAAGTTTATGACCTATTCAGATTCTACACAATTTCTGATGGTGATGCAGCAAACACATTGATTAAAGTTTCACTTATAAATCAAACTTATAACAACTTAACGTTTGATGTATTGATTCGTGATTATTTTGATACAGATGCAAACCCTGTAGTTCTTGAGAAATTTACAAACTGTACAATGGATCCAGGACAAAACAACTTTATCGCAAATAAAATTGGTACATTAGATGGAGAATATGCTTTGAATTCTAAATACGTAATGGTTGAAATGAATGAGGACGCACCAATCGATGCACTTCCTTGTGGGTTCAACGGATTCAACTTTAGAAATTACGCAGGAGCTCAATCACCATTCCCAATTATTAAAGGTAAATATGACTTCCCTGGTGAAGTAATCTATAACCCACCATTTGGTTTATCTTCGGGTAATGATGATGCATTAGTAAGTCCGGGAGACAATGTAAGAAGAACATACTTAGGTATATCTAATAGTTTAGGATGGGATGCCGCTTACTTCGAATATGTTGGTAAGAGAAATCCTAATAACACTTGTGATATCGACGGTCTACCATTTAATTACAGATCGGCAGGTTTCCACATGGATGTAAATGCAAGTGGTTTAACAATCGGACCTGAGTTCTCAACAAGTGGTGATCCAAGATTTATCTGTGGTAACTCATCATTCATTCAAGAACCTGAACTTCCAACAAACGCATACTATAGATTGTTCGCACGTAAATTTACATTCTTAGTACAAGGTGGATTTGATGGATGGGACATCTATAGAGAATGGAGAACTAACGAAGACAGATTCCAAATCGGTAGAACAGGATTCTTATTCGGAGCTTGTCCATCTACAAGATACCCACAAGCAACAGGTTGGGGAGCATTTAAAGAAATTTCTTTAGGTGACGGAACTCAAAATTGGGCAAATACTGACTACTACGCATACTTGTTAGGTCAACAAACATTTGCAAACCCTGAAGCTGTTAACATTAACGTGTTTGTAACACCGGGTATTGACTATGTGAATAACAGTAATCTTGTTGAAGATGCGGTTAACATAATCGAATTCAACAGAGCTGACTCATTATATGTTTGTACAACACCTGACGTTGATATGTATGTTGCAACTACAACAGGAGTTGATGTGTTTATCTACCCAACTGAAGCGGTTGACAACTTAGAAAATACAGGAATTGACTCTAACTACACAGCCACTTATTATCCGTGGGTATTGACAAGAGACAGTGTAAACAATACACAAATCTACATCCCACCAACAGCTGAGGTAACAAGAAACTTAGCATTGACAGATAACATTGCATTCCCTTGGTTCGCAGCGGCGGGTTACACTCGTGGTATTGTTAACTGTATCAAAGCTCGTAAGAAGTTAACTCAAGAAGATAGAGACATCCTTTATGTAGGTAGAATTAACCCAATTGCAACCTTCTCTGATGTAGGTACGGTAATTTGGGGTAACAAAACTCTACAAGTAAGAGAATCGGCTCTTGATAGAATCAACGTTAGAAGATTGTTGTTACAAGCTCGTAAATTGATTTCAGCAGTATCTGTAAGATTATTGTTTGAACAAAACGACTCACAAGTAAGACAAGACTTCTTAAATGCTGTTAACCCAATCTTAGATGCGATCAGAAGAGATCGTGGTTTATATGACTTCCGAGTTACAGTTTCTTCAGATCCTGAGGATTTAGATAGAAACCAAATGACAGGTAAGATCTACATCAAACCAACAAGATCACTTGAATTTATCGACATCACATTCTACATCACTCCAACAGGAGCATCGTTTGAGAATATATAAGTTGGTTTATTATTCATACGAAGGGGGACGAAAGTTCCCCTTTTTTATTTAGCGGATATTTATTAATATGAATTACAAAAAAATTGTTAAAGAAATTTTATCTGAGATCATTCACGATCAGATGAAACCCACAATGAAGTATTATGCTTTTGACTGGGATGATAATCTTATGTATATGCCAACAAAAATTTATCTTGTAGATGATAAAGGAAAAACTGTTGGTATGTCTACGGAAGATTTTGCAGAGTATAGAACTGAGATTGGTAAAGAACCATTCGAATACGAGGGACATACTATTGTAAATTTTGACAAAGATGCCTTTAGAGACTTTAGAGTACCGGGAGATAAAGCTTTTATTAGTGATGCTATGAAAGCAGAAACAGGTCCAGCTTGGAGTGACTTTGTTGAGGCGGTTAATAATGGGTCTGTATTTTCGATCATCACAGCAAGAGGACACACCCCTTCGGTACTTAAAAATGCTGTTTACAACCTAATTAAGAAGAACAAACACGGATTAAGTGAAAAAGAACTTGTTAAAAATCTTAAAAAATATAGAGATTTAGCAGATGAAGAAGATTTGTCTGATGATGAATTGGTTAGAGCTTATTTAGATATGAATAAGTATCATCCTGTAAGTTTCGGTGAAGGTTCGGCCGCGAATCCTGAAGAACTTAAAGTGAAAGCAATGAGAGAGTTTATGTCATATGTTCAAGACTTATCAAGAAAATTACAAGAAAAAGCCTTTATGAAAAATAAAATAAGTAATTACTTTATACCTTATATTGGTTTTTCAGATGATGATTTAAGAAACGTCCAAGCAATGAAGAAACATTTTGATGATGAATCTGGATTAGATATTTATCATACAGGAGGAGGTAAAAAAACTAAATTTTAATTATAACCAGAACTAGTTAAGATATAATTTGAAAAATAATTGAAGTAAATAGAAAAAATTTTATTTCATAGTATTTATAATAAAAATAAAACAAAATTTAAACAATAAGATATGGCTGATTTATTAATGAAAATGCCGATCCCTTACGAACCGAAAAGGGAGAACCGATGGATCTTAAGATTTCCTTCATCACTTGGAATTAACGAGTGGTATGTGGAAAGTACATCAAGACCGAAACTTACTATTGGATCAAAAGAGATCGAATTTTTAAACACTTCAACGTTTGTTGCTGGTAGATTTAAATGGGATGCAATTTCAGTTAAATTCCGTGACCCTATCGGACCTTCAGCATCACAAGCAATTATGGAGTGGATTCGTTTATGTGCTGAGTCTGTAACAGGACGTATGGGTTACGCAGCAGGTTATAAAAAGAATGTAGACCTTGAAATGTTGGATCCAACAGGAGTAGTTGTTGAAAAATGGATATTAGAAGGAGCATTTCTTTTAGGATATGATGGAGGTTCTTTAGCTTACAACTCTGACAACATTGCAGGTATTACTTGTTCAATGCAAATGGACAGATGTATCTTGGTATACTAACCTAAATAATAGTAAAACATATAACCGTAGACTTTACAGTTTACGGTTTTTTTTTATCATTTAAGTTGAAATTATATATAATATGGAACAAAATGAATATACAGTAGGTCACGGTAATTTGAATTTACCTCATGACGTTATAACTCTACCAACACAGGGGATTTTTTACAAATCAAAAAAGAAAACAGTTAAAGTGGGTTATTTGACTGCGGTTGATGAAAATATCCTTTCAGATTATGATGGAACAAGAAATGTTACTGAGTCAATTATTCTACCATTGTTAAGAAACAAAGTATATGAAAGGGAAATTAGACCTGAAGAACTTTTAGATGGAGATGTTGAAGCAATCTTATTGTTCTTAAGAAACACAGCTTTTGGTCCTGAATACAAACTGACAGTCACAGATCCCGTAACTGACCAAAAATTTACCGCAACAATTCAGTTAGATGAACTTAATTTCAAACAGACAGAGGTACAACCTGATGAAAACGGACTTTTCAATGTAACATTACCTATGTCAAAAAACAAAGTAACTTTAAAATTATTATCAATATACGATACGTTAGAAATTAACACAATTTTAAAATCATATCCTTCTGACAGAACCGCACCGACAATCACAACAAAATTAAACAAACACATTGTAAGTTTAAATGGGGATACAGATAGAATCAAAATTTCAACATTTGTTGAAAGTATGCCTATAGCCGATTCTAAATTCATTAGAAGATTCATCGTAGATAACGAACCAAGATTAGATTTAAGAAAAGAAGTAATAGCCCCGTCAGGAGAAAGAGTAATGGTCAACATTGCTTTTGGGGTGGAATTTTTTCGGCCTTTCTTCGCAGTATAAGATAACCATATTGGATGAGTTTTATTATTTCTCAAAAATTTTCAGAACACAGTATTCTGAGTTCATGTCTTTACCCACATATATAAGGAAATATTTAATCAACAAATATGTTGAAGAAATTGAAAATAAATAAATTGATATTTATGAGTAAATAGAACAGAAATAATGACTGAAGAAGAAAAAAAAGAAGTCCAAAAACAAATTCAAGAAGCTGTTGCTGCCGAGAGAAAGAAAATTGCTCAAGGAGTTTCTGGTGAAGAAACAAAAGTTCCATTACTTGATTTTGAAGAAGATTATGTAAAAAGTTGGCAAATTGGTCTAAAGGATATTAAAGATATCACTCAAACAACAATGCAACAAGTTGCCGATTCTTTTGTTGATAAAAGTATGGGTGAGAACACTTTTATTAAGTTATTAGATGAACAAGCCACTGAACTTTCTGCACAATTTGGTGTTGGAAAAGGTAGAATGGAGGAATTCCGTCAGTCTATTGGAGATGTATCTCCTGCACTTATTAGAATGGGTATAGACCAAGGAACTGCAATTAAGAACATAGGTAAAATGGGTGAGGCATTGGGATCCGCGGCAAGTTTAGGAAGTGAGGCTATAATTGAACTATCTGCAGCTTCTAAAGCCACAGGACAAGATGTTGGTCTTTTAACTGAAAGATTTAGAGAAGTTGGTGTATCAGTTTATGATGTTGGTGATGCAATGTTGGAGGTTGCTAATTCGGCAAGGGCTGCTGGTGTTTCAGTTGGTGCAGTATCTTCTGCAGTTGCTCAAAACATAGGAAAATTAAACTTATATAATTTTGAAGGCGGTATTAACGGTCTAACAAAAATGTCTATACAGGCATCTAGACTTGGCGTTGATATGAGTAAAGTATTCAAAATTGCCGATGATTTATTCTCACCTGAAAAAGCGATTGAGTTATCTGCATCATTACAAAGATTAGGTGTTACATCAAGTGGGTTGTTAGATCCATTAAGAGCGATGGACATGGCTCAAAACGATCCTGAAGCCTTACAAAAAGAAATAGTTAATATGTCAAAAGAATTTACCAAGTTCAATGAACAAACAGGTAAATTTGAAATTATGCCAGGGTCAAAACGAAGATTAAGAGAGGTTGCCGAAGCTATGGGTATGACTGCTGAAGAGTTAGCAGGTATGTCAATCAAAGCTTCTGAGTTTGACAAAAAAATGTCACAAATCAAATTACCAAGTTTTGCTGAGGGTAATGAAGAAACTAAAGAACTCATTGCTAGTATGGCACAGATGAAGGATGGTGTTGCTACGGTTAATGTAAAAGACGAAAAAACAGGTGAAGTATTATTAAAACAAGTTGATCAATTAACACCTGAGGATATAGAAAAATTAAAAGAGTCTCAAACAACACAAGCACAAACCGTTGAAGAGTTGGCTTATGATCAATTAACAGAGTTACAACAAATTAATCAAAGTATATCAGGAACAAAGGCGGCAGTTGGATTTGGAAAGGCCACTTCAGAACCAATTGAAAAACTTTTCACAACTATGATGAGTATTAATAAAGATGTTGCTGTAGGGATGAATAGGGGCGTAACGACAAAATCTGTTAGAGAACCATTAACACAACTAACCCAACCAATTGAAGATGCGATAACATCATTATTGAAAGAAGATAAAGAAGGTGCGAATCAAGCATTAACTAATTTTTTATCAAATGCCGCTAAAATAGAAGAAGAATCAAAAGTTAAAATACAAGCTTCATTTGATGCAACTTTAAAAAGTATTCAGGATACATTTAATAAAGCATATAACCCACAAAAACCTGCAGAAGGGCAAGTTATAACAGTTAATTGGAATATTTCAGGTGATCCTAATATTACTAAAAACGTTGATCAAGAAACCGTCAATAAAATGATGATCAAAGGATCAGACACTCCTGAGGTTAAAGTAAATCTAAATGGTAATTTAAATTCTAAAAACGCACCATCAGCTATGACAGGAGGAAAAAATCAACCTTAATATACTATTCAAAAAAATAGACTATAATCTATTTATAAAATAAAAGTATGGCTGAAAGCTTTTTATCTTTTGGTAACTCAGAATTGTTTAGAAAACAGTTGTTGGTTAGAAATTTACAACCGTATGGCGTACCAGGTGCATACACATCACCGGGTAACCCTGTAAACTATGAAACAAATTTAACAGTTTCTAATGTGGTAGATTCACCAAATAATTATGTTTCTACAAATTTATTTGCGTCAGATTTATATCCACTTAATGAATACGGACCTGAAGGTGGTTTCGGAAATCCTATTGGTGTTAATTTAACACCCGTTTTAGAACCTAATCAAGGACCATACTATCCTGTTAATGGTGCTCAAACTCAAGGATTAGTCCTTGTTAATGAATTCTTTATTGAATCGGCATACGTAACGAATAAATGGGGACCATCAGGAGGATATAAAGATTTGGTTATCATAACTGATGTCCAACAATCAGGACTTATATACCAACCATATTGGTATCCAGCATATTACAGTTATTCAAGTTACTCAACATACGGGATTGTTTTTTCAGATGATCCATTAGGATCCAACGGACCTTTATCTGCTGATAGTTTTTTAGCTAAAATTGGTGCTGAACAACTTAAGTTCGCATTCAATGAAAGAATTGCACAAGAATTAGAACAAGCAACCATCGGTGCTATTAACTTAGACACGATTACCGATCCATTTTCCGCGAGTTTATTGGCAACAGGACAACAACCATTTTTCATAAGAAATTGGAAAATTACAGTTCCTGAAAATCCCGCTTTAGCCGCGGTATCTTTAGCTAATAGATTAACAGGTACTTATTTCCCTGTTTCATTTATCCCTGGTGATTATTTTGATGATGATAATCCTATTAATGGACCACAAAATGCTGCAGCCTTAGGTGTTGCGAATAATCTAACAGGTGGGTTGTTAGCACCTATATTAAACAAGTATAGAAGTCCATCGGAAGTATTTGTTGCAAATACAGGTAATGGTCAAAGATCTGCACTATTCTCGGCTTTAGATTATAATCTTTATAGACCGGCCTATAACAGAGGGATAGTTGGTGGACTTATTGCAGGGGCATCCGCAGCTGTAAATAGATTATTTGACCAAGACAAAGCTCAATCTTCGGGATATTATGTTGGTAGTGAAAACGCTGAACCAGCACAAATTGATGGACCACCTAATCAATTACCTGTTAATCAATTTGGAGTACAACAACAAACTATAGTTTATGGTCCACAAGAGTTAGGTATTTTATATGAAGGTAATGAAAACCAACTTAATTTCGGATTAAAAGGTAAATCTTATACTGATGGTGGTGGAACTTCAGGTCAAATGGTTTGGACTTCACCTAAGTATAAAGGAGATGCTGGTTTCCGTGCAACTGTAGGTGGTGGGGCAGGAAGTTTAGATGATGAGTTTAATCAGATTTCAGGTGATTATTTAAGATATCAATCGATAGATGTTCCTTTTAGACCTGGATCTATTCTTTATGAGACACAAAGATTAGTAGATTCTGCCGATCAAGTACAAGGACAAGCTAGACTAAAACATGTTGGAACCGCAATTAACCAAGTTTCAAAAGTTTTCAATGACGGGTATAAAGAGTTAACTAAAGGCTCAAGAGTTTTATCTTATGTTAATCAAGCGGACGGAACTCAAGCGGGGTTAGAATACTGTAGAGTGTTCCAAAAAGATACCCCATATTACACATATGCTGACTTACAAAAAGTTGATGGGATCACAACTTCGGGTAGAAGATTTGACTATTCAATATTCGATAATACATATAACTTAAACATTGCTCCTTTAAGAAATCCGGGTTCAACAAATATTGTTGACGGTAAAGTTAAAAAGTACATGTTCTCAATCGAGAATTTAGCTTGGAGAACTTCAGACAGACCGGGTTATACTTACGATGATTTACCTGTTTGTGAAAAAGGACCAAATGGGGGAAGAATTATGTGGTTCCCACCATATAACGTTAAATTTAATGACGATACAAAACCCGATTTCAACGCAACAAGTTTCATCGGTAGACCTGAACCAATTTACACTTATAAAAATACATCTAGAAGTGGACAGATCAGTTGGACAATTATTGTAGATAATCCATCTATGATGAATACTATCATTGAAAAACAATTGAAAGGTGCGTCTAAAGATAGGATTCAAAGTATCATTGATTCATTCTTCGCTGGATGTACTAAATATGATATGTATGAATTAGGTATTAAATTTAATACTATACCAACAAAAGATTTATACACATATCAACAAATATTAAATAATCCAAGATTAACTACTGAAGAACAAGTAGAAGTTCTCCAAAGTATACCTGTAAATCAAGAAGCAACAAACGATGGTGATGCTTCAGGTGCTGACGGAACTCAAGGTACGACAGGTACTGGTAATCAACAAGCAGAAAACATTCAATATTCGGCACCCGATTTAAGTAATTATGTGGGGTACGGTTTGTATTTTGAAAATGATGTCCCTGGCGGTCCTAATGGGACAAAACCTGGTGAAAATAAACAAGGGGGAACATCAGCCTACAATTACGACTATTATTATAATCAATATATAGGTTTAGAATCAACTTATTTACAACAGGCACCACAAAATGTTTATGTTGGTACAGATCAATTTACTAAAGAAGGAATACCAAACTTCTTCTCAACGGTCATTACAGGTAACTATAATGTAATACAAAATGATTTAATTCAAAAACAATTAAATGAAATATTAGTAGATAAAAAAGGTAAAGTTGAAATAGAATTTATTGGGTCTGCATCTGCACCTCAAACAATTTCATATAATAAAAAATTATCAGAACGAAGAAATGATTCTGTAAAAAAATGGTTTTTAGCTCAAAAACTTAAAGACGGAAAAACTTTAGAACAATATCAATCTGAGGGATGGTTTAAAATAAAATTAAACCCAAATGGTGAACAACTTGTAATCCCAAAGACTAAGGAAGAAGCTGCGGCAACTTCAGGTGATACTACAGACATTAGTGTTACAAATGCTCAAGGTGGTAATGTTTTAAATGCTGGAGTTGACTGTACTAAAAATATAACTTTGGGACCAACTGAAAACCCAACTTCAGGTGACATTCAACAATCTAGCAAAGCACAATGGTATAGTATACCTGCGATGGCTTGTCGTAGAGTTGCAATCCAAAGGATTACAGTTGAGATTCCAAAAAACGAAACTCCTGAACCAAGTAAAGTACCACCTAAACCGGTACCTACACCTGTACCGAATATTCTTACAGGACAGACTCAGAGTATTAAACCTGAACCTAAAATCACTATTGAACAAAAGATTAGAGAGGGTATCTCTAAAAAAATATTAAGAAATCTTTTTACTGAGTGTGATTACTTCCAAATTATTAAAGAAAGTGATCCTATGGTATATGATTCTATTAAAGATAGAATTAAGTATTTTAGTCCGGCTTTCCATTCGATGACACCTGAAGGTTTGAATGCTCGTTTGACTTTCCTACAACAATGTATGAGACCTGGTCAAACAATTCCTGTTATTGGTGCCGACGGTAGACCTAAATATAATGATGCGTTGAATACCACTTTCGGTGCACCACCAATCTTGATTTTAAGATTTGGTGACTTTTATCATACCAAAATAGTACCAACAAACCTTGGTATTAGTTATGACCCACTTCACTTGGATATCAATCCTGAAGGAATTGGCGTACAACCAATGTTGGCAAACATTTCATTATCATTCAATATAATTGGAGGTATGGGTCTTAAAGAACCGGTACAAGAATTACAAAATGCACTTTCGTTTAACTATTATGCTAATACTGAAATTTACGATGAAAGAGCAACACCAACTGAAGATACAAGTAAGATGGATCAATACGTTGTTCAAAAGATAACTTCTGCATTACCAACAGTAAGTTCACAAGAAGCTGCGAATATTGTTAATAACGTACAACCTAAAAAAGGAGGAAGTACAATAGGTGTGATAGCCAGTGAAACTGAAATGGATTATACAACCATATTAACATCATTACAAGACGGGCTACAAGGATACTTCAAAGCTTATTATGACGCTATCAGTAAGATTAATACCGATTACAATTTTGGTGCATTACAGATAGCCTTACAAGAAAAATCATATACTGAGGGTGATCTTTCTGAATATACAAATGATAAAGTTAAAACAACCCTTTATGGTAAAAGTAATAATTATCAAGAATATGTTGAGAACTTAATCAAAGAGGTTAAAAAAGATATTGAACAAAATGACGACCCTATTATGTCTTCATTGAAGGGTGTGAGTCAAATGACAAATAAGATTAAAAGAGAATTAGAAGATAAATTACAAGCTTACGCAACACAAAGACAGCAACCAATGTTAGATGTTATAGTGAATAACACCTCAAACATTACCAAAGTCACAACTGATTTGAATTTTATTTTTAGACAATTAGATGTTGTATCTGATAAATTAGATGGTGATCTTGGATCTAATAATGAACCAAATGCTTACGATCTAAGTGGTGATACTTTCTTTGGTCCAGCAACTACTGATGGTACTTTGGCAAATTTATACACTAAAAAAGTACCTGAAACAATAACTAAGTTTGAAAAACTTTTGGAAAGTTATAAAATTATATCAAAAGACGGATTCTTTAACCCAAGAAAATCAACTATTGAAAATGGAAGTGGTTGTAAATTTGTTGTAAATAATGATCCTTATTTTGGTGCTAATGGTGATTGTTCTTGGAATAGATTTTATATTGCAATGTCACCTTTATTTACTAAAGAACAATCATATACTGAATTTGTAAATGATTTGGTGAGTGGCCCTGAAATAAAAGTTAATTCTACTATTGTTGAATTAGTAAAAAAACAATGTGGATATATAAAAGACAGTCTATTCCTACCCTTTCAAAAAATATGGACCGACACATTTATTGAAATTGAAAAATCACAAGATTATGTTGCAGTTACAACATTTAAATTACCTGACGCACAAGTTAAAAAATGTAATTTTGTAACACCGGCAACGGACAACGTAAATCAAAAGAATAAGAAATTAAAAGACCTGTACTCAAGTGTTAACTTGAACGACAATAAAAAGACCTTCAATGGTAAAGTAACATTCAATTAAAATGCCTTTTCAATATTGGAATAGATATACGAATTTTTTAATCAATGGAGAACAAACTGTTGTACCATTTGTGCCAGTACCCTCAAAAACCTCAGATAAAAATTATATTTTTATTGTAGGTCAATCAAGATTAGATAAAGTTTCACAACAATTTTATGCGTCACCCTACTTTGGTTGGTTAATAATGGCAGCAAATCCCCAATATTCAGGTAATGAATACTCAATACCTGATGGTGCAGTATTGACAATTCCATATCCGTTAGTAGCTTCTTTACAAGACTATAAAAACGCATTAGAAAATTACTTCTTCTACTATGGCAGATAACGGCGAAAATATATTAGTAGAATTTGACTACGATAATATTACTTTAATTGACCCAAATAAATTAATTGATGAACAAGGTAATGTTAAGGATCGTCTTGTAAAACAAGAGGACCTGATTTTCTATGCGAATTTGGAATGTAATGTTTTACCAAGAACGAAATTGGCTGTTGGTTCGGCAATGAATGATCAACAAAGAACAATCTCTGTTGGTAAGATTAATTTTTTAAATCCTGGTCATAAAACATTTTTGGATACTGCTTGGTCAGATGAACTAACAGGTAAGGGTACCTTAGAAGGTAAAGGTGTTAACCAACCTAATTTGACTGCGGTCAAAAACCCAAACAAATCTGATGATTACTACATAACTCAAAACCTTTGGTCTAATGGAACACCGGGTGCGGTTGATAATGGATTCTTAGGTATTAAAAGTATTAGATTTTCAATAGGAACTGACTTCTTACCGGTAATAGATATTGAATTAGAAGACGTTAAGGGTAGAGCTTTATTTGAAGGTGGAAACAGTTCACCATACTCTGCATTTTTTCAGTTACCATATCCACAGTTTACATTAACGATGAAGGGTTATTATGGGAAGGCGGTTAAGTTCCCTATAATGTTACAATCATTTAGTTCTAAATTTAATCCATCTACACATAATTTTGAAATATCTTTAAAGTTTTACGGATACAAATATACTTTACTATCATATGTAAATTATGGATCACTAATGGCGGTTCCACATATGTATAACAATGTTGTTAATCAGACTACTGCAAGTAAAACACAAGGATCTAACACAAATGATCAATCCGCACAAGCACCAACAATTGTCAGTAGAGGTTATCAAAAGATGAAAGAAATTTATTCTGATTATAAATCAAAAGGACTAATTCCTGATGATTTTCCAGAAATAACATTGAACCAACTTAATTTCAGATTACAAAAATTTATTGACGATGTATTAAGTAAGTTTGCGAAAGAGAATCTTGGTGTTTTAACTGAGATGACAAATTATACAAATGCACTGACTTTGTACCAACAAAAAGTTTTCTTGTATGGATCTTCATGGTTTAACACTTATATGGATGTTAAAGCACCAATAGTTTTACAAAATGGTCAGAATCTTTACTATTATAAACCTGATTTAGATCCTCAAAAACGAGAAACCGCTTTGACCGAACTTGAGGGGATTATTAAAGACAATAATGCTAAACTAAATGAAAATAGTATTTTTGGAACAAACGGTTCATATACGGTTGGAAACAAAACAGTTCAGTCCAAAATACCTATACCTGTAGAAACAAAAACTTTTTTAAAAAATGAATCTATATCAAATGTTGATTTAGAAAAAACTTTTAGAGCGTCACCAAATGCACCTAAAGGAACATTGTCTCCATCAAATACACCACAGACAGGTTTGACAGCAACAGATTTGGCTTTTGCCACATTTAAAACAAATTTAGAAACTAAATTTAAAGAAACAAATGGTAACTTTTTTGTGTTTGATGGACCAAATACTTTCATGAGTATTACAGATACTGCTGGTAAATCAGCACAAAAGTTTAGAACACAAATTGAACAACAAATTACTGAGAGTTTAGCTTCTAAATTTAATGAACAAGGTGAAAATAGTTTAGGGTTTATCCCATCCATAAGAAATATACTAGCAATTTTTTATTGTCAAGGTGAGGCTTTTCTAAGGTTGTTAGATGAGGTTCATAAAAAGGCTTGGGATCAAAGAGAAAATTCGTATAGAAGGGCTGCGATTTTTGGAAATCAAACAACAGCACCAAGTGTGGACATTAAAGACTCAACACAAAACAATGAACCAATTTATCCTTGGCCACAAGTTATACAAGAGACTGTCGGTGACGACAATCAAGAAAAGTTCCAAGTAATTTACCCTGGTGCTCAAAATGTTGCAAACTCATATAGGGCTTATGATCCTGAAATATGGCCTGAGGTTGAATTTGTCGAACAATTCATAAAAGGATATACACAAAGACAAAATGACGCAGATAAGAGAGGTGCTGAATTTAATGAAATAGATCTACAACCATCTCGAATCTCTTTGAATGGAATTGATTTCCCAGTTTCAAACGAAGTATTTCAAAATAAAGAAGAGTCTAAATATTTCTTTGAGATATATGAAAGACTTCTTTTAAATTCATATTACAGTAGACTTAATAGACAGTCAGGATATAATCTATCTATTTATGAAGCAGAAGCGGATGACGAAGCGGTAAACATATTAACAAGTCTTGGTCAAGATAATCCTTTTTTATCTAAAACTATTAAAGAATATCTTTTGGATAGTAATAATTATTTACCATTCTTAAGACATATATCGAATCAAGGTCAAGGTGAAAGTTGGCAATCTTATATTAGAGGTGAATTTGTCACTAACTATATTAAAAATGATGTAAACAACCCAAATGTTTTATATAATGAAGATATAATAGTATCTACTAAATCACAACCTAATGTTTCTTTAAGTAACCCAAAAAATTTAACAAATCTAAATAAATATATTGCGGGTTCTTCTTCATCAAATACGTTTGAGTTTGGGGATACATACCCAATAACAGATTTAGATTGGGATAGAAAAAATTTAGCAAATGGTAAGTCATTAAATAATGCGAATGAAGCATTTGATACTAAAGATGTTCTTAATTACAACCCAACCCAATTAACGATAACTAACTTTTTGGATAACACAAACGAGAATCAAAGAAGACCTTTTACTTACTTCAATTTTGTTAATCTGAATGTTACTCCTGATGTTACAAATCTAAAAACTTTCTATAAAGATAGAAAATATCAAGATCAATTAGTTACAGAGGGTAATATATCCTACTCGAATTATTCAGGAAATGTTTTTTCTGAACAAACAACATCTATGTTGAATACACCATATTTCATAAATGCAATACAACAAGGTGTGTTTAATTTTAGATACAAACAAAATGATCCCTATCCTTATAAAAGTGCCGCATATTTGTTCTTGAATAGTTTACCTTTAGGTACTTTAAGAGAAAAATACAAAACTTTTGATGGTCAAGCAACAACTGATTTGAATTATATCTTATCCACAATGAAAAAATTTGGTGCTGTTCATAAGTTACCATATGCTTGGATTTTGAAATACGGATCTATTTGGCACAGATATAAAACCTATGACAAAACAGGAAAAGACTTTTTAGATGATGTATGGAAAAACTTTAATTACTTGGAAAATTGGGATCCAGGTTTTTCCTCATCAACAAAAACATACTCATTATTAATTGATGGTGATCAAAAAAATCTTGTATTACAAAATAATTCAGGAACACCACCATTTACGGATATGACAACAGGGTTTTACCCCCAATTAATTGACGACTTCAATGTATTCTTACAAGGGTTAAAATTGTTCAGTGGTAAAACACAAGTTACAGGTAGTGCAGTAGTTCAGAGTATTTCAGGAAATTCTAATGTGTTTACGGTTACGGGAACCTGTACCTGTGCGGGAAGTGCGATAACTGTGAACTCAATTACTAAAAACTATATCCAAGTAAATGACACTATATCCATACCAATTGGTAACATAAATATTAATTTAGTGGTTACTGGTGTTGGACCAAACACAACAGGTGGTACGGGAACATATAGTGTAACCCCAAGTTTTACGTCAACAACAACTAATTTTGTTTTAGGTAGTTACATTAGTGTTAGCGGTTTAACTTTGAGTTCTTTAGGTACGGGTAGTATTTTAACAGGATCTTCAATAAGTCCTCAAGTAACAATACAAAAACAAATTACGGGACCAACACACTCAAATGGGGTTTATAAATTAACATCATCAGCTGCTACGGTTGCTTCAGACTTTAGAGTACTTAACCCACCACTACAAGTAAATCAAATTGATAGTAACGTTTTAAGTGCTGGACAAATAATAAACGGACCTAACTTAAATGGTAACGTTACTATTATAAGTCAAATTTCGGGAACAACAGGTGGTAACGGTATATACATTGTGTCCTCAGGACAGACAGAACCAACATCATCACCATTCGTTGTTCAAAATCAATTCATACAAGGAATAAGTTCATCGGCAATACAACCATTATTAGATAATAAAAAACTAATAATGTTTAACACAACGGACTCAACAATATATGGGGCACCAGGGTTTGATCCAAATAGTTCACTTAGAACTATGAGAATATCACCTTATTCTGTTATTGTTAGAGCAACCGATGAAACAGGTTATTATGTTCTACCATCTTTTGGTACAAACGTCAATCAAGCAAAAGAAGAAGCGTTTAAAAACGGAACCATGAAAACAGAATTGTATAACAACCCTTCGATGTTTAATGGTTCGGTAAGATTATTTTGGAATGCACCTCAATATGGTTGGTTTAATAATGATCAAGTTAAAAAGAACAATCCTATAACTTATTTAAAAGAAATTTTGAATGAACAAAAAGAACAACAAAACTTTTTGATTTCAGGAGAGATAAATGATTATACAAGTTTTGAAGAATTATTCACAACATTTAATAGTCAAACCTTAGATTTGTTTGAATCCGAATTTTTAAATTTCAGTAGATCTCTTTATGATTATGTTGACACTTTACCTGATACCACAAAGTCGGAAGTTCTAAATGCCACAACAGCTCAAGTTAAAAATCCTGATGGTAGTGTTGTTGATATTAAAAATCCTGACGGAAGTGTTGGATCGTTATCTCAAAAAACATTTAAGAATTTTCATTTCTTAATGAAAGAATTAATGAAAATACAAACCCCAACAGGAACGTCACCTGAAACAAAACTTAGTGAAATAATTACAAGTCAAAACACACAGTTCCAACAAGTATTGTCATCTTTTGTAAACTATGATGTAGCCTTTAAATTTGGAAACCCAACTCAGTTTGATAGAAGATTGTACTTAACTTTCTCAACAAGGTTCTTAGAGAACCCAATTATTTATGGACCATATGAACAAGGAACACTACCACCACAAGTTACTGTTGCTCAATCAAAACAACAAAGTCCTGAAACGTGGAAAAAACTATTATATTATGTTGGGGAATCTTCGATACCTAAATTACAATATAAAAACAGTGGATCCTACATAACAGACTTCTTCATTGATTTGAATGTTCAATTTAATGAAAAAAATGTTGAGGATTTTGCACCACTTATTAAAGTATACGCTAGTGAAAAATTAAAAAAGAATAACTTGAATTTAGCTTCATTTTATTCTTTGATGGATAACTACATAATTGCATCTGATAATTACATAGGTAACGTTATTAATGTTATGTTACCTCAAGTAAGAAAAGAATTACCAACAGTCTTAATTAATCAAGAGTTGACTGAAAATAGGGCTAATTTGGAAGCAGGTTTTACTGAACAAACAAGAACTGAATTATGGGAAACATTTAAGGCATTAAATGATAGTTGGATTGCAGGATTCGATTTTCAAAACAAAACATTATTTGAAGATGTTCTTTTGGTAGATAGAGCGAGTAGAAATGTCGGCGACAAGATTATCGTAGATATTTTTGAAATTCAAGAATTAATCAAAGACGGAAGTTATAAGAATACATTGTTGGATATGATTACAACAATATTGGTTCAAAATAACTTCCAATATTTTATGTTACCCGCATTTGTTAATTTCTACAATATCCAAGATGTTGAAAAAAACCCAACTCCCAGACCTGACGGAACTTTGGAATTTGGTAATTCTTTATTTGGAACATTCTTAAATGTTGATTACAGAAATAGTTCACCAAAATTCTTATGTTATTACGTTAACAAACCAAGCGAACACTTGGACATGAATGACAATATAGATTATAGATATCGAGATGATGCTTTTGATCTTAGACGAGCTAGTGATAACCCACTTCAAGAAAACCAAGCTTACAAGTTAGATTGGGACAAATCAAACAAAGTAGTTGGATTCAACGTGGACGTAACAAAACCAAACCAACAAATCTTTAAAAGTTTCAGTGTTAACCAAAATCCTGGAAAACCAACATCAGAATCTTTAGAAATGTTAAATCAGATGGCTAACTTGGGTGGTAACAGAAGATCAACAACTCAATCCGTTTCTTTATTTAACCTTTATAAAAATAGAAGTTATGAATGTAGTGTTGAGATGATGGGATGTGCATTAATCCAACCATTAATGTATTTTAATATCAGAAACGTTCCTATGTTCTCAGGACCATATATGATTACTAAGGTTACTCATGACATTACTGAAGACACCTTTAATACATCATTTACAGGAACAAGACAACCATTCTATGCATTACCTAAGATTGATAACTTTGTTCAGACACTTAATATTAAAATATTAAACACAATACAATCAAGAATCCAACAAAACGAAAAGAAAGAAAGAGAAAGTTCCGCAAACGTTTTAGCTCAAAAAGAAAATGTGTTGTCTAATATTAAAGCGGAAGAAAAACTAACAAAAAATCAAGATTGTGTTGCAAATATTAATCCAAGATATCTGAACTATAATGGACTTGATGTACCAGCACAAACATCCCAAACAACAAAAGAATTATTTAATGCGATAAGAGATGAATTATTAAGTAGAGGTTATACAGCAACTGGAGATACAACACCGTTTGTTGCAGGATTGGCATTTACAATGGTATATGTTGATTCGGGTAAGGGAGCAGGAATTAATGCATATGAGAATAACTACAGCACTATAAATCTGACTGAAGTTTATGGACCTAATTTTGTAAACTACATTAAGAAAAATTATTATTGTATTACAAGAGGAACTAACAGTAACTTACCTGTTGCATCGTTCAATACATTTAAAGACTTTATAAAATTTGTAGTAGATAAAACATCGACATTACTAACATTACTAAATCAAGATAAAAATAATTTTGATTTCTCAACAATAGAAGGATTATCAGCAGCAACTGCAAAACAATATGTATTGAGTTATCCTGTTGAACAACCTGCAAATGTGTATACTAGTTTAACTGAACAAGAAAAATTAACATTACAACAAGAATTTGTTGCCGCTTATAATGTTTACGAAACAATACAAACTTTCAAAATAAGCTGATATTTATAAATAAAATACTTATGAGTACTAAAATGTTATTGGATAATTACTTGGGAAAAAATACAAGAGTATCCGAAAAAGATATGGGGGACGGAACAAAACAAGTTTGTGACTTAGACACAGGAGATTGTTATACTGTCAGAATCAAAGACGGACTTATTGAAAGAGTCGACAATACTATGAGAACATTCAAAAAAATTCAAGTAGAAACTAATCAGGGTTATAAAACATTATTAAACGGTTAAGATGAGAATAGACGATAAAATTTTAAAAGAGATCGCAAGATACAATTCGATCAACAAATATATCATGGAACAAGATATTCCGGCACCACCTGCAGATGCGGGGGCAATACCTCCACCTCCGGCAGACGCGGCAGCACCGGTTGATCCTGCTGCAGATCCTGCGGCGGCAGGTGCAGATCCTGCGGCACCGACACCTCCCGCTGCTCCTGGAGCTGAAGGGGAACCTGTTGATGTTGCTGCAGATCCTGATGTTGAAGAAGTTCCTGCTGAAGGAGAAGAAGGTGAAGGAGAAACTGAAGAATTAGACATCACTGATCTTGTTGATTCACAAAAAACAATCGCCGACAAACAAGAAGAATATTTCACAAATCTTTTTGACCAAATCAAAACTATGGAAGAAAAATTAGCAGAAATGGATACGATTGTTTCCAAGTTAGATACTTTGGAAGCTAAAGTTGAAAAATACAGACCAAAAACAGCACAAGAAAAATTACAACTTAGATCATTAGATTCAGGACCATTTAAACAAAACTTGGCAGATTTCTTCGATGAGAAAAAAGATGAGATGGAACAAACAGGTAAAAATGAATATGTTCTAACTCAAGATGAGGTTGAAAGCTTTAGCCCATCTGACATAGAAAAATCTTTCAACGAACCAATGGAAGATGAAGACGATATTTTATTAAACAAATTTAATTCATAAGTTTTAAGGTCGATAAATTCGACCTTAAACTTTTTTTGGCAACACAATTTGACTATAACTTTTTATACACTTATAATTTTAACATAAACCTTTAATTTTTATTTACACATGGCGACAAATTCACTAGACGCAGTACT
>B570J29032_109959450_pt1 | contig 26030 bp, 19 predicted proteins | sample LakMenEpi16Nov12_FD_29032 | JGI IMG/M metagenome (IMG submission 29032) | reverse complement strand
TCACTCAAGGATTTCTTGAAGCCTGAAAACTTCAAGTCCTATGATGAACTCAAGGCGAAGTTGGATAAGGTTCTTGGTGCTGGTGGTGTTGCTGGTGCAACTGCCAAGCGAGTTGATGATGAGGAAGCAGCCGCTCCTGTCATTCGCTCTGCTCCAGCCAAGAAAGTAACTGCTGAAAATGTCAGCGTCGATGACGACGATATGGCGTTTTTCGAGAAGTTAGCAGCAGAGTAATTTCAATTAGAAAACCGTAGATGTTTTCAGGGGGACTTCGGTCCCCCTTTTTTTATCCCATATTCATATTAGCATATGTTGCTGGATGATCGAACTCTTGAGCCAATAAACGATTGAATGTGTTCTCTTGATTATGCACTTCAATATTCTTTTTAGTAGAAGGCACAGGAATGACTTGCGTATTGTTGATTTGATTTACTGTCTGAGAAGGAATCTCAACTCTATCAGCCGATTGAATTTCAATTCTCTTTTGATTCATGTCAACAATTTGCTGACCTTCTGCTGGCTTTGGTGGAGAAAGATTTAAATCCGTTTTTGAGATTGGTTTCAGTCCAGCAATCTCTTTTGCTTTATCAAGTTTTATCTTAAGAGAAGGATCATCAACAGCCATTCTCTCTAATTCTTGAAGAGTATATGCACCATACTTTGGAACTTGAATTGCTGTTGCGATGTCTTGAACAGACCCCTTTGATATATTCTGAATGGCTTTATTTCCAGATTCTTTTAAACTAAAATCAAGAGAGTCAAATATACCCATAGTTGGAATTGTTGCTAATCCTAATAAACCTGCAGCACCCAATAATCTTCCACGAAGCGGTAAAGGAATTTTTTGAAAAACATCTTTTATCTTTTCTGGGATTTTCTTTTTTCCACCATCTGGTGTAGGTGGTGTTGGTACTGGAGGAGTTGGAGTTGGGACTCTGTTGTTTCTTCCTGGAAGAAAAGTTGGGAAATCAAATCCATTATTTGACAATAAATCAGGATTATCTCTAAACACTCTCTTCAAAGCATCATATAAAGTTGCATCAAGTGCTTTTTCCATGGCTCTTTGGAGAATGGCTTGCTGCTCATCAGCCTCTAAATCGAAGACGCTGTTTGGTTGTTTTTTAATGAGCGATTCTTTTAAATCCTTGACGAGCAATTCCATATCTTTTTTACGAAACATACTTTCTTCTTCAAGTAAAACTTTAATTTGTTCTACAATTGAATCAACTTCTGGATCTCCTCCAGTGAAGCGAACTGGCTTTAAGTTAGTCTCGCGAGATAGACGTTTGATTTCTGCGTCTAATTTTCTTTGAATCTTTTTACTTGCAATTTTACCAGCAGTGCCTGTCTTACTTTTCTCATATAATTGTCTGCCTGTAGGAGCATCTGGATAATAGAGATATTCCTTCCCTTCTTCATCAGCAACAGACAAAGGCTTCATTTGTTCTGGAATCTTTTCAAGGGATCCTCTACCTTTTGCTAGTGCTGTCAATGCATCATTTATTGTTCCGACTAAATTATCAGCAATAGATTTAACACGACGATTTGTTGATGAGACTTCTTGACTTACCTTATCAACAGCAACTGATAAACCCATGATTGAGGATTTAATTGGCTCAAGTGCATCATTAAGTTCTTTCTTTAATCTTTGCGGTGAGAGAGTCTTTTTCTCTTTTTGTTTCTTTACACCAAACTCCTCTTCAAGAGTTTTCTTTGCTTGTTCGATTTCTTCTTTTGTATATCTTGTTTGAAATCTTTCTCTAACAATTGCAGTTAGATCTTTATTCCCAAAAACTGCTGCGGCAACAAAACGTAGAGTTTGAGATGTTGCAGTATCTTTTTTACCTGAAGCAATTTCACGGAGTTTCTTTTCTCTGCGAAATTCTTCTCGAGATCCAGTGTATTCACTAAATGACTTCTGTGCCTCTGGACTGTAGATGTCTGATTCTACAGTCTTGACCTTCTTTTTAAGTTGATCAACTGTTTCTTTTAGTTCTTCAATTTCTGGATCTGTTTTCTTTGCCATTTTATCTCATACGTTTCTTTATTGCTCTATCAGAGGAAGATTTTTCTTTTTGCTGTCGTATTCTTTCGTTTTCTTCTTCAACGTGCTTCGCGACTAGAGAAATATAAGTCTTTCTTTCCCATGGCAGCATCGATTCTAATTCATGTAAAGAATAATTATGATACTGCATCAACGAGAAGTTGTTGAGGAAGTAACTCCTCAAACTCTCTTCACGAAGCATTATTCGAAAAAATCTAGAATACCCTCCAGAACAACATCATGTTCTTTCTTACATCTTGGACATTCAACCTTTCCTGTATAACTCAATTTTGGAATGTTATCAAAAAAGTTCTTAATTCTTCCAAATTGTTCTTGACTCAAACTGTTAATGAAATCGTCAAATTCTTTTTCATCAACATCACTCACAGGATAAGTTTGCTCTTTATCAAAAATAAATTCCGTGCACTCACGAATGATCTTAATTACCAAATCTAAATCTCTTTCTAACTGAATCTTCTTAGCAGTTTCGAAAGTAGGATATTTCATCTTAATGCCAATATTGTCAGTCAACTGCACTACTGGATTCACATTTCCCATCTTCGTTGTAACTTGAAGAAGGTCCACCTCCAAATCCATTTCAGCACCACACTTTCTTTCATCAACAACGTTTTGACAGACATAGGTGATTTCTACCTTTTCACCCATTGATCTTGCTCGAAGATTTAAAAAAATATTCTCAACTTCGAACATTGGCAATCTATCAAGATCAATTTCTTCCACTAAACAATTATTGATGACTTGTTTAATCGTATCAATAATCATCTTATGTTCGTTAGATTCTAATGCCATAATAAGAAGTTTTTCTTCTTTTACAACAAAAGGTCTGAAGCGTACATCTTTGTTTTCTGATTTAAGGTGCACACTATAAATTGGCAAATCAATTTTTGGTAAAGCCATAACTATTCCTCAATTATATACCTTCATTTGCAATCATTATTTCGTCTACAATCGCTCTAAAATTATTTCTACTTTCTTCGTTTGCTCTAGTGATCTTTCTTTGATGTTCTCTATTTTCTACAGAAAAGAGATCGCCAGTGCTAATCAAATTAAATCTTGGCTGCTGAAGATTGATCGTATGCTGTTGCTGCAGATCTAGATATTCAGCCTCATCATTTGTTTTAAGAATTTCAGATTTCCAATAACGATAGGTTAATGTCACCTGCAATCTGTTTACTGCATCATCACCCCAGTTAGTTTGAAGCGGAGCAACTGAAACAGGATATGCTTCTAAGAGATGGCACATGAACATTGCTTGATTCAATTCGTTATACTGAGTAATCTGAACTGTACAAACATAATCTTCTCTATACTTAAAGTCAAAAGAGTATGGAGTATTGATAATACTCATCCAAGTTTCAAAGATTTGTTTTTGAATTAGATTGTTATCGCACAATAATGTTAACGTCACATCTCCATAAGCACTCATATATGGACTTTTATAACTTGGTCCGTAAATTCTGGCGTCTGAAGTGATCAACTCTCTTCCTGGAAACTCTGCCTGCTCGCATTTAAAACTGAGAAGATTTGAGAAATCTTGTTGATTTAATTCTGAGAATAGTTTTTGTAGTTGAAAGTCAACGATAAATCTATTGCTTCGAGAAAATCCAGTAACACGATTTCTAGCCAGAAAACCTGAGATACTAGAGAAATTTTCGTTTCTGCCTTGAGTAGTAAATTCTTCTAATCCATCAGATGTTACTGGAACATCTTGAACAACATCAGCGGCTAATGCAGCAGAATCGCTTTGTTGTTCTACGCTACCAACCGTTGTGCCATTTGTTGAATTGATGGCTGATTGAGAAATTGGTCTTACTGGATCTTCCATTACGTTTTATACACCATCTTTTCGGTTGGCAAAAATATTGCAGTTTCCCACTGACTAGGCTCAATATAAATTAATGACGAACGAATATGAGAATAAAGATATCGCTTCACGCATGGCTCAATCATATTAAATCTTCTTGATTTAGACAATAAATCATAAGATAATCTAAATCTTGTAGTATCGTCGTATTTATCGTTGTTTATAAAATCCTGCAGACGATCTAATAATAGCAGACGAGTGTATGGATCAATAAAGTGTAGATTCAATCCGAGGAATCCATCTGAATACATTTCCATCGGAAGAACGAGTGGGAATTTATCCCAAACTGGAAGTTTATCTTTATATTTCGGATCGTAATGGAAGAAATACATTCTTCCCACGAATGCACGAGGGGAAATTCTGTTTGCATCGTTTAGAATGTTCGAACGATTTGATGGAATTTTAAGTTGAGATATCTTACCGAACAACCATGCTCGAGCATTTTGAGATCGAGGCGGGAATCCCGCTGCGGTCATTTCAGATTTTAATTTATCAAGTAGTGATGGCATCAGATACCTATTTCTTGTTCCGTGATTAATTTAAAGGTCCAGTTACGATCTTTACAATACTCTGATGCAGCCTTCCATTTTGCTTCGTTTACACCCCAAGTCATAACTTCGGTGATATATCTTCGTGTGATCTTAGATTTCTTTACTGGTGGTTTAGTCTGACTTTTAGGTTTTACTTCTAAAATCATTGACTCCACAACTCCAGTTCGATTTTTTATCTTAACAAAGAAGTCTGGAAAGTATCTATGCCAGCGATTATCAACAGGCGATAAATACGGAATAACGATTTCTTCATTTGACCATTCGATCACACTTGGATTTGTGTCCAAATGCACCATGACTCGGCGTTCCCAGAGACTTCTGTACCAGATGTTCGTAGGATCACCTAAATATTTATTGGTATTTTTCGGACTAAATTTTCCACTGTAAGCCATCAACTATTTATAGGACATTTTAATGGCAGGACCACTCACTCGAAGCAGTACAGGACCAGCAAAAAAAGAACGAGAGTTAGTTTTAGCTGAGCGACCAAAACAATTCGATGGTCCATTAAAGGCATTGGAAACGTTTGAAGAAGGCGCAGAAGTTCTGACATATCCTCAAGATTTAGGTAACAACAATCAATTTAAGTATGTGATGAGATTGTTGATTTTTCGTCAAATACGAGATGTGAATGCTGTACCAATTATAACTCCGAATACACTAGATTTTTCTAGAAAAGCATCCCAAGAAGGGAGGCTTAGAACAGATATTGTAAATCCTACAACAGTCACTGCAGTACTTGCAGGAGCTGCAGGTGCAGTAGTTGGAAGAGTTGTTGAAGAATTTGCCTCAAAAGGTTCTCGAGCTTCTGGTGCTTTAAACGCTGTGGGGGATGCTGCTGTCTCTGCAGCGCAACTTACAGGTGCATTTGCGGTCGCAAATGCATTTGATTCTGGATTTTCTGGAAGTCAAAACGTAGTTACTGATCCACTCTCATATATTAATCTTTATATGCCAGATGGTCTCAATTTCGTTGATCGTCATGATTACGATGCTGTTTCTGTCACAGATGCTCTTGGTAATTTGGGAGTTTTAGGGACAGGTTCTGTTACAGAAATTGGAGCTCGTTTGGGTGAGAATGCTCGAATTGCTGGTGTGCAATTGTTGGGGCAAAACATTACTGACTTGGCTCTTTATAACTCTGGATATGCATTAAATCCTCAACTTCAAGTATTGTTTAAGGGAAGTAAGAATAGAGAGTTTGTCTTTACCTTCAAATTTGTTCCAAGAAATGCGAATGAAGCGGAAACAATTGAAGGCATAATTCGCACGCTTCGCTATCATGCCGCTCCAAATTATCAAAGATCAGGTGAAGATGGATTGGCAGGAACTTTTTTTGGTGTTGGCGTAGGTGCAACAGACAATTCAAGATACTTTATTCCACCATCTCAATTTGAGATTGAATTTTTAGTAATGACGAATGGCGCAGCGATACCGAATACAAAAATGCCAAGAATCGCTCAGTGCGTGCTTACAAATATTGACGTCAATTATGCTCCAAGCGGTCAATTTTCTGCGTATGAAGATTTTCAGCCAGTTGAAACCCAAGTCCAATTGACGTTTACTGAAACAATCATCCTCACCAAAGAAGATATTCAGGCTGGATACTAATGTCATATTTTTCCAATTTTCCCAAAATGTTATATTCAACATCTTTGGGTGTTGCAAATCCGAAAGCAGTCACAAATATAATTGCAAAGGTTAATTTTCTTTCTGAGAGTATTAACAATACGAGCATCTTTTACAATTATTCTGTAAAAGACGGAGAGCGACCAGAAGATATTGCATATAAAATGTATAAAGATCCAAAAAAGCATTGGATCATTTTACTGTCGAATAATATTTTAGATCCTCAATATGATTGGGTCTTAAGCACAAATCAATTAGAAGATTATATTAATAAAAAATATAGTTCAATAACATTTAATCTGGATCCATCTGAATCATATACCTCAAGTTACACGGTCGGCGAAACAGTATATCAGGGAAGTTCTTTAGATAAGGCAGATTGCGTTGGAACAGTTGTTGCTTATAGCAGCGGAAATAAAACACTACAAATTAAATTTGCAGACCAAGTTTTCGCAAATAACGCAAATGTAACTGGCGCAACTTCAAATGTGACTCATAAAGTTGTAGGAATGACTTATAATAATGATGGATATAATTGGGCTTCAAATACAACTTATTATTCTTTATTGACAGAAGTTGCATCAAATAATTACGATGGTAAAAAGACAACAACCAAATATCAAGTAACTGCAAAAGATTATAATTGGGAAACTGATTCTGTAATTGATAAAAATGTGAACATATCGTATTCAAATACCTATAATCTAGTTGATGGATCAACTTTAACAGTCGACACTACTATTGCTCCTGTAACTTATTATGATTATGAATTAAATCTAAATGAAGAAAAACGAAGCATCATTATTATTAAACCAACATTTGTTCCATCAATAGAGAACGAGTTGCGCAGATTGATGAGATCATAATATGGCGACTAATATTGAAACAACAATATTTGATATTACTTCGATATCAATCGTAAGTCCATCAATTGGAACTGTTGATCTAAAAGACTTTAAGTTTACTGTAGAGGATTTTAGTATCTACGAAAGCATTTATAACAGCGTTGTTTCTGGACACTTACTAATTAAAGATGCATCTAATCAATTGTCTAAATTGTGTTTATCAGGCACTGAGTTTCTTTATATCAATTTTATGAAAGCAGAAGGTTTGGCGCCATACGAAAAGGTGTTTCGAATCTATAAAATTTCTGATGTAACTCTAAAGAATAATACAACAACATTGACCTATAGAATTGACTTTTGCTCAGAAGAGTTTTTACTTGATCATCAAATTAGAATTTCAAAGTCATACAAAGGGTTTTATAATTTTCAAATTGCTGCAGATATTTTAGTTAATTATCTTGGAGTTTCTCCAGAAAGAGTGACTTTAGAACCAACTGTTCTTCCTCATGATGAGTTTATTATTCCAAATTTAAAACCATTTGAAGCATTGAATATGCTCACAGCATTTTCACTCAACAACAATTTAACCTCAGCGTTTGTATTTTTCGAGACCGTTTCTGGTTATAAATTTGTAAGTTTGGAGTCTTTGATACAGGCTGATGATGCTCGAACCATTTATCTTCGTCCCCAAAATGTAAGTAATGAAACTGATTCTTTAGCAGGAATAGACTACATCAGCGATTTTAATATTTCTCAGTTATTCAATGTGTTGCAAACAATGTCAACTGGTGGTTATGCATCATCAATGTTAAAAATGGATCTAATCAAGCAAGATGTGCAAACAGCATTCTCAGATCCAGCATCTTCAACACCTGTCACAACGTTGAATGCATTTTTACCAATGAATGACGCGAAAAATAGATTTAATGATAGAATAATTGATGCTTCAGCATATCAAAGATTCTTCACTAACGTAAAAGGTGGATTAATTGACAAGATTATGTTGCAAAGAGCGCATCAATTTTCTCTTTTAAATAACTATACAATGCAAGTTACAATGGCTGGCGATACAAGTTACGAAGCAGGTCAAGTGATCAGCGTTGACTTTCCATATCTGCAACCAATTAATGAAGCAGAAGAAACTCAAGTAGATCCATACAAGGCAGGTCGCTATCTTCTTACTGCCGTTCGCCATCGAATTCTTAACAATAAATACATCTGCTATCTTGAATTATGCAAAGATTCAGTTCTACAGCCATTCCCTTCTGCTGTTGCTGATGATTCTCAACTCTTAACATCTGCTAGATTATCATGAGTAAATTTCGAAAAGACTTTATCGGATTAGATGGATTTCAGTGGTGGTTCGGTGTGGTTGAAAACCGAAACGATCCATTATTGCTTGGAAGATGTCAAGTTCGCATTTATGGAATACATTCTCCAAATTTAACTGATATTCCATCAGCAGACCTTCCTTGGGCTTTGCCAGTCCATTCACTAAACAATCAAACCTTCTCAACACCAAAAGAAGGTGATTATGTTTTTGGATTCTTTATTGATGGATCATATGCGCAACAACCAGTAATGATGGGTATTGTTCCTGGAATTCCTGAGTCAATGACTGATCCAAATTCTGGATTTGCTGATCTTAGAACCCCAGAAGAAATTGCAAATTCACCAAAAAGAACAAGATCAGTTGAGTATGCTACAGATGGTACTGGCGCAACTCTTGAAGAATATACTGATGAAGAAGAATTGTCGGCATTAAGAAATCCATCTGCATTTCAAATTGGTTTTCCAACAAATAGCCCACTCGCAAGAAACGAGCAGGTAGACGAAACAATTCTTTCTGCCAAGAAAGCATCAGTTGTCACTGTTCCAATTTCAGAAGAAAACCAATGGAAAGAACCAGATCCTGCATATGATGCAGAGTATCCATTCAATAAAGTTTGGGAAACAGAATCTGGTCACATTATGGAGTTTGATGATACTCCAGGATCAGAGCGTGTTCATATTGCACACAGATCTGGAACATTCCAAGAAATTTATCCTTCTGGAACTAAAGTCGAAAAGATTGTAAAAAACAATTATAAAATTGTTTTCTCTGATCATCATGTTTACATTAAGGGGCGTGTAAATCTTACCGTTGAATCAAATGTAAACATGAAGGTCTATGGACATGTTAATCTTGAAGCCCACAATGACATCAATGCTAATGTTGCTGGAAGTGTGAACTATACTGTCGGCGGTGACTTTAATGTGAAGGCTGAGAATATTAATCTTGAAGCCAACAGTTATATCAATCAACTTGCAAATACTGGCGTGTTTATTACTGGCAATGGAGATGACGACGACGGCGGTGTGTTCATAGTTGGAGAAGGTTCAGTTGGACTTCAGGGTGGAGAAGTTTCAGTTCTTTCTACAGTTGGAACTACGATAACTGCAGGTATTGACATTTCATTGACTGCTGGTGGATTTATCGCTGCTCAAGCTGGCGGTGCAGTTAGCATTCAAGCAGGGGCGCAATTTAATGTTCTTGCTGCTGGTACTGCGGCAATGACAGCAGCCACAGTCGGATTGAATGGAGCGGTTATCTCTCTCACCTCTGCTGGTCTTGTGAATTTGCAGGGTACAGTTGTTGGTGTTGGTGCAAGTCTCGTTGCTCCATTACAAACGTTCACAACATTCCCACCATCTCCTATAATTGGTGTTCCAATCCCAGGAATTCCAGCTGGGGAAGTAATTCCTGCCTCACCAACAGGATTAGGCGATCCACTTGAATTGCTCGAATATAACGATCCTCCTGTGTTCTTTGAGAAGAGCCCAAGCGTTCGACTTCCTCCAGATCGAGCTGCAGATATTGAACAACAGATTCTAGAATACGTTAAGAATCCAAACTCCTTCTATAATGAAGACGCAGATCGTGGTGATGTGAAGTCGAATTATCAAGGAACACCAGATACAAGCGGATTTGGTGATTCGTTAATTAATCCAAATAATCCAAACATCGATGATGCTTCAGATTTGGCTGCTTGGCTAGAAGAACAATTATCAAAGACCAGTTCAGGCGGCTTCTGGTTAGAAACTGGAATGAGTGGAGGAGATTCAAATCCAAACATTATAAACATCTGGAAAGATCTAGGATTTGGAAACAGAGCTCCATGGAACACCGACCAAACCGCATGGTGTATGGGCTTCATCAACTATGGTCTCAAACAAAATGGATACCGTTTCGTCCAAACTGCAAGAGCGTTTGACATTCGAGATCGTTTGTCAGATTTCGGCGCAACTCAGGTCATAAATCCAAGCGAGGCAAGACCTGGAGATATCGCTCTTTGGAAATATAGTCACGTCAGCTTTGTCTATAAAAACAATAATGGTGCCCTTTCGTTTGTGGGTGGAAATCAAAAGAGTCGCAGCAGCGTTGGTGGCTCTAAGAATAATCCTTCGCAGGGTGATGTAAGTATCTCTTGGCAAAATGGTTATTCGTCTCCAGGAGATGGAACTTTGCTCGGAATCTTTAGACCTGTAAAAGTCTAATATAAATATAAAAACAAATTTTAGAGTAAAAAATGGCAGCAGAAGAAAGAGCATTTTCTGATCTAGATTTAAATTTTACGAAACATCCGATTACAAAAGATGTTGCTCGTAAAACTGGGTATAATGCGATTATCGCTTCTTTAAAGAATTTAATTAATACTAATTTCTACGAAAGACCATTTAATCCAAAATTGGGAAGCAATATTCGCGGTTTACTGTTCGAACCATTAGATCCGTTAACAGGAACTGTTCTACAAAAAGAATTGAAAATTCTTATTGATAACTATGAACCAAGAGTTTCTGTGAGAGATATACAAGTAGTGGCTGATTATGATAGAAATGCATATCAAGTTACTTTAACATTTTTTACGGTTAATTCTACTGAACCACTCAGAACAGTATTATTTTTAAATAGGTTGAGATAATGTCAGCAAACTTAGAAAGTAAATTGATTGTTTCAAATCCAGACTTTAATGCGATTCGAAGCAACTTAAAAGATTTTTTGCGAGCTCAAACCACTTTTTCGGATTATGATTTCGAAGGTTCTGGTCTTTCTAATTTGATCGATCTGTTAGCGTATAACACTCACTATATGGCTTTCTATGCAAACATGATTGCAAACGAAGCCTTCTTGGATACAGCCTCACTTCGTGATGCAGTAGTTTCTCACGCCAAGATGCTTGGATATACTCCAACTTCTGTAACAAGTGCACGTGCAAATGTGAATCTAACCTTCACACAAGCAAATAATGCGGCTGTGGCAAATTTAACATCTCTCACGATTCCAAGATTTACAAAATTTGCTGGAATTTCTTTAAACGGAGTCAACTATACATTCACGACTCTTGAAGAAAAAACTGTAACAAAAGCCAATTCAGCATTTACATTCTCCAATCTCGAGATTACTGAAGGCAAACCAATAAACATTGTCTTCACTTATAGTGCGCAAAATAACCCACTACAACAATTTACAATTCCTGATCCAGATGTTGATACGTCAACACTAGAAGTTATTGTTCAAAACTCTGCTGCCGACTTAACTCAAAAAACATATACGCTTGCTCTAGATGCAACTGAAGTTTCAGCAAATAGCGCAGTTTATTATCTTGATGAAATTAATGATGGAAAATATCAAGTATACTTCGGTGATGGTATTTTAGGTAAACAACTTTCAGATAGCAACATTGTGATTTTGAGTTATTTGAGAAGTAAGGGTGCTGATTCGAATAAGACAAATCAATTCACACTAATTGATTCAGTTGGAACATTAACAAGCGGAACAGTTGTGGTCAACGATGCTGCTCAAGGTGGCACATCTGCAGAATCTATTAATAAAATTAAATTTACTGCGCCAAAAGCATTTGCTGCAAGAAATAGAGCAGTCACAAAAACAGATTATATTTCTCTAATTCAACGCGACTATCCTTCTCTTGAAGCAGTCAACGTTTGGGGTGGTGAAGAAAATGATCCACCAGTTTACGGCAAAGTCTTTATTTCTGCAAAACCTGCTTCTGGCTACGAATTAACAACAACAGAAAAACAATATATTTTAAATGAGGTTGTTGCCCCGTTAAGCATGGTAACTGTAACACCAGAATTTGTTGACCCAGATTATAATTATTTGAATCTAAGTGTTAAAGTTACTTACGATCCAACTGCAACAACGAAAACTCCAGGTCAGATTGTAAGCTCTGTAAAATCAGCTGTGTACAACTTTGCAAATACAAACCTTGACAATTTCAATTCATACTTCAAAGTTTCTCGTTTGACAAGAGAAATTGATAATATCGAAACTGCAATTTTAAGTAACGAAATTGACGTTACAATTGAGAAAAGACTTGAACCAATTCTTGGCGCAACACCAAGAAACTATACTTTGAAATATTATACGCCACTAAAGAAATCAACTAGCGGAAATAGAATTCGCTCAACTCCAGCATTTACTGCATATGACAGCGAAGATGTTGTTCGTCAGGTATTCTTCGAAGAAGTGCCCCAGTCAACAACAGGCATCTCATCAATAACCATTAAAGCAGGTGGTTCAGGATTTACTGTTGCTCCAGAGATAAGAATCACAGGCGATGGCTATGGAGCAGCCGCAACAGCAGTAATTACAAACGGCAAAATCACCTCTGTAAATATTACAAATGCTGGCTCAGAATATACAACAGCAGTTGTGAAAGCATATGACTCTGATGGAAACGAATTGACAAGCGTTTTACTTGAAGCAGTTATTCAGAATAGCGTCGGTAAACTTCGAACATACTATTTCGATGACAATCAAATTAAAACCATTCTTTCTGAAGATGCTGCAACAGTAGATTATGCTGCTGGAACAATCACACTTCAAAACTTCTCACCACTTGATATTAGAAATACTTTAAAAGTTCTTAAGTTCTATGCAATGCCTGAGAATAATTTGTTCAGTTCAACAAGAAGTTCAATTATAACAGTTGATCAAGAAGATGCAGCTGCAATCACTGTCGACGCTATACCTGTAACAATCTAATATGTCATCACAGAATAGACTTTCAACACTCGTAGAATGGCAACTTCCTGACTTTATTCGTCGGGATCATCCATTGTTCGTAGAATTTTTGCAAAAGTATTACGAATATCTTGAAACGCCAAATTCTCCTGTTTACGAATTAAAGAGATTCTCTGATAACTATGATGTAGATAAAGCCAGAGAAGCATTTTTACAATATTTTAAAAATAAAATCATACCTTCTTTTCCTGATTCTACAGAGTTGTCAACAGAAAGAATTATTAAGGCTGCGCGCGATTTTTATGCAAAGAAAGGTACTCCTGACTCATTTAAATTTCTTTTCAGTGCTTTATATGGTGCAGAATTAGAAGTATTTTTCCCAAAATTACAAATTTTAAAAGCATCTGATGGTAAATGGATTCTACCTCAAGCATTTCGTTTAACGCTTACTGGTGCAAATCTTTCTCTTGATTTAAATTTAATTGAAAAGCGAAAAGCATATGGCAGCATTTCCAGAGCGAGCTGTATTGTTGAAAGCGCAATAAGAACAATTGATAAAAGCACCAACAATGAAATTGTTGAAATTTATGTTTCAAATGTAAATCGTGCATTTCAAAATGGTGAAGATCTAGAAATAGAGTATCTTGACATTAATGGCGCGACTCAAACATTCTCAGAAAAGATTATTGGTGCACTTTCAAATATTCAAATTACTCAAAATCGTCGCGGCACAAGATATCTAACAGGTGACCCAGTTGTGATTAATGGTGGTTTGGATACCACATCAACTACAAAAGTAAAGGCTGTTGCAACTGTTGGGAATGTAACCACAGGTTCAATTGATTCTGTCACCGTATTAAATCGCGGATATGGATTTAGAACATTTCCAAATTCTTTAGTTGATATTGTAACAGCAAATGGCGTTGGTGCAAACGTAATTGTTGCTTCGGTAGACACAGCAAACAATATTGAAATTCCTTATAACATTGATGCAATTTTATACAAAAAAGATACTTTATTAAATGCTGCAGACTATGATTTTGATAATGTTGCTTCAGCAGACATTAATACAACCATTATTGATGCATTAACATTTGAAAAAATAAACGTTTATCCAATACTTACAATGAGTGTTGTAAATGGCGGATCTTTCTTCAGTGAAGAGCCAACTTTAGATGTTGTTTCTCTATTCGAGAGTGATTATTCAGAAACAAATGGCAACCTATTGTTAAGTCCAGGCTCATTTAGTACATACAATGCATCAAATTCTTCCATTAAATTTGTTGGTGGTGGGTTTTCTAGTGTGAATGATTATTACAATGGATGGAGAATTTTACTTGAAAAACAATATAGAACAATCATAGATTATGATGGTGCAACTAAAACTGCATTTTTAGATAGATCGTTCGAAGTAAATATAAATTTAACCAATATTCTCACTAAAAATCTTTATCTTGATTCCCGCCCATCAACTAAATCTATGGGCTATATTGCTCACGTTGAAGTATTAAATGGTGGAAGTGGATATGATAGTGGCGATACTCTTTCACTAGCTGGAACAGGTTATGGTGCTGTCCTCAGCCCAACGATAACAGGTGGTTCATTTACTGCAGTTTCAGTATCAAATCGTGGTGAGGGATATGTTGAACCGCCAACAGTAATCGTAAATACATCAACTGGTAGTGGGGCATTATTTAAAGTTTATGTTCTTGGAAATGGTGAGGAATTTGATGTTGTAACTGGAGACATTGGTCAAGTCAGAGACATTATTCTCTCAAATCGTGGATCAGATTATGTTTCAGCACCAAATGTATCACTAAAAGTATATGACATTTTAATTTCTCCTCTTGGTGGATCTGAAGTAATTCTCGAGAATGATATTGTATATCAAGGTGTAAATGTAAATACAACTACATTTAGAGCCATCGTTGATGAATATTATCCATCTAATAATATTATCAGAGTTTTCAATTATTCTGGTTCTATAAACGTAGCACAAAATCTTGTTGTTTATAAGACTGAGACAGCAGCACAAACAAACACCTTCATTCAAACTTCAACGATTGGAGGTAAAACGTATCCATACAAATATGGTGACGGCAGAGCCAGAGCAACAGCAGAATTTTTAAATGGTCTTATTCGCTATAACGGATATTATCTAAACACCGATGGACAATTAAGTTCTGATAAGAGATTACAAGACGCTAAGAGATATCACAATTATTCTTATGAATTAATCTCTGATCGCTCTTACACTGAGTATAGTAAAACTGTTCTTGAGAGTTTACATCCTGCAGGCGCATCACTACTTGCTGCGCATATGATCAAAACAGATTTGCAGGTCTCGCAGCTTTCTAATATAAATGTTCATACACTCTATACAAATAGTAATAGTTTAATCACGAACTGTAACGTTGGATTTAATGCAGCTATTGTTTCTGGAAACACAGGCAGTGACTTTGATTTGCTTGCAAATATTGGTGATATTATCATAATTAATTCTGGTAATGTGTATCGCTCTTTTGCAAAGGTGATCACTTCGTTTACCAGCAACACTCAACTAAATATAGAGAGCCCTTGCGTTATTGTTGGTGAAGGTCGCGGTAAAGTTACAGCAAACCTCAATACACTTACAATTAGCGGCAATTCAAACTCTATTGTACAATTCATCACAGTAGACGACGAACTTAGAATAAACGTAAATAATTCTATCTTGGTTAAAACGATTAATAGTATTTCTGGCAATGTAATTACTCTCAACAGCAATGTGGGTATTACAACGACCAATACAAATCTTGTTTACTTCGTTTATCCGAAGTTAAACGCAGTAAGTTACAAAATAGTCAGTACGACTGACGAATTCTCTTAACGGAGAGATAATATAAAATGGCGAGTTATGCAATCTTAACTAAAAATTTCGGTGTTTTAAACGCCCAGAACTTCGAGCGTTTAACAACTGGGGCATTTGCAAATTGCTACGTCGCGATTGGTCGTCAAAGCGACTGGTCGGGTGGTGATGTTGCTGCTGCTCCTGTAGACACTTCAAACAGTTTCTATCGATTCTGGGACACCATGATCGGTATGAAGAAAATCACTGCTGCTGACATGAATTTAGTTGTTCCACGTGTTGATTGGGAAACAGGAACAACGTATATTGAATATAATCAAGATACTCAAATGTTTGCAAAAGCCAATACTGCAAATGTTGCGTATGATAACAAATTTTATGTGAGAAATACGCGAGATCAAATCTTTAAATGTTTGTTCAATAACAACAGTGGATCATCTACTGTGATGCCAGAAATTAATTTAGATGGCCAACTTCCAGAAAATGCATTTGTTGAAACATCAGATGGATACAAATGGAAGTATTTGTATACAATTCCACCTGGACTTAAAGAAAAGTTTTTCACAAATCAATATATGCCTGTTGTGACAGAGGCTATTGTCACAAATAATGCTGTTGATGGTCGTCTTGACATCATTAAGATTACTGCAAATGGTGCTGGTTTTTATGCGAATGCAAATTCAAATAGTTATAGCATCGTTTCTATTAGTGGTGATGGATCTAATGCAAATGTGACTGTGAAGGTTACAACTACTGCCCTTCTTGGTGGTAATTTGAGCGGATATAATATTATTTCTGCAGGTAACAATTATACCAGAGCCACGCTCAGTTTGACCGACCCTATCAAAGTTCCTGGAACTGCAAATGGCACATTAACCGCAGTTATAGGTCCTCCAGGAGGACATGGCTCAGATGTAGCGCAAGAATTGGGTGCATCTAATTTGATGCTTTGCGTTCAAATTGAGGGTGATGAGGGTGGAAAACTTCCAATTAATGGATTAAACACATTTAGACAGATTGGCATTCTAAAAGATCCTCTATTAGCCAACTCTGCTTTTGCGTCAAATAACGTATACAGAACGACAACAGCTCTCGGCATTTCAGCTGCAGTCACTCCAGCATTTAGTTTGAAAGAAACAATCTATGTTGGAACTTCTCTTGCAACCGCGACATTTACTGCAGTGGTTGAAAACTATGATAGCGCAAATCTTGTATTATATGTAAACAATACAACTGGATCCCTCACAACTCCAGCAACGATTGTGGGGAATACTTCTGGAGCAATTACTAGCGTTTTAAGTCAAACTGCTCCAGAAATAAAGAAGTTCTCAGGGGATCTACTATATATTGAAAACAGCGCAAATATTTCTCGATCAACTGTTGAAACTCAACAAGTTAAACTTACGCTCAGATTTTAAGGTGTAACAGATGGATTTTAATGTAGAACCGTTTTATGACGATTTTGAGGCTTCCAACGGAGCCAAAGATCAGAATTATATGAGAGTATTATTCCGTCCTGGATATGCAGTTCAGGCACGTGAACTTACTCAAATTCAGTCCATCGTTCAAAATCAAATTAAGAGTTTTGGTGACCATATCTTTAAAGACGGTTCTCCAGTTTACGGTGGGCAAATTACTCTTGATACAAACGCAAACTATCTTAAACTTCAAACAACCTATAACGGAATTGACGTCGAAGCTGCAGATTTCGCAAATACCGTAATCTCAAATAGTTCTGGCACTTCGAAAATTCGAGCAAGAGTTGTTTCAGTAGATGAAACTCAAACACAGCCAACATTGATGGTTCGCTATCTTCGCGGAAATCAATTTGCGAATGGCGACGTCATTCAAGCAACAACCACGCAAGGAACAACGTTTGCTCAATTATCTGCTGATAGTGCTTCTGGTAAAGGCTCAGTTGCCTCTATTGACGAAGGTATCTTTTATGTTGATGGATATTTCGTTAAAGTTAGTCCGCAAACTATCGTTTTAGATCCATATGGTAACACACCAACATATAAAATTGGTCTTGAGATCGACGATAATATTATTGATGAGTCTGAAGATACAAATCTTTTAGACCCTGCGCAAAATTCATTCAACTATCAGGCTCCAGGTGCATGGCGTTATCAATTTAGATTAAATCTAGCAAAACGAGAACTCACATCTGTTGACGATGAGAAGTTTTTTGAACTAGTTCGTGTTGAAAACGGACTCATCACAAAACAAGTTCGTTATCCAATTTACTCAGAACTAGAAAATACTCTTGCTCGCCGCACTTATGACGAATCTGGCGACTATACAGTTCGCCCATTTGGTGTTTCTCTTTCCGCAAACACAGCATGTAATGATACATTTATTATTAATGTTGAACCAGGAAAGGCATACGTTAAAGGGTTTGAATATGAGTTTGCTGGAACGCAAAAAATTGAAGTAAACAAAGCCAGAACAACAAATACATCAACAGATTACGATCTTTCAGTTGAGTATGGCAAGTATGTTTATGCGAATACGATCACTGGATCTTCTTCAGGATTGTTTAATATCGCTAAACTCGATGTGATTGATCTTCACTGCGTCCCTCAAGTAAACGTATCAGTTTCAACTATTGATGCATATAATACAACTTATATGGGTTATGCGAGAATTCGCAACTTTAGAAGAGACAGTTCAACAGAATATCTTGTGTATCTAACTGATATTAATCTTGTATCAAATACCGTAACTGCAGCAGCAACTGCTGTAAATGCAAACTCTATTGTGTTCCCTGCAGGATACTCTGATCTAAATGATGCATACGCTAATGTAAGCGTAAGAGTGTTGAGTGGTGGTGCAAGTAACGTATCTGCTGGCGATGTTCGTAAGATCGTAAGATATGATGGTGCTACAAAGACTGCATTTACAGATTTAAACTTTACTGCACTCATCGGTAGCGGTAACACAGTTTCTCTCTTGTATAGCACAAAAGATATTGATTCATTGGTTGAAGCACCTGCTGCAAAGACATCTTATAATGTTAAGATGAATATCTCGAATAGCAGTAAAGATATTACAAATGCAACAATCATCTCTGATGAAAATAGAGATTCATTGTTGTTCATGCTACCAGATAATTATGTTTCTTATGGATCAATCACCAATGCTGACTTTAATAGCATGAAGGTGTTTGAAGATAAGTCATTCACTTCAAATGGTCAGTTAGCACTAACTCTTGCTGGCAATGAGACATATGGTTATGGTTCAGATGGAAGTTTCTTATCTGCAACCTCAGCAAATGCTAACATTATTGTAATGGTCAAATCTCTTGGAACTGCATCAAACGTTGTAGTTGGTCAAATATTGAATTTAACTGCTGCGGTGGGTCCAGGTGGTGGCGGTCGTGGAGTTGCTGTTCGTAGAGATTCATCAACACAATTGACAATTTTCAGTGGTGAATTGGGAACATTTACTGCAGACATTTATGCTGTAGTGAAGGTCAATGATTCAGAATCAGCCACAAATAATCGTAGAACAAAAACGATTCGTGGAAACGCTGCAAACACTACGCTTTTAGCAACCGATAGTTATCTAAATGCTACACAAGTTACAGGTTGCACATCAGTAAGAATTGACACGACAAATGGTCATGTTTGGTTTACAAATACCAGCTTTATTAATAAAACTCCTGGTGGCAATAACTCACTATTCATTCCAGACGTTTATAAGATCATAAAGATCTATGATTCTGGAAGCGGAACTCAAGAACCAACAGCAACAAATGCAATTGATATTACGAGTCGTTTCTATCTAGATTCTGGTCAAACTCTTGGAATGTATGATCATTCTAAGATTGTATTGAAACCAGGTGCCTCTGCCCCACGAGGACAGACTGTTGTGATGTTGCAATATTATGAACATTCATCAGCAATTAATGGATACTTTGATGCAGATTCTTACCCATCGGCTCAATATGCAAATGGAACAATTCCAACGTTCATAACTTCTGATGGAACAACATATAATCTTCGTGATGCGATTGACTTCCGCCCTACGAGAGATATTGGAACAAGTTCGAGCGTTGCTTCATATACCTTTGTTGGTATGAAAAATCCAATGCCAGATGATCCAATGGAATTGACATATTCATATTATGTTCCACGTGTTGATAAACTTATTTTGACAACAGAAGGCGAATTTAAAACTCTCACTGGTGTTGCGGGTAAGTATCCAATTCCTCCTGTGGATACAGAAGATGGAATGACATTGTTTAGAGTTGACATTCCTGCATATACTGCAAATGTTAACAGCATCAAACTTACAAAGGTAGACAATAAGCGTTATACAATGCGTGACATTGGAACGCTAGAAAATCGTATTCGCAATATTGAATACTACACCTCATTGAGTATCGCTGAGAAAAAAGCAACTGATGCTCCAATTTTGTACGAAGATAATGCTACAGAAAAGGAAAAGTATGGTATTGTTGCAGATAATTTCACAGGATTTAATGTTGCTGATACGTTAAATGCAGACTTCAAGTGCTCTTTAGAAAAGGGTAAACTTTCTGCTTATAATAATTTGAAACATATTCCTCTCGAAGTTAGCACAATTGGTGCAAATACTAAGAGAAATTCAAAAACTGTTTCGCTTGATTATACAGAAGAAGTTATTGTTCAACAAACAACAGCGACTGCAAATGTGACTGTTCAGCCATATTTGTATGGAACATTTATTGGGCAATTAACTCTTTCGCCACAAAGCGACAGCTGGTTCTCTGAGAATCAAGCACCAATTCCTGTATCTCCAACATCGCCAGTTCCAACAATTGATGCGCCTGTTCCAGTTGTCGGTCCGCAAAATACAATTACCACAAATCCACGTAATCCATTTGGATTTGCACCAATTGTCTTGACTCAAGAGGATTGGTTCCGCAGAGGTGGCGGTATGGCAAATGCGTTAAATAGAGCGCAGGAACGAGTAGAAGAATTAGCACCGTAGTAGGTTTAAAACATGTTCGACGAATTTCCATTTAATTTTATATTCAATCCAAACCTAATCAATGGTTTGGATCCAAATGCGTTTTCGCCAGTTGAGCAATCTAACGATCCAAATATCGTTACTCGATTTATTCGCGCAAACGAAGTTGTGTTTGTTGGCACATCGTTAACACCAGATAAAGTTCCTAACTTTTTCTTAGATGATGCAGTTGTCAATAATTTTGTACAGAAGTCAAATAGACTAGAATTAAATGCTGCAAATAACGCAAGCATCTTCGTTCAAGGTGAGGGCATTGTTGATATTACAACAAATGCATATGCTCGTGTTCTTGCAAGCTCGAATAATATTCTATATTTGAATCAAAACTTTTTAACTGTGAATATCGCTGCTTATGGTGCCAACTCACTAAATGACAATGATTATGCTGTAAATGATATTGTTATTCAGAGAGCCAGTGGAACAAGTGGTGTAACAACTTTCCGTGGTCGCGTTCAATACTATGATCGTGCAAATGGTGTTCTTGCCATCTCTCCTTCTGATGGTGCTATGAATGCATATGGTGCTGTGGCAAATAGTGTTATTTCAAAATTGAACAGTGCAGTTCTTACAAATGCTGCATCATTCATTCGCGGAAACACGTTTAGAGCTGGCAACAGAGTTCGTGGTGCTGCGAATGTGTCAAATACTGGATTGATTGTTTCTCTTGATCATGCTTCTGGTGTTTATACTGCAGCAAATGGCACCAACACTCTATCAATTCTTGTTCAAGCCAACTCAATTAATTCTGTTGGAAACACTCTTATCATCACTTCTGGAACTGGACAAAACACTGTAAGAGAAATTCTTGCAGTTCATGGTACGAATCATAATGAACTTCGTCTCAATGCTACAGTTACATTGAGTTCAAATTCTAAGTATACATTTGGCACTCACGTGGTTGATGAATTTGGTCGCATCACTGGTATCTTTAATATTCCAGAAACTGAAAGTGCTCGATTCCCAGCAGGTGAGCGTATCTTCACAATCACTGATACGGAAGGTGCTCAAAATAACTTCTTCTCAATGCGTGCAACTGCGACATATAATGCAGTTGGTGCGCCACCAGTTATTCCACCACCTGTATTTGTCCCACCACCTGTTCCACAAAGAAGAAGAGATCCTCTTGCTCAAACATTCTTTACGCCAGAAGTTGATGTGCAAGTAAATGGCGCGCCTAAATTTAATTATGGCATTTATGTGTCATCTGTCGACTTGTTCTTTGCTGGTAAGCCAATTCTAGCAGATCTTCAACTTCCTATTACAGTTGAACTTGTAACTGTGGTGAATGGAATTCCAACACAAAATGTGATTGCTGCTAAATCAGTAGAATGTCGTGATGTTAAAACGTCATTGATTCCAGATGCATCAAATACCAGCACAATTACCAACTTTAAGTTTGATGATCCAGTATATTTGGAACCAGAAACAGAATACGCTATTGTTGTGAAGTCTGATTCTCCAGATTACTATGTGTTCATCTCTGAACTCGGCGGAAGTGTTCTTGGTGCAAATCCACCACGTCGTGTTTCTCAGCAGCCATATCTTGGCTCATTGTTTAAATCACAAAACTCATCAACGTGGACACCAATTCAAAATCAAGATTTGATGTTCCGCATTAAGAAGTGTGTCTTTACGCCAAATACTGGTGGCACGGTATTGTTTAAACCACAAAATCAATTTGCCAATGTGAATATTGATTCTATTTTGATGCACACAACACTGTTAACAAAGAAACCAACAGTTGCAAACTTTAAGTTTAAATCGAACAACGTTTCTAACGTACAAGATGCTCAGTTCACCTATATTCCTGTCAATTCACGATATAGTTTTGGTGCTGATTTGTTGACATCAACCGCAACATCAAATCGCCGTCGTCGAATTATAGAGGGTGATACAGGATCATTTATTGCTGGTGTTGATTTAAATACGACAGACGCAGACGTATCGCCAATTGTAAACATTGAGCGCATCAGTGCTGTTGCTTATGAAAACGATATCAATGATGGAAGTATTTCAAATACTGATATTAGCATTACTTCTGTTGGAACGCATACTGACGCTGGTGACATTACAGTTACAATTTCTGCTCCAGATTTAGCAGATGGCATTCAAGCAAATGCATATGTTTCTGCTCTATCTAGCAATGGTGTTAGCACAATTATTGTTGACAATTCAGGTTCTGGATATATTACAACTCCAACGATTACTTTCTCAGAGGCTGTAGCATCATCAAATGCAACCGCTGTGATTGCTGGTGAAACAGGATCTTCTGGCGGTAATATGAAGGCTCGCTATATCACGAAACAGATTAGTCTTGCTGACGGATTTGATGCAGGTGATCTTCGTGTTTATATTGACGTCAATCGTCCACGTGGAACTAATGTTCACGTCTATTACAAAGTTAAATCAGCATCAGATCCTGAAAACTTCGAGTTGAAGAAGTGGAAGTTGATGAATAAGGTTCTTGATACCTATTCTGCAGATCAGAGCGAGGTTATTGAACTCGAATTTAGACCAAATCTTGAGAAAAACGTTCTTTCATATGTTGAGAATGGCGTTGTATATCCTCTTGGTGGTACGTTTAAATACTATGCTATTAAGATTGTGATGTCCGCTGCAGATCCAACTGTTGTTCCAACAGTTCTAAACTTTAGAGCAATTGCAACACCATCAGGATAATATGAAAATTAAAGTTAAAGATAGAAGTGATCTTGTTCGAGATTCGCAAACAATGGCAATCTTGAATGTTGACAAAAATGTATTAAATAAAGATCTTCTATATAAACAAAAAATGCGTCGAGAAAAACAAGTCGACGAGGCGATAAATAAACTAGAAAATGATGTAAACGAAATAAAAGGTAATCTGAATAAAATACTTCAGATACTTGAGACTAGAGGTCCGTAATGGCTAATGCAAATATTTCAACAGTTGTCGTAACCAACACCTTTGATGAGTGGCGAGTCGCTACAAATGATTTGATTGCAGATCGTAACACTTTACGAAATACAAATTATGTCAAAGATGGCGGTAATTATGCGATCGCAAATGGCGTTTTAAGTGTTCAAAAAGACGGTGGTGGTACTGTTTTTTCTGTTGCGAATGACGCTTCAATTAGCGGTAATGCGACCATCAACAGATTAACTGTTACAACAGGTATTAATGCTGCAGTGATAAATGCAACAACTGCAGTAAATTCAACATCATTCATCACAACAGCTGGATTAAATGTAACGAATCAGGCTAACCTTGCGCGAAATCAGGCAAACGCTGCATATGATATTGCAAATACTGCCAGAGATCAAGCGAACACTGCGCGTGATACCGCAAATACTGCCTCTGAAACTGCTAGTATTTCTGCAAATAGTGGTTCTACTTTAACCAGTAAAAAATTAAATTTCATCAACACTTCAAGTATTCTTGTGAGTGTCACTGATGCATTAGACGGAAATGCAAATATTTCTCTTCAAACGAGTTTTGCAAGTCCTAGTGATGCGTATGATCAAGCAAACACTGCTCGTAATACTGCGAACGCTGCCTATGAAGCCGCAAATACTGCTGGTGGCGGTGCTCCATATGATCAAGCAAACACCGCCCGAGATCAAGCAAATACGGCACGTACACAAGCAAACACGGCACGCGATCAAGCGAATACTGCACGTGATACAGCGAATATTGCATATGGACAAGCCAACAGTTCATATGATCGAGCAAATGGTGCCTATGGTCAGGCTAACGGCGCATACGCTCATGCGAACATTGTTTATGCTCAAGCCAACACTTCCTATGACCAAGCGAATACTGCATATAATCAAGCCAATACTGCTCGCACTACTGCAAACGATTCTTACAGTCAAGCCAACACAGCGCGTGATCAAGCCAATACTGCTCGAACCACAGCCAATGATGCTTATGGTCAAGCAAATACTGGAAGCACTCAAGCAACTGCTGCTAGAGATCAAGCCAATACTGCTAGAGATCAGGCAAATACTGCTCGCAATACAGCCAATGGTGCATATGGACAAGCCAATGGTGCATATGCTCAAGCAAACACATCAGCAAATACAGTTCGTGTTTCCGCAAATCTTGGATCCACATTATCAGCAAAACAACTTAACTTTAATAATACATCAACAATTCAAGTGAATGTATTAGACGGTGGTGGTGATGCTGCTGGAAATGCAAATGTAACATTCTCAGTAATTGGTGGTCTCTTAAGTGCAAATGCATGGAAACATGCAACAGCAACTTATGATAGCGCCAACGTATACATCTCTGCCACTGCACCTGCCTCTGGAAATCAAAAGGGTGACATCTGGATTCAATTTTAATTAAGGTGCAAAATGGCTCTTAAAATCTGGGACAGCACAGAATGGAAAATGGCGTCTCAAATCAAAGTTTGGGATGGCACCACTTGGCAAAATGGCTCTCAGGCTAATGTCCATGTTTGGACTGGCACAGCATGGCAAAAAGTTCATCCTGGCGTAGAATTAGATGCAACAATTGGATATTCAGTTTTCACCACTGATCCTACAGATGCTGGGAGTGGTGGTAATGCTCAAGCCAGAGTTAATATTTTTGCAAACGGAAAAATTCAAACCTTTGAATCAACATCAATATCAGGAACTGTAAGAACATCAAGTGCTGATTGGTTGCTAACAGGAACAAATTCTGATTATGATGTTTATGTTGCAAATTTTGGCGGAGATAATTTAGAAAGTGGCAGCGGACCAGTTGATGGTACTCGCACAAGATTAAGTTCAGGTGTTGAATATTCTTTATTTATAAATTCGAATGGAACTAAAAGTTCTTCATTTGATATAATCATTTGCGCGAATAATTCAGCGACAGGCACCACAATTCAAACAGCTCCAGTTTTTCTACAAGTTGATGTCGGTGGATTGTAATTTAGAGTAATCAATGTCTAATCTACTTACAATTAATACAAAAGGAATTTTATTTCCTGATGGAAGTTTTCTAGATACTGCGCAAGTTGGATCAAATCTCAACGTTGCAGCAAATGGCTCATCTATTGAGTTTACGAAATTTCTCAATTTTATTAATACTGATACAGTCACCGTTTCAGTAACTCCAAACACAGGTAATCCTGGATATACAAACGTTGCATTCACATCAACTGGTGGGGGTGGCGGTGGAGTGAGTGGTCCATCAGGTCCATCAGGTCCATC
>B570J29032_109959452_pt1 | contig 26235 bp, 31 predicted proteins | sample LakMenEpi16Nov12_FD_29032 | JGI IMG/M metagenome (IMG submission 29032) | reverse complement strand
AATTTAAACTATTCTGCGGATGGTTTGAAGAAAATATTCGGAAAATACTTCCCTGGTAACCTAAATGAATCATATGCTCGTCAACCTGAGAAGATTGCAGCTCGTGTTTACGCAAGTAGAATGGGAAATGGAGATGAAACCACCAAAGAAGGGTTTAAATTCAGAGGTAGAGGGTATATTCAGTTAACTGGGAAGTCAAATTACACCAATTTTACCAAATTTATTGGTGAAGATTGTATTTCTAACCCTGATTTGGTCGCAAATAAGTATCCATTAGCTTCTGCGGCGTTCTTTTTTGACTCAAACAAGTTATGGTCTATCTGTGACAAGGGATTTGACGATGCAACCGTAACCGCAGTAACAAAAAGAGTAAATGGGGGTACAATTGGGTTACCAGATCGTATAAAACACTTTAAAGAGTACTATAATCTATTAAAATGATTGACATATGTAATTAAAACTACTATTTTTACCTAAAATAAAATATATTATGGTATTAACAGTAGTTTTAATCATTTTTACACTAGTTTTGAGTGTAATGTCAATAGGTTTATACATTTGGTGGAGGAATTATGGTCGAGAAATCTTCAAAATGTTCAAAAATGCTCAAAATATGAACCAAAACATGAAAAATATGGGTAATTTACCAAATTTTGGTAATTATGCTGAGTTTTTAAAGAAAACTCAAGACATTTTAAGTAAAAAACGGTAATTTTAAGGATTTATCTTCCTAACTAACACAATTTTAACATTTTTACCCTTATGTTTAACAGTAATTTTGTTTTTATTAGGGTAAAGTATGTTATTATGGATAGTTTCTTGTTAATTTACCTCTTTTTTAGGTATATTTGCGGTAATTATATAGTAATTTTTCCCACATCCGGCACAAAATGGGTGATTTTTGACTAAATCTGACCTATTTAGGGCAAAATGGGACTCAATTTCATCCAAATTTATGTCTTTTTTACTGTTTACAGACAGTATTCGGTATGATTTTATGGTGTCTGGAAGGTTTTTTACCCTATTTATGTATGTTTTTAACTCATTTTTCATCAAAATTCATTAATTTTAAAGCCGAAATAAGGGTATTTTTGTCTATTATTCCACTTAAAATGGGTAATAATTTCATATATATAAATACAACATACCCTACTTTTTCTTTATTTGTTTAATCTCAACTTCATAAGGACCAGTAGTTGTCTTTAAATTATCATATTTCCAGATAACAATACTATCCTCAAAGGTATATGTACGTTCAAACTTAACCTGTTCTACCTGTTTTTTTGTTTTCTTATCAACCATAGTTTACAAATATAGTGATTATTTTACTAAAAAACAAACCCCTCTTGTGGAGGGGGTGTTAAAAATACAATAATTGTGATTATTCTACCGGAGTTTCACCTTCTTCGTTTTCAGAACCGTGTTTTTTGTGAACAAACTTATCCACAGAACCAATTGCGAAAGATCCCAACACTATAACTAGAAATGAATTAAAGATAAACTCATTAACTACTAATGGTTTACCTAAAAACCCTGTTACAATATCTGCACCAGCAAATAAACACATCATTATGAAGGCAATAAATCCAACAACGGATTTTTCATTGATTGAGTTGTTATCACAGAACAACCGATTAAAAAATTTTTTCATAGTATTTGTTTTTAAATAAATATTAGTTTTTTATGTAAAATCTATTTACTTTATAAAAATTTACATTACAATATCAAAATTTTTGACAAATAAAAAAGGGACAGTAGCGAATTGTCCCTTTAGTTTGTTACCCTAACGGTAACGATCCTAAGCAAAATTTTACTCTCCTTTAGCTAAGTTAATACATTGTTTAAGGTATTCTTTAGCTCTTGGAGATGGAGTATGTTCATCATCATTTGTTTGTAGGTTTAAAACCCTCTCAATATCCTTAACTAATTCAGTCCCGTGTTCATTTTCTTTATATAATTCAATAATTTTGTCCATTGCTTTATGACAATCTCCGGTTGTTTCATCATAATAGTTTTTATTTCTAAATCTATTTAAATGATTCATCATTTCATATGCCAAATGGGAACCACCATCTTTAACATCATTTGCCCATCTAATATTATTTAGAATACCTAACGTATCAACCATTGAGTTTACTCCAGATCTTCTTTTTTTAATTCCTGGAGAATATTTAGAAAACTCAGTCGCCTGACCAACAATTTCATCTAATGGTATCATATTTTCTCTAACACATCTTGGCTTTGGAACATCTTTTTTACCTTTATTTTGTGTTCCTTGTTGAGGCATTACATCTTCTTTAATTACTTTGGTAACTATTCTTCTTATGTCTGACTCTGTTAATCTAATTCTTTTCATATTAAGATTTTTTGATATAAATATATTTTATTTAATAAGTATCAGTGTATTTATAGTAATAAATATCTATTAACATTAAAATGATGCAAAAAATTAATATTATTAACGAATCTGATATAGAAAGATTAATATTTAAAATATTAAATGATAATTTTATTTATGAAGATGTTTTTGGTTCTGTGGAGGATGTGAATAACTTTATAATGGAAGCAGAATATCAGGGAAGAAAAGTACAACTTGGTAAGATAATGCAGGGTGATATTAAAAAATTTAAAGTTTATGTTAAAAACGACAACGGAAAAATTGTTAAAGTAAACTTTGGTTTTGGAGGAAAATCGGCTAAGGGTAAAAGAATGGTAATTAAAAAAAATAACCCAGAAAGAAGAAAATCTTTTAGGGCAAGGATGAATTGTGATAATCCAGGGCCTAGATGGAAACCAAGATATTGGGCATGTAAATCTTGGTAATTAATGAACGCTATTAAAAAATATACTAACGATAAGTTCATTCGTTTATTTAATTCTTTTTTAAAGAAGATATGTGAACCGTCTTTTAAAAAAGAATATGGTGAACACATCAAACTTACATTATATGGGGTAATGGTAAAATCAAAATCTTTGAATACTCTTACTTTTCATGAGAGGGATAATTTAAAAGAGGACCAAGCTGAAATTGTATTTTTTATTGACACTAACCCTGAAGAATCGGATTCGGAAGGTAAAACAGGTGTTACGTTTGAGGATTATTTGTATCATCTTTTTAAAACTAGAGGAGAGGGTATTTTAGGTATTTCCACAAAAAATAGAATTGGAAAACCGTTTTTTAAAATTGAAACAAACAAAAGGTCTTTAAATAAAATGTCATATATTCATAATCCAGAAAATATAACTGAAAACGTTACAAAAGAAGAGAGTAAAGAAAATATGGTGAATTATGAAAAGATAGAAAGATTTGTTGACAGATTTTTATTAAAGTTTAAAACAAAAATTGATGATGAAAATTTTTTAGGATATAAATCTTTAGTTAATAAAGGGTTATTTGGAAAAACAGTTGTTAAAATATATGGTGTTTTTAAAGAACCGTTTAGTGGAGAATCATCAGATAAAAGTCATGTGGAATCTAAAAAATTAAGAAATATGGTAAAAGGTATAATTACATTTTTAAATGATTATGAGGTACATTCCGGAGGAAATGCAACTATTGGCCATTTTGAAAGAAATGAAGGTTTGGAACGAGATTTTTTAAATAGATATTAAAAGTATTTATTGTAATGGGAAGTAGATTTATCATAACAGAATCGGAAAGAAACGGTATTAGAAAATTATATGGTCTAATCACTGAAGTGGAATCAACTGCCTGTACAACATTTAATGAGAAGTCAAAAAATTTAGTTTACGATTATGACCAAATTATTGAAATGTATTCTGGGATAACAAACTCTTCGGATATTAATCTTATTTTTAATAAAATAAATGAAGATATAAATAAAAATTCTACCCAATATAAATCAGAGGGTATTCCAGATAGAACTTCTTGTGAAATGGCATTTATTAAATTAAGACCACAATTTTTTGGTAAAAAAATTATCGTAACGGATTCAAAAAACCAACTAATTTATCTGTTTGATGAAAATTCTAATTTTGTTGCAAAAGATCCATTGTTAACTGGTAGAGATAAACAAAATACCAAACAAAAAGAAATTGCTGATATGACCTTTAAAGAAAAAATGGAATATCTTAAAAAAATTCTAAAAAGAGAACCAAGAAATGATGAAATAATGAATTTGGCGTCATTTTTAAATCCAGCGGTATACCAAGCTGGAACATCTGTAACCGATAAATCTTACGCCGGAAGTGGAACAAATATAAATTACTTAACAAAAGTTTCGGACAATAAATTGGTTGGACCGGCACTACATGGAGTTAAACGTACACCCGAAAGAATAAATGCGTTAAAAAATGCATCATCACAAATAGGGTCAAACTCAGAAACACCAAATGTTAGTGATACATATATAAAAAATATTGATTCATACGGATTAAAATTAACTTCAGCTTGTTTAAATGTAAATAAAGAATTTATTGACAAATATTCGTTAACTATTGAAAATTCCTTTTTATTTAACATTTCTGAAGACGAAAAAAATTATTACGTAAATAACTTTAACCCATTAATTACCGATCCAACCAAATGTTATTCCCCACAAAGTTTAGGTGCGGTTAATGCCGACAACTTTACTTAATAACAAACTTAACAACTTTAAGACAACTTAAATTTGCGGGATTACCTCCGGCATATGAAATAGAACTTTGTAATGATTCCTTTATATCCCCCAGTTTTGTAAATAAAGATTCTGTTTTATATGGAATACGTAATTTAATACCCTCAATCCTATTTTTCTTTCCGGATTGTTCAGAAGACGCTGACCCCCAGAATGTTTTAAACCATTCATCACCTACTTGTATTATTTTACCTGGAGATTCAGGATATCCAGCCAACATACCACCAACCATAACCATACTTGCCCCTAAAACTAAACTTTTTGTTATATCACAATGTTCTTTTATTGACCCATCGGCAATAATTGGAACTTTTGCAACCTCACAACAATCTTTAACCATATTTGCCTGCCAACCTCTATTACCAAACCCAGTACTATAATATGTGGTACAAGCAGATCCTCCACCAATTCCACATTTAATCGCATCACAACCCCATTCGGTTAAATCCGTTACCGCCTCTGGAGTACAAACATTACCACCAATTAAAAATGTGTTTAACATTCTATTTTTAATGTAGTAAACCATTTTTTTCATATTGATTGAATGTCCGTGTGCGATATCAATAGTAATAAAATCAGGATACAGGTTTTTTGAAACCAACTCATCTATTAGTTGATAGGACTCTTCATTAACACCAACCGATATTGACGATATTAATCCCATTTCCTTCATAGTTTTAACAAATGAAACCTCATCCGTATTAAATCTATGTAGTATGTAAAAATAACCTTCCTTAGCCAAATTAATCGCTAATGGTACGTCAATAATACTTTCCATATTTGCCGGAACAACAGGTAAGTTAAAATTATGTTTACCAAACTTACAAGTAGTATCACATTCGGATCTACTTTGAATATAACTTAAGTTAGGTAATAGTGTTATGTCATTAAAATCAAATTTTTTCATTTTTCTTCCTCTCAATTAATTGTGTAATTCTTCTTCTATTTTTTTCTGCACTTGGAATAAATGATAATTAAATAATTCCATACAATAGATTTTTTTAAAATAATACTTAAAATTAAAAATAGTATCAACTTATAATATTTATTAATATGAATTTAAAAAAGATTTTACTTGAGGACGGAAGAAGAAAAGAAGTTATTAGGACTTTGGTTAGGGACACTATTAAAGTTTATAAATCTGAAGATGAGGGTGAATTTTATTTACCAAACTATATTGATGAAGATAAAGACATTTATGATTTTCCTAATTTTCAATATGATTTTATTCTTGAATTAATTTTAACTGTTGATGATTCCATAGAAGGATTCAAAGTAGATTCAAATTTTTATAGAGAAGATGGGATAATTACTGTAGAAATTAAATATAGTTCGGATAATAAAAAACAGATGACCTATGATTTAGTTGGTGAATTAAATGAGGTTTTGGCTCACGAAATAAGACATATAGACCAGATGGTTAAAGGAACTTACAATTTAGATGTTCCAGAAGAGGAAGACCCTTACAAATATTATACCCAAGACCACGAACTTGACGCTCAGGTTTTTGGATTTAAAAGATTATCAAAAATAACCAAAACTCCATTTGATGTTGTTGTTAAAAGATGGTTTCAAACACATAAGGACACACATATGTTGGATGATGAACAAGCAAAAGATGTTATTAATAAACTATTAAATTATAAAAAATAATGTTAATCCCAGTTATATGTGGTTTGGCCACAGTTAAAAAAAGAATCACTAATTTAGAATTAACGGTAAAATCAATAATAAACCAAGTAGATAAATTAATAGTTTATCAGAATGGTTATAAAGAAATGTTTAATTTCCTGGAAAACCCAAAAATTGAGATTATAAGTTCTTTGGATACAAAAATTGATATGGGAGACGCTGGTAAATTCTTTACTGTAGGGTCATACTCAAATTGTTATTATCTAACAATAGATGATGATTTAATTTATCCGGAAGATTATGTCTCTAACATTACTAATCATTTAATTAAATTTAATAATAAAGTTATTGTTACTCATCACGGTAAAATAATGAAAGATAAACCTTTATCATATTATAACGACATTTCAAAAAATTATAGGTGTTTGGATGAGATTAATGATTTAGAAGTTGTTCACTTTGGTGGTACTGGAGTTATGGGGATTTATCTTAATGAAGGTCATAATTTAAAATTTAGTTATTTTAAAAATCCTAATATGACCGATATATGGATGGGTAAATATTCTGAAGAAAACAACTTACCCATAATTGTCTTACCACATAAAAAAGAATGGATAAAATATTCTTTACCGTTAGATTATATTGAAACAATATATAGAAGATATAAAAATGACCACGAAGTTCAAAATGAGGTTTTAAAAAAAATGAAATTTAAAAATAACCACAAAATATCAAGTTTTAAATCTGTTAACAATAGATAACAAAAGATTTTTAAGGAAAACACCGGAAACAGAAACACCAACAAAATAAAGTATTCTTTTAAATAATTCCATAACATCATGTTCCTCAAATCCTTGGGCCATCTCATATAATTCAGGTAATATTGGAATTAAAAATGAGTAAGCTAACATATTACTTAATTTGTTCACCGGAATTGCAAAACTTTCAATAAAAGAAATAAACACATTTTTTAACTCACCTGTTTTTTCCAACATATGGTCAAATTCCTGTATTAACGATTTTTCCTTTATCTTATCAAGAACTTTTGTTAGTCCTTCTTTATTACTTGTGAAATAAGTTAAAATAGCTCCAGTACATAAAAGTGCAATGTCGGTATTTGATAATTCAGGGTACCTACCTTCAATATACTCTGAAACTGGACCCATTAACCCACCTAAAGTTGATCCCCAAACTAAAAGAAAACTAAGGTCTAAATTAATTTGTTTATTTGCTTCAGATATAACATTTTTTGTGAATTTTTTCATATTCTGAAATCTTTTTTCAAGTTCAGAATTAATATTCTCCATTAAAATTTTTTTATTTTGTGATTCTGATATTATAATCTTCATAACAAATAAATATATGGTAATATTTATTTATATGTCAGGTAAAAGAAAATTAATAAGAAACGCACCATTAGAGGCTGGAGATTCGGTTTTATGTGTCAGAATGAGTGATGAGTATTCTCCAATACCTACAGGTATGAAGGGTAAGGTAAAAAGCGTTGCAACCGTTTATGGGGATAAACAATATTATGTTGATTGGAAAAATGGGGAAAGAATGGCTCTTATTGAACAATGGCATTGCCCATCTTGTAATAGAACTTATAAAACAACTGATAAGTATTGTGATTGGGAAGAATGTCCCGAATTTATAGATAATGAAACACACGAAAAATTACGTTGGGTTGATGAATGGATGAAGGTTATTGAACCAACTGAAGAACCTAACGATGTGTCCGAATCATTTAAGGATTTTAAAACAAAAAAACAAATGATTAATGAGACCAAAAATATGCCAAAAGAGTTTGTTAGGTTATCAAAAATGTATGAAATATGGAAAATATATGATTTTTTAAACAAACTTAGAGATTCAGGTGTTGTTAATATGGTGGATTCATACCCATATCTTTATTTGGGTAAAGAAAGAATTGAACACGAACATAAATATACATACAAAAATGAAGACGAATTTAATGAAGTTCTTGATATGGCAGAAGATATTAGAAATGTTATGATTAGAGGGGCGTTTAAACACGTAGATAGTAAAAGGAAGGGAAAAACTGAAGATGAAGATGAAGATGACGACAGATATTTACGAAGTGTTGAGAGTCAAATGAGAATAGATGCTGAAGATATTCGATATTTATGGCTCAAACTTACGGGTGGAACAAAACAAATGAAATAACTAAACTATTTATAACAAAAAAAAACAAAATGGCACAATACTTTTTTAAAATGAGTCAATCAGAAAGAAATAACATCCTTGACCAACACAAAACAATATATGATGGGTATGTTACCCAATACGGACAACAAAGTAATACACAACCTTTGTATGTTCAAGATTTTGCAAATGATAAAGTTGGTTTAACGGTATCAAATAAGGGAGTTGTAAAACCATATACCAATATGGGAATTAATGAATCACACACAGGTTTAGATATGATTGGTGGTGATTCACACGACCAAAGTGAAATGAAATATAGACATTTAGAAAATGGAACTGTTGACATAGATTCAATAATGAATATGTTAGATTCTGGTGTTGAATCGTTTGGTGACGAATATCCATCACCAAATGAAAATGAAGTTGATTATGTTTCTTTAGGTAACGATGAGGATGAATGTGACGAATGTGATGACGATAATTTAGATATTGTTATTGGCGTTGATTCAGATTATAATAATATGGAGGAAGTTTTTGAAGATGATGTTGTTGATAGTGTTGAGAAATACGAATATGACATTGATGAACCAAAAGGGTTTGAATCTCAATCAATGAATTTTGATAGTGAATTAGAAGAAGATGATTTACCTAATTTTATGGAAAAATTAAATGAATCTTTAGATATGTTTAAAAGATTTAAAAAGTATAACTAAAATGGAAATACAAGAACTCATATCCTATTACCTATATGAGGAAACAAAAAGAATTGAGGTATCTTTTAGATTAACCTTAGATTCTGAAGATGAAATAAGAAACGACGTAATTAACCTGGATGAGGCAAAAGATTTTGGGTATGAGTTATTACAGGATACCTTTGATTTTTTTGATCCGGACGATGATTTTGAAGAAGATATTGAAGATTTTCAAACAATAGATGAAGATATCCTATTATCTTTTTTAAATGAGTATTACGTTGTTAATCCAGAAAAATTACCAAAAGTAGAAATAATATAAAAAAGAAAGTCCGTATCTTACGGACCTACTCTTGTTAAAAATAAGGTTATTGATTGGTCAGCCCCTGAAGACCCGGAAGGCCATTGACCTGAAGATCGTAAAACCAAAGTTTCGGCACCATCCTCAATTATACGAAAAGGTCTACGTGTTCCATTCATTTCAATAATCAATGTTCCCAAAGAAGAGTTTGTTTCACCCACCACATTATAAAAATATTGCTTACCCCAATGAGTTGACCCATCTTGCATTTGAGTTGGTGCGAATCTAACACAAACATAATCAAAAGCCATTCTGAAAAAACCAACAGGTATAGAATCAAAAGGTTCTATTTCATTTGGATTAACATACATGTCTCCAGGATAAAACACCATATTATTAGATGATGAGGTATTATCAACTTCTTCATATGTGATTTTATCCACTCTATAATCACCACTTAAACTTAAAAGTTTTGGTTGTGTATACTTTATACAAGAAGTTAATGATAAAATTAAAATTAAAAATACAATTATTTGTTTCATGGTCTATAATTTAAATACAATACAAATATAGTTATTTTTTTTAATTGACAAACTATTTATAAATAAATATTTTAATGGAACTTGACGATTTAATTTTTTTTATGCAGAAATTCACTTTTACCAACCAGAATGGTGGTGAGATTGGTGAACAAGATGCGGCACCGGCATCTGATAGTGGTGGTGGTGGAGCATACCCAACTGTCACAAAATGGGAAACAGGATTAACAAGAAGTGTTGCAAACACAATAGATGATAAAGTAACTTGGTCTTCATTATATAAAACAACAAGAGGAAAGGCAAATACCTTATTATGAAAAATAATGAAGACATTTTAAAAAAAATATTACTTCATATGAAGTATGATTCTAGAAAAACTTTAAAAGAAAATAAATTACTTTTAGAGGAAAATAAACAATACGCATTGGCTTCTGATGGTAGAACCCTCGAATTACCTTTAAATACCATCATTAACAGTTATCACAACAACTCTAAGTTTAATGCAAAATCCATTAGTGATTTAGAAATAGGATATCCTTTATGGTCAGAATCTTGTAAGAGCCATAAACCTAAAGAGTATGATAAATGTATGAATGACTATAAAACAAAATGGATTAACAGTGTAAAAGATGGTTCGGTTCGTGTTTTTACCATTGACGGTAAAAAGTATAAACAATGTTATATCGTACATGTTCCTGATAAGAATAATTCTGCGGTTCTTGGAACTCCTGAAGATATGAAAATAGTAGGATACAGTGATTCTTGTGAAAATAATAGTCGTTGGTCCGGGTATTCAAAAGAATCACCAAAAAAACCTGATACGATAATTAATAATAATCATGGTGGAAATAACCCTACAATAAAAAATTCAGATGAAATGATACTTGTTGGAGACGATAATAAAAACATAAATTATGAACTTCAAATATATTTATCAGGAGGAGGTGATTAAAAATAAAAAATAGTAATTATGAATAATGCGGAAGATGTATTAAAAAAAATTTTAATGAATATGAAATATGATTCAAGAAAAACTTTATCTGAAAATAAAATGTTTATTTTAAAAGAATCAAATACTCCATGTAAAAGTCTTGAGAATTTTATAAAAGATAAGAATAGTTGTTTTTTTGAAAAAAAATTGGGTTTTTATGAGAACCCTTATATACCACCTAAAATGTATAAACATAAAGAATATGGTAGTATGAAACTTCATTCTTTTATTAGGGAAGAATCAATAAAAGTATTTATGGGTGATTATGATTTACCCGAAATAGAAGCCTATGTTCTTATTGAGAATAAAGAGTTAATAAAAAAATTAACAGATTTATTTGTAAAAGGGGGAACTGGATTTTTTAATTCTAACGTTACCCCATATGTTCTATTACCAACAATGGGTGACTGGGAATATATTGGGACTGAAGAGGAGGCAACTAGTAAACTAGGAGCTTACACGTGGGATAATGCTTCACATTTGGATAATGGAAACGGAACTATGTCTTTTTTAAAAAAATCGGCGTCAGATGATGTGATAAGAAATGCGGTTGGGTTTTTTGGTGGAGATGTTAATACTAACACAACTACCAACACAACAGTAAAACAAGATAACACAACTACCAACACAACAGTAAAACAAAATAACACAACTACCAACACAACAGTAAAACAAGATAACCCTACAATACAAAATTCAGACGAGGAAATGATAATTGTTGGTGATGAGGGAGGAGAAGGATCTGAAATTAAAGTATATTTATCAGGAGGTAATAATTAAAAGTAAAAAATAGTAGTATGGAATCTGAAATTGAGAAATTAAAACGTTTAATGGGTATTAGGAGTCAATACACAAAAAATGTTACTAATATTAATGAAACTAAAAAAATTAAATACTTAATTGAGGCATTAAGTGGTGGTGGTAAAGGTGACATTATGTTTTATATCGCAAAAGGTCTTGGGTTTTCCGATGAAGTAGCACAATCTTTAGGTAAAAATGTTGATGATTTTTCAGAACAGGCAAAACAAATAACTGCAGCTTTAGAAAAAGCTGGTATTGATGATATTGGTAAATTACAATCAAAATTAAAATCCGCCGGAGGAATAACTAGAGTTTCAGATTTAACTGAGGAAGAGATTAAAGTGGCACTTACTGAGTATTTTAAACAGTATCCAGAACAGGCAAAACAAATCTTATTATCAACAACAGATTTTACAGATAAAATAGTGTCAAATATGTCATTAAAAGATATTTTTTCAAAAAATCCGGAAATTATTGAGGGGTTGGAATATGTTGTTAGTCCAGCGTTTAAACTTGATGAAACAAATGTTGAGGTTTTAAAAAATAATATAATGGTTGTTCTTAATGGTCTTAACAAACTAACACAAACAGGTAACATAAAAGAAGTTACGGATTTAGTACAAACAAAATTTGATGGGGCAAATTTAATGGATAATTTTAAAGAAACTAGTAAAAATACAAGTTCTGCGGCCGATGCAAAGGTGAAAGCCGATGCGGATGCAAAGGTGAAAGCCGATGCGGATGCAAAGGTGAAAGCCGATGCGGATGCAAAGGTGAAAACCGATCCCAAAAATACAGAAGAAGAGTTAATAGAAAAATTAAATACAAATGGTACTGTAAATGATAGGGGATGGTATGAGTTTGGACCATCTTTTAGAGGAGAAGAAATGAGTGGGTGGAAATTTCATATTTTTGGCGAAACTCTGGAAGATTCCGCATTTTTAATTGAGAAATTAAAATCTGTTGCCGATAAATATAGTGCTTCTTCCAAAGTAGGTGGACCAACTCAAGTTAATTTGGATAGTATGAAACCTGGAACAACCCAACATGGTAAACAAGGGGTAACTATGTATATTACAAACACTGTAGTAGAAAGTGGGAAACAACAGGAAATGTTCTTAGATATACAAACCGCAATTTCTGGTTATAACAAGGGAGGTACCATTGCAGGTGACAAAGAATTAACACCATCCATTCATTATAGATACGAACTCAATGGACCAATAAAAAAAGGGGACATTAAAAATTGGGATGATTACAACATGAGATATAATCAAAATACTGGAGGACCGTATAAACCAGATGACGTGAATGATTTATTTTCAAAGACAACAAATAAATCAACAAATAACACAACAAATACGGTTAGTGGTGGATTTTTAAATAACACTTTTGGAGAAGACACAAGTAAAATAGATTGGACCAAAATTACCAACGCAAAAAATGTTGAGGACTATGAGAAATTAATCAAAAATGCGATGGAAACTGGTGATTTTAAATATATATCTTCTGGTGGTTTTGATAGTTATGGTGTACCCAATTTTAGAGATTATTTAAAATATTTATATGATAAGGAAAAGGGAATTAGCAACATCAAACCACAAGATAATGTTAGTGATGTTTATAAAACAAATAGACAATTATATGACGCATATCTTAAAGAAGGTGGTGATGAAAAACCAATGTATGATTGGTTTAATACTTTACCTGAAGACCAAATGAATGATATTTATAAATATATAGACGAAAAAAAGATAAATTCAGTACAAGGAGACCAAAGTAATAAAGTAAATTTCAACAATGAACAACCACCAAATCAACCAAGAAACCCTTATGAAAGGTATGGTGCAGGGTCAAATTAAAAAATAAAAAATATGGAAAAAAATATATTATTAGAACTTAAAAGAATTCAAAATTTAATGGGGGTATCAAACGTACTATTAATTTCAGAGGGTATAGCTGGGAATGAACAGTGGATGTCAGATGAAACAGCAAAAGATAAAGAAGCTTTTAAAGGAAAAGGGGTAACTGATAAAAAAGAAACTTTTAAGATTGGTAAAGATACCGAGTATCCTTTTGTATATTACCAAGGTATCCCAGAAATGGATACATTTAAGGTAGTTGAGGGTAGTAAAATATTCTTAATAAAACCAGAAACAACATCCAAAGACATAGTAGGGAATGTTCAGGTAGGGTCTGTTACTAATGCGGAGGGTGAGGTGAAAGAAAATCAAGAATATGTTGTAAAAAAAGTGAGCATTAAAAAAGATGGAGTTGTGATTGAAGAAGATAGAAAATTATGTTTACCAGACAAATCTTTTTGGCAATTACCAACCATCCAAGGAAAGGTCTATAAATTTACAGTTCCCGTTAAATCATCAGGTAGTGGATTTTCAATTAGTGGTATTGATAGTTCAAAAAAAACTTTTGCTATGGCGATGGCATTAAAAAAGACACAACCAAACGCAATAAACGCTGAAGGGATAGAAGTAGCACAAACTGGACTACAGGTGGCAATTAAGTGTAAAGGTGGTGATAATGGATGGGGTTTTGTTTTAACTCCACCTTTATTTTTTAATACTGAAACTGGTGCAGGATACAACCCCCAAAATCCTGAAGATTTAGATGATAGGTCAGAATGGGAAGTATGGTACTCTCATTATGGTGGGTGGTTAGAAGTTGGTGTTGGTATTGCGGCGTCTTTTATTGGTGCCGGTTTAGCAGGTTTTTTATTAAGGGCTGGTGCGGGGTCAACTGGAGCATTTTATACTTATATGGCATCAACTTATGCTGGAGGAAGTACTACTATGGCTTCTGTTTTTTTACAAGTTATAACTGAAGGTGTTATGATGGGACCAATAATTAAATGGCAAATAGCGAATGACAAAACAGCTGATGGAATGATAAACTCTTTATTTTTATTAATACCATTTGTAAGTGAGACAAAGGCCGTTTCAAAATATATTTCTGGTAGATACGGTAAAGAAACCTCAAAAGCCTTAGTCGATAAAATGAGTAATGTGGGTTTAAAAAGAATTTTTGATATGGCAAAAGCCGGTCAACAAACCGCAGTTATGGATTTTCAATCGTTTATTACTAGTTTAACTGGAACTGAATTAGCTTTATTCCAAGAAGGGATGGCTATGTTTGCAAAAAAAGAAGGTATTGACTCTTTACAGGAGGGTTTCCAAGAGTTAGTTAAATCTGGTGGGGCATTACAAAAAGAATGGACACAAGCACTATCAGAAGGATCAGCAAAAACAAAAAATTTTTTAGAAAGTTTTGGATTAGTTGTTAGTAAAGAAACCGGAATAAAGGCAAAAAATGTTTCTAACGTTGTTGCAAAATATTTTAACCCAATAACGGCAAAAACAGTATTACCAGGGCAACTTGTCAGAATGGGAGTCCCAATTGCGGCGGTTGCAACGGGATTAAAACTGGGTTGGAAAGCTTTACACCCTGATGAACAAAAGAAATTTGAAGTTAATTTTTCGGCGTGGACAGAAAATTCGGATTACATTAACTCACTAATTAGTATTGACCCATATTTTGTTGAATTAGCAACGACAAGAGCAATGGAAAAAATTACCACTGATGAAACCACCGCAAGAAATTATGCTAATAAAATAGATTGGGCTAGTGACCCAGAATTAAAGAAAATTTACGATGAAGCAGGTAAAGAAATTATAGAAGAACAGGGTAATAAATATGTAACAATGTTAGGTCCAGAATTTCAATCTAATGTGGCAACATTAAGATTAAAAATGACTTTTATAGCCTCTTGTAAGGTAAAATTAAGTTTAATTGGTTTAACCATTAAAATATGGGAATCTATGCCGGATGATTTAACATTATCTACTGGTATAGTCACTCGTGATGAAGACAAAAAGGAATTTAAGTTAGAAATTAAAAATAGTTCCGGTAAAATAGAATACTATATTGACGGTACTTTAGTTCCTGAGTCAGATTTTACCTCCAAATCTTGGAAACCAACAGAAATACAATATAATCCAAAAATTGAGATCGACAAAAAAATTAAAAATGAAAATTTTTATATAAAAAAAAACATATTAAGAAACATAAACAACCATTAACATATTTATAATAAAAAGAATTATGAAAAAAGAATTAAACCTTATAAGCGAAATTTCCAGAGTAAGAGAAATGATGGGATTTGGTGATGTAAATTACACTACAAAAAAATACATTAATGAAACAATTAATGGTAATAATAAATTTCTTTTAAACGAAGCAGCGGGACCAAAAGAAGATTGGGCCATAATGTTATATAAAGCAATAACTGGTGACGATAATTACGCCACACTTTTTGGAAAATCTGTTGCCGACCAATGGGACGCTGGAGCTAGAAATCTTGCTGAGGTTTTAGAAAGAGAAGGTTTAGACGATGTTGGTAAATTAATGACTAATATTGGAATTGCAAAAGGTATTGACCCATCTAGAGTAACTAACGAAATGATTAATGACGCTTTGAAGCTTTATTTTAAAACTAATCCGGATGTTGCAGAAAAAATCCTTAAAAATTCTGCCACATTTATACAAGACACGTTAAAAGGAAGAGATTTTTTAAGTATTCTTGGGGCAGGTAATAGACAATTAGCTGATGATTTGGCGTATATATTTGGAATTCAAATAAATCCTGCCGAGGCCGCAATATTAAAACCTCAGTTAGATGCGTTAACCCAACAATTTAGAAATTCTGGTTTAAATCTTAATGACCCAGCAATTAAAGAAATTCTTGATGGTTTTGAAAATCTTGCAAAAACCTCAGACGCGATGGATGGTACCGCAGGTAAAATACCCGATCCATCACCAGAAGCTGCACCAATCCCAAAAGACGTAATGGCGGGAGGTAAAACTAAAGCGGAAATAGAGGCTGACGCAAAGGCAAAAGCCGATGCGGATGCGGAAGCAAAGGCGAATGCCGATAGAGAAGAAAGTCAAAGACAATCTGACGCTAACTTTGAAAAATCAAAAAACGAGGCTTTGGAAGACGCTATTGATGCACTTAAGGCAGACCCAAATTTTTCAAAAGCCTGGTCAATGTGGCAAAAATTATTTTCAGTATTGGGTATGGGGGCTAAAGCAAACTATATAAGTAGAGCTGAAAAAATATTAGGAAAAAAACAATTGGCTACCTTTAATGATTTTATAAATAGTCCAGAATTTTCTTCACTCGAAAAAGAATTATTGGATAGAGCTTCAAAAAGAAAAGGAGGAAAAGGAGGAACAAAAGCAAATATTGATGCCGCAACTGGAATAATGGTAAGTTTGAGAAAGTTTTTTTTTAGTGGTCCTGGTGGTAAAGCCTTATTCGTCCTTAGTAGTATAGGAACCGTTGCAATAGTTCTTTATTGTATTGATTACGCCTGGGACCTTGGAGACATATGGAGAGATATGAAAGATTGGGGATGGGACACAACTCCTGGTACGGCTATATTTGGTGACCCTAATACAGATATTGAGTTCTGTTTAAGACAGATTAATGGTTATTATGACATACCTGAAGACGATAGATTTAAATTGTTAAGTGTTCCTATTACTTGTGATAATATTAAACCAGAAAACTTTGAAACATTTATTAGTAACATAGTATACTTAAAAGGTGGTTCCGCAATGGATGGTTCCGGTAATAGAGTTACTAAAAAAGATAGATTTAAAATAACTATTGGAGGTAAAGATGTTGAACTTGAGGTTGGAGGTAAAACACCAGTAGTAAGTCCACCACCGCCAACACCAACACCAACACCGCCAACACCAACACCAGTTCCTGGTACATACACAAATGATCCTGCAGGATATAAAAAATATGTGGATGTTGTAAAAGGTATGAATAGTGATAATACATCTAAATATGGTGCTAGTGGTAGTTATGTTATGGAAGACGGTGTTCCTTTTTATAAAGACGCCAATGGAGAATGGCAAGCGGGTTCTTACAATGGAACAACATTTGTGACAAATTAAAAAAATATAAAAAAAATAAAAATATAAAAAATGGCCGTTAAATATTGTTGTAAAAAAATTACAGGTAAATTTGGTGATTGTACTAAGTCGGAATACGACACTCTACCTAATACGGATAGAAAGGCTAAGTTGGATGGGTCTTCATGTTCTAGCACGCCACAACCACCACCAGGAGTTTCACCTAGACCCCCAGTAACAACACCCCCAGCACCAAAATCTTGTTCTTACCCAAGTACTCCGTTTGCGGATAGAGAAGAGGGTGATGAGTTTAGAAAATGGGTACATGAAAAACATAAAGATTGGGCGGTTGATAATAATTTAGATATTTCATATCCTAGTTTTAATAACTGTAAATACATGAGAAAAGCTTACTATAAATTTGGTAAGGAATATGAAGAAACAGGACATAGTAGTAGTGGTAGTACAGGAACAATTACTGCAGACAATCAAAAAGAATTTTTTAATAAATTAATATCAAGTGGTAGAATTTATGATGGTTTCTTAATTCAGATTGCGCCTGATGTAACAGATAAAATAGGTAAAAATCTTTATGAATGGACTTACATAAAAAAATATAACATTGAAAGGGACACAACCGGTAAAATAACTAAAATTGGAGAACCAATTCCAATATCTAGTAAAACGGATATTACATATAGTGATACAACAATATATATTTTATTATTTTACGATTTTGTTTGGGGTTATTTAATGAAACGTGGTGAAGTTGAAATGGCAAACCATAAATTAACTTGGACTGCGGGAGCTCCTGTTGTTTCATTTAAAGAATCAAGAAGAAGAAGAAATATTGTGGAACAGAATATTGATTTTAACACACTACTTGGGGGTATTAACCAAAACATTTTTGGTCTTGGTGGGAATACTAATACTGGTGTAAACACTAATACTGGTGTAAACACTAATACTGGTGTAAACACTAATACTAATACCAATACTAACGTTGGGGTAAATCAAGGTTCAAGTAACTCAACCTCAACATTTGATGAAGTTGGTGAAACCGAAAAGGTTATGAAACCAATAAAAGATAAGGCTATGTCTATTATTGATGAATGGGATAATAGTAATGAACAAAAACCTAATTTGAATCCCGCAAAAGGTAAAATTAATACTGAAATTGACAATGCAAGGGCACAAATACAAGGAAAAAATCCAAAAGATTTTTGTAGTCCACAAACTAAAGCAGAACTAACTAAAGCAAAAGAAGATTTAGCAAAAAAGAAATCGGAATATAAAGGATTTTTAAATAAAAATGACGAACTATATATGAGTCAATTAGAGGCTTTATTAGCTACTGTTGAATCAGAATGTGTTAAAATTCAAAATAAAAAAATACAATCACAAAACACTAATACTGGTGTAAACACTAATACCAATACTAATACCAATACTAATACCAATACTAACGTTGGGGTAAATCAACCAGTTTTAACACAAACTCAAACAGGTAGAAAAGAGGATTTAAGAAAAATGTTTGGGTTTGTTAATCCAGATGGAACAACTTATAATCCGGCGGTTAGAGTTAAGAAAATGGAGAAAGACCCAACCAGAGGAGAATATGGTAAAGGAAGTATTCAAAACGCAATTGAGAATAGTGGTGCAAGATCTTATTACTTTGATGAATATAATGAATTAATGAAATTAGAGGGATTAACTGAATTTATGTTAAAATTCCCAGAAAATTTCCCTGAAGAGTCATATGCAGGCCAAGTAATTGATGTTGAAAACGCATCTGGATTAATGCCATTAGAAGACCAACCGTCTATGGGACAATTAACAAAAGAAACTTTTGGTAATTACTTAGGAACTACCTCAAAAACGGAAATTGTTATAAATAAAGGACAATCCGCAACAATTGACAATTCTCAAGTTTCGTGTCGTCACGATTTAAATTCCGGAAGAACAAAATTAATTGAATATTTAGAATCCGCATTAAAAGGAGATAGAAAGTCGGTATCAAATAAAAACATACTTAAAGAACTTTGTGCTTGTTTTAAAGACAAAAAAGATGGATTTAGTTTATCTGATATTGAAAAAATTGGAGGGGACGAGTTTAGAGTAAACAATGAATTGTTACCATTAAATAAGATTTTTAATAGAAATTTATCCTGGAAAGAAATTAAAAAACTAATCCAAGGAGAACCAGTATCAGGAATTGAATTAAAACCCCAATTTGTTGACCGTGATTTTGGTACTGGTAACTGTGTGGCAACAATGACAGAATCATTAAGAAGTAATATTAAAAAAACAATAACAGAAGCGATTAAAAATAAAAAGAAAAAGGTAATTAAAGAATCTGTAGTGAGTAGAATTTTAAGAGAAATTAAAAGAAATACTTACTAAAGAAACTTACCTGGTGTAGTTACCGGGTAAGGATAAACCATCTAAAAGAAGGAGGTGTTAATTATCTAGCAAAATAGGAACTTCGGTTCCTATTTTGTTTTTACGTTAATTCATTATACTTATAAAAAAAATATATGAATAACATAGCATTAGTCACCGCTTTATATAAAAGACCAGAATTAACTAATTTTGTTTTATCTTTTTATAATCAACAAAAAGAAAGATTGAAAGATAAAATTAACATAGAATTAATTTGTGTTGGTTCCGAGGGACAAATTAGTAAGGAAATTGCAAATAGTAATGGTTTTGAGTATTATGAATACCCAAATAACTCAGTATCACAAAAACATAACTATGTTGTTGAAGTTTGTAAAAACAAAAACATTGATGGTATTGTTTATGTTGGTTCAGATGATATAATCGAAGATGTATTTTTTGATGAATATGTAAATTGCATTCAAAATAATATTGATTTTTTAGGTTTTTCTGATGTTTATTTTTTAACTAAAGACCATTTGGGATATTGGGGTGGTTATAAAGAAAATACAAATAGATTTAATGAACCGGTTGGTCCTGGAAAGTTCTATTCAAAAAATCTTTTAGAGAAATTAAACTGGAGACCCTGGGGTGATGAACATAAAAATAAAGGTTTGGATTCATTATGTTGGAACCAATTAAATTATATTTTAGATATTAATAAAGTTGTTAAAAAATGTGTTGAAATTAACGGACATATTATTGATATTAAAACCGAAACAAATATTTCAAATATAAATGATTTTGAGTTTGATTTTGAATTTGACATTAATTACATAAATAATTTAAATATTAGATATGGTGAAATTAAAAACACTCTACATAATTTAAAAAAAAGGGAATACGACATAACCGTCATTATTCCAACGTATAATAATATTAAGTTTATCGACGATACTCTTGGTTCAATATTAAATAGTGTTGGTGACGATAATGTTGAAATTTTAGTTGGGATTGATGGTTGTTTAGAAACATTAGAATATGTAAAAAATAATAAATTTTATAAAAATATTACGTTTTATTATTTTGAAAAAAATCTAGGCCCTTATGTTGTTTTTAACAGTTTAGTTAAAATTGCAAAATCTAAAAATATCTTGTTTTTTGGTAGTGATGATATTATGTGTCCTAACGCATTAAAGGACACAATTGAAGGTTTAAAAGATAATGATATGTATAGATTAAATTATAAAAATTTTAAAGTTCTTATTAAAGAATCAGAACCAAAAAGATTGGCTATTGGTGTTTTTGGAATAAAAAAAGATTTAATTTTATCATACAATGGTTTTGAACCTTGGAGATGTGCTGCCGACTCTGAATTTATTAATAGAATGGAAAAAAATAACATTAAAAGTAAGATTTCAAAAAAAGTAGATTTTTATAGAAGAATCCATGATAATGGGTTAACAAGTAGGTCTGATACCGGTTTTAATTCAAAATTAAGAAATAATTATCATTTAATAATAAAGCAAAAAACAAATTTTGGGCCATTAAGTAATCTTGAAACATATCCGTTTAATTTTGTTAAAACAAATATTGGGTTAACTGATTTAAAAATTAAAAATAAAATTAATGGATTTACAAATTTTTATGATTTATCTATTTTAATCCCAACATATAAAAATTCACAGTACTTAGATGAATGTTTTAGTTCAATAAAAGAATCTATAGGGGATTATAATGTGGAAGTATTAGTTGGTGTTGACTCTTGTGTGGAAAGTTACGAATTAATTAAAAATAACTCTTACCCACCAAATTTTAGTTTTTACTTTTTTGAAAAAAATAATGGTCCATACATTGTTTTTAATTCGATATCAAAAATTGCAAAATCTGAAAATATTATGTTTTTTAATTCGGATGACATTATGGATAAAAATATGGTATCAGATATAATTAATGGGTTAAATAAATTTGATTGTGTTAAACCTTCATATGTTGATTTTAACAATGGTCAAGAAATAAACATAAAAAGTAAGAAACATATAGGTGAAGGTGTTTTTGGGATAAAAAAATCTGTGTTTGATTATATGAACGGTTTTGAGCCCTGGATGTGTGCTGCTGATTCTGATTTTATGGGAAGAATTTATAAAAATAAAAACAAAATTAAATACACAAATAATATTAATTTCTATCATAGAATACACAAAAATGGTTTAACTAGTAGAACAGATACTGGGATGGGTTCACCATTAAGAGCTCATTATGTAAAATTAAGTAGGGAGAAAAAAATTACGGGACCACTGGAAATAATGGTAACAGAACCTTTTGTTTATATAAATGGAGGTTCATACATACCACAAACAAGTCCTAATAATATTTTTATAAAAAAAACAGAAAACCCAATAAATAGGTTATTTGAGGGTAGAGGTGTTGAAATTGAAAATCAAGTAAAAGAAATTAATTATGATAAAATTAATGATATTGTTGGAAAACAAGAATTAAAAAAAGCCCCAGATAAAGTCAAAACAGAAAATAAAAATTCCAATTTAAACTCAACAAAGAATCTTTTCATTGTTAATAAAATTATAAAATCACAAAAAAATAGACCAAATCGTGGAGATGGGTCAATTAAGATTTGATTAGTATAAATCTTATTCTTAACTTTTATAAAAAAACAAAGTTTATGTATGTTATCATTAAACATGTAAAAGTGAACTCAAAGGATGTTCGTAAGAAATTACCTGTAATTATATTGGATAGTCAGGGTGAAGTGTTGGAGTTTGATAATAAAGATAAAGCGCAGGAGATGGTTAACATCTTTAATACCAATACCGATTCAGGTCACAAATACGAAGTTAAGAAAGTTTAACCGTTTGGTTCCGTAGCTCAGTTGGATAGAGCAATTCACTTCTAATGAATAGGTCAATGGTTCGAATCCATTCGGGATCACAAAAAAAATTTATTTTATAGTTTATTTAAAATTTAATTGTATATTTGTATTAATTATGAAAACTATACTATTTCTTATCTTAACCTTTGTAAGTTCATTTGGGGTTTCTCAAACAAATGACGTTGTAACCTACTTCAATAAAGTTTCAGGTCAAACTGAATTTACTGGTGACTTAGATGAAGTACTAAAATGGGAAGATGATATTGTCATTTTTGTTAAAGGTGAAAAACAACCGGAATTGATTAATGAATTAAATAGAATTATTAAAGAGTTAAATGATTTAATAATACCTATCACCATTAGAGTAACTAATAACGAGTCGGAATCTAATTTTATGATTTTATTTGGTGGTCACACGGATTACCCAAAATACGAACCTATTGCCAAAAACTATGTTGAGGGTAATTATGGGTTATTTGTTACCTCTGGAGAACCTGAAATTGTAAAGGCAACAATGTATGTGGATATCTATCGGACACCAACATTAAATGGTAAAAAACATTTATTAAGAGAAGAGTTAACTCAAGCTCTTGGTTTAGTTAACGACACTTATGATTATAAAGAAAGTATTTTTTATCAGGGTTGGACTGAAACCACGGAATATGACAATATCGATAAAGAACTAATTAAAATGTTATATAATAACTAATGGAAGATATACATCAACAAATCCACGAAGAATTTATTAATTCAGAAGATTTTATTTGTTTCATTAAAGAACTTAATGAATATCCACACTATTTGTCTTAGTTGGAATATTTATTATTATGGAACTTAATGAAGAAATATATAGAATTAAATCCTTATTAACAGAAAACTCTGACCCATATAAAATTTGGGTGGCGAGTAACATTGAAAGTGATCGGGGGTATTGTGTATATTATTTAACCGAAAATAATGATATAATCGGTGTTGTAACAATAACAGATTTAAATAAAGCACTAAATAATCACGAGTTTAATAATGATGATAAATTATTACACACTAATTATGGAAATTTACCAAATACCGCTTATGCCCATACTATTGTTGTTGAAGACCAATTTAAAAGGTCTGGGTATGGATTAAAACTATTAAAAGAATGTATAAATGTTGCAAGAAATTCAGGATATAGTAAGATTTCGTTAACCATTAAAAAAAATAATATACCATCCCAAAATTTGGTTAAAAAGGTTGGGTTCAAACCACATTATTCAAACGGTGATAAAGATTTATTTGTTTTGGATTTAGATTAATCTTTATTAACATGAAAAAATAGTGGGATTAATAAATAGAATAGTCACCAAAGATACGACGTAAAGTTTGGTTCAAATTCCGTATTGTGTACAAAAATTTATTTTGCCAATTAAAAAAGTTTTTGTATCTTTACAGTATGAAAAACAAACTACCATACGAATCTACATCAATCGCAATCCAAGGTTACTCAGAGTCAAAGATTGCAAAATCAGAAACCGCCGACTGTGTTGTAAGAGCATTTGCTTCAGCATTTGATATCTCATATGACAAAGCACATAAGTATGTTGCCGAAAAATTTAACAGACAACCAAGAAGAGGAACTTATGGTACCGCAAGTAAACTTGTTAAAATGGCAGACAATAGAACAACCGTTAACTATAAAAAGGTTCATCCTATTGGTGTTAAAAAAACCCCAACAATGGTTAATTCTTTGTCTTATAACGTTACAATCAAAGGTGAAACCAAAGTGAGACAAATGACAGTTGGTACTTTTATAAAACAAAACCCAAAAGGTACATTTTTTGTTCTTGTTAGACAACACGCATTTACAATCAAAGATGGTGTTGTGATTGGAAACTATGAGGATTCGGTTAAGACCAAAAAAATCATGAGATGTGCGTTTGAGGTTAAATAAAAAGTAATATATTTATTGGTAATTAAAAAATAATTTATATCTTTGTGGTATGATAACATTTGATAATATAAAATTTGATACTCACCCATTGGGGGGTGTTTCGGGAAAATTGTTTTTTCCTGGTGGTTATGGAATTTCAGTTATAAGACATGACTATTCTTACACATCAAAAAATATTGAGAACTACGAAGTTGCTATACTTAAAGGTGACCAGGATAATTGGGAAATTTGTTATGACACACATTTCACAAATGATGTCCTTGGTCATCAAACAAAAGAAGATATAAATAAAATACTTTCACATTTAATAAGAATTCATTGAGATGAAAACAAAAGAAAAAAATATCCTACATAAAATGATTGTTGGTAGTCAAAGAAAGAACCAAATTGAACAGGGGTTTTTTGATGGTAGATTTGTTGCTCGTTGTGAGGAGTCAAAAAAGAAATACGTAAGAAAAGAAAAACACAAAAAATATTTGGCAGATTAAAATAAAGTTCATATATTTGTAAGAGAAAAGAGAAAGGTTCTTTGATTTATTGGTAAAATACATAAGTGGTGGAATTGGTAGTCACGGAGGGTTTAGATACCCGATTTTGTAAGTTCGATACCTACTGAAGGTACAAATGGTTTGTAAAAGATATTTATATTAAAAAATATATGAGACTTTTTACTGAAACAGAATTAGAAACTGCAAAAATTGAAAACGCAGTATATGACGAACATAGTGAGTGTTGGGATTTTACAGTCAGACACAATAATATCGTTTATAACTTTTCAAGTTATGAATTAGGACATCCTGAAGATACAAGTGTAGGTGAAATTACCTTCATAGTTCAAAAAGTAATGTTGACTATAGAAAACAAATCAATTCCATCAGTTGAGATTAAAAGGAAGTTTAGTGTTGATTTAGGTTTAATTGCTAATGTTAATTTGGTTGACCTTATTAAAGAAGAAGTAAAGCCACCGGAAAAAGACAGGTTTTTAGTTTATAATAGAATTGGTGATGAAAGTTTTTTTTCTGAAAGTCCAGTTTTAGAAAAAGAAAATATACATGTAATTTTGGATAAACTAAAATTAACTTGGGAATTTGGTAGGTATAATAAAAATGAAGAATGGTTTTTAGGTTATCAGGTGGTACGAATAGATGGTAAAAGAATTGCACTAATTAAAGAAAGGGACGGAGCAAGATGGGAATATTTAGAAGAATTACCATTAGCTGATGAGACAGTTAGGACCCCCAATTAACCAATATCGTAAAGAATATCACAACAACCATACAAAGATGACCTCGATGAGATAAGTTGTCTTTGATTTATTAGTAAACTACACGAGTGGT
>B570J29032_109959454_pt1 | contig 26362 bp, 17 predicted proteins | sample LakMenEpi16Nov12_FD_29032 | JGI IMG/M metagenome (IMG submission 29032) | reverse complement strand
CAGTAGCAGTGGGCAGTTTACCATGTGTTGAAAACTGTGACTGGAAACTGAGACTAAAACCATAACAACAAAACCATCAGATACATAAATTGCATATCTTTGTGACAGTTATTATAACCTAACCAACAAATCAGCATGGGGCTATTCTCTTCATTATTAGGCAATGCTGGCGCGATCAGGCCAGAAGACCTCAACACAAAATATAACCAACTGCTCACCGATGGTGAGAAAATAGAAATGGGTTTTAAGCTCATAAGAGATTCATTTATTTTCACCAATAAACGCTTAATTTTGGTTACTGTTCAAGGCATAACAGGCAGTAAAACAGAATATCTATCTATAGCCTATAAGAGTATTTCTCGGTTTAGTGTAGAAACCGCTGGCACCTTTGAGCTAGATGCCGAACTGAAAATATGGGTGTCGAGCGAAGTAAACCCAAGCATAGTGAAACAATTTAATAAATCTGTCAATGTTTATGATGTGCAGAAACTTTTAGCTCATCATGTTTTATAATGTTATTGTAGATTTTTATAATTGTTTAGTCCTGAAAGCGTTCGGGATTAGATTTTTTTATTTTTTTTATTTTTTTAGATTTTTCAATTATGAACATCAAAAACGCCCAATTAGAAGTTGACCAGTGGATAAAAAACCATGGTGTCCGTTATTTTAACGAATTGACCAATATGGCGCAGCTCACTGAAGAAGTGGGTGAAGTGGCTAGAATTATTGCACGTCGCTATGGCGAACAATCTGAAAAAGAAAGTGATAAAAACAAAGACCTAGGCGAAGAATTAGCCGATGTGGTTTTTGTAGTTTTGTGTCTAGCCAACCAGACAGGCATTGACCTCCAAGCGGCCTTTGACAAAAAAATGGATTTGAAAACTAAAAGAGACCATGACAGGCATCATCATAATGAGAAGTTGAAATAGCATTATACGCCTCCTAATAAAACCTTGAAAGCGTTTGAAACCCTTTCAGGGTTAATAAATGTGATGCTTATTTATTTACTAAAATAATTTTCTCTTTCATCTTTGCGGTCATTCTAGTGAAAAATTCTTTAATTTCATCATAATTTCCTGAATTATAAATGGCTTGATTAATGTCTAAAGTAATACTTGCATTAATCTTACCTTGGCTTTGTGTCAAGCGGTAAACAAAACTTAACAAATCACCATTAATATTAATAGAGATAGACTCTGGCAAATGTTCAACTGACATCGTTTCATTAATACTTATGGTGGCTTGAAAACGCAATTGTTGTGCATGTCCAAAATAGATGGGTAACTTTCTTTCTTCGCTTGTAAATGGGTTAAGAAAATTAGCCAAACCTAAAAAAGGATTGACCATGGTTTTATTTGAAATAACATCAACAGATTGGTCAGCGTCAAAATCAAAGGTTTCGGTAACAGTAAATTTGTTATTTACTTCAGATTGATCAATGACTAAATTTTTAATCTCAAATGATTGATATTGGTTATCAAGTCTCTCCAAATTAGTTTCGGCATGTGATTTGTCATTTTCACGCAAATACTTGTAAGCCTGGTGATTGGTATAGCTATTTCGTAATTTTCCTTTCACTGAACCATTTTCTATTTGATATTGAATATTTAGATTTTTATTTGATTTAAGTTTTGGTGTCAATGAAATCTTTTCAACGCGATGATCATGTCTAACCATTTGTCCATCCCAATTAAGGTTCCGAGCAGGCAAAACATTTATTGATGAGAATTTATCGCTGGGGTCCATCAAGTATATTTTTCCATCAAAGTCAACAGCCGTAATAAATGCATTAAATTTTCTTTTGGTCGGAAATACAGCCACGCCGTTATTTACAGTACTTATTAGCAAAGGATAGGCATTGATCTCTTTTTCTCTAAGCATTTTTATTAACAAGCTATTAATTTCTGATATACTGCCTGTTTTGTTATTAAAAATTTCAACAGGTGTTTTTAATTTATAGATGCCATAATTGCCATTCCAATTTGAGTACATTTGCACATTTCTGAATATTTTATGCATCATTTCTTCTTTTGACATGGTATCATTTAATAATACACCTAAATGATTTTCAAAACTTTTCTCAGTACTAAAAATATCTTTAAATACATTGTCGCTTTTAATGGATTGCCCTACATCTTCCCAAGTCATCGATACCTTTTTAACGTCTTGATCGGGCATTCTAATCACTTCTAATTCATGAAAAAGCGTCGTTCTGTAGTTCTCTAAGTTGTCAATTAGTGGTTCATTCTTAAGCGCCGGCACATCTTCCAAATAAAAATAGCTATCAATTTGTTTAAATGAAAAACTTGCTGTGCGATTATATTCATCTTCAAAACTTTGACTACCATTTGACATTTTTGAGTCAGTATTAATGGTCCGCATACCTGTTTGAGTAGTTTTATAAATGTAAAACTCAGGAATATAAGTACGCAACTCTGCATAGTCTACTGGTATACTGTATTGAAAATGATAATCAGGTAGTTCCCCAATATCAAATGTTTTCAACTGATATTTAATTTTAAAAATTGAACCTTCTCGAACATTTGGAAAAGAAAGTTTTAAAACTTCCCAATATTCATTTTGCTTTGTTTTGAAGGTGGATTCTTTTTTTACAACGCTTTTCACAATTTTATTATCAACCAAATTATAGGTTTCGGCGATGGCTATATTAACCCTATCCTTATTAATTTCCTTATAACCAATATAGTAGGGTATTTCAAAATCTGCATATTTAAGACCTTGCTTTTTATAAATTTTATAAACATATTCTATATCCTGTACAATATGAAAACCATTACTTTTGTCATAAATATACTTCACCGTTGATCTTTTATCAATAATGGCTGCAACTGCGGAGGTGTCAATTTGATGGGCAGTTTGTTTCAAATCTTCCACAGTAATTTTTCTTTCTTTTGATTTTTGACCAAAGCAAATGGATGCAAATAAGAAAAAGACAATAATGCTATGTTTCATAGTTTAAATTTTCTTCAAAACGATTTTCTCATTTTGTTTATCTACCATTTTTTGAAAATATTCTTTAAAAACAGTATACAATTCCATTGTAACTAGGGAAGTGTTTTGTGTTTCTATGACTTTAAGTTGAATAGTATTGCCGACAGAGCTAATAAAAAAAGAAAAAGCTGATTCGCTATCTACCATGATTTTTATTTGTTCAGGTAGAGATTCAACTTCATAACCCTCTGGAATTTGAATGATTAAATTATACTTGTTTTCATAAGGATAATTAAAATCAATAGGATATTCTCTTTTTTCAGCTTTAAATAAATTTTCTTGATATTTTAAAAAAAACATTGGTGAAAAATATATTTTATCATTAATAATTTCAACAGCGTCTTCTTTACTAAAATTAAAATTTTCTACTAAGGGCAAATAAGTGTCTTTTAAATTATCAAGCTGATAATCTGTTATTTCAATATCTTTATATCTACCTTCAGCCTGCTCAATAAAATTATCTTTGTTTTTACTGTTTAAATTCTTCCGTTCATTAAATGCCACATAATTGTCAGAAATTTTACGGTATTTGCCACTTATTTTACCGTCGCTATTGATGTTTAACATTAAATTGTAATTGGCTGTTGATATAATTTTAGGAAACATATCAACTTGGGTTGAAAATCCATTTTTTCTAATTATTCTACCAAACCAATTCAATGCACGATTAGGCAATATGTTTGGACTTGTGAACTCTTCAGTAGCATCAAGATAAATTATTTCATTTTCAATTTCAACCGCACAGACTACATAATTAAATGCGAAAAGGCTCGGTCTCCTAATTAAACCATTAGACTGTGTTGAAATCAAAACAGGACTAGCATCAATGTCTGCGTATCTCAGCATAGCAGTCAGCATTAAGTTTAATTCTGCGGCATTACCTAATTTTTTTTTGAAAGCAGTTTTTACACCTTCTTCACATAAAAAACTAATTTTTTCATTCCATTTAACTTTACTTTTTACAAATTCAAAGACAGCTTTAATTCTATCGTCTCTGCTATTTTTGTCAATTAAAATTTGGTCTAATTCAGCTACAAAATAATCTTTATGATTTAATTCTTCTCCGAAACTGGGAAACTTATAGATGTTACCCGCCACTGTTGCCCAATCAGTGGAAAAGCTATCAGTGAAACTATTTCTAAAGTTTGTTTGAGCTAAGTCAAATCGCACAGCGGTTAAATAATTATTGATATTATTTACAAAGGGTTCTTCTTTATATGCTGGGACATTTGCCAGAAATATTTTTTTTTCATAGCTATCATCAATTACTTTAGGTGCCAAAAAACCTTTAAAATAATAACTAAACCTTATTTCAGTTGGAATCTGAACCTTTATTTCAGAATAGTCAACGGGAATCTTTTTTTCAAAATACCATTCAAAAAAAAAGCTAATACCATTTGCAAAGATAGTGTATTCCAATTCGACAATACTGCCAATTTTAACATCAGGAAAAGTAACTGTTGTTTTGGTTACATTATAATTAAGATCAGTTTCAAAAATATTTTCATTTCTTATTTTAGTTTTTATGATGTTTCCATTTTCAATATTGTATGTATAAGCACTAATTATTTTTAAAGTTTCGCCTTTACTACTATTAAAAAGATCAAAATTAGCCCATTCCAAACCTGTTTTTTTATAAATTTTTAGTTTAATGGTATATGTTTTAAATCCAGATTTTATATTGTAATTAAATTTATTTACCAAAAATGCCGCTTCAGCATCTTCATTAAGTTGATGGCTCTTGGCTAATAACTCATCCTTTGAGACTTTACCTAATTCATTATTTTGAGAAAATAGATAAAAACCCGATAATAAAAAAAGTACTAGACCAAATTGACGAACTAACATGATAAATATTTTTTTTTAAAAATTTATAATTTCTTCAAGACGATTTTCTCACTTTGCTTATCAACCATTTTTTGAAAATATTCTTTAAATGCTTCATAAAACTGAGGTGCAACTATTGGTGCACTTTGTGTTTCAGTAACTTTAAGCTGAATTCTATTCCCAGAAGTGCTCGCTAGAAATGAAAAAACTGCTTGGTTGTCCATTGAGATTTTAATTTGTTCTGGCATAGATTCAACAGCATAACCATCAGGAATATTAATGATTACATTGTAAATCGCTTCATAAGGTCTATCAAAATCAATTGGAAATTCTCTTTTTTCTGCTTTAAAAGGATTTTCTTTATATCTAAAAAACATTAATGGTGATAAAAATATCTTGTCATTAATGATATCAACTGCATTGTCTACTTCAAAACTAAAAGTTTCTGTGATTGGACTATAAATATTTTTGTCGTTTTCCTTTTGATGTTCAGTAATATTAATGCCACCATAATAATTTTCTAGATTTTCCAAATAGCCTTCTTTATCTTTATTCATATATCTTACCCTATGTGAATATGCCGACGGCTGATTAAGCACCCTTCTCACTTTACCAGTCACTTTTCCATCTGCTGTTAAGGCACCCATTAAATTATGATTATAAGAGGAATATTGCTTTGGTGATAAATCAATCATAGCAGAAGACCCCGATTTTCTGATGATTCGACCAAACCAGTTTAATACTCTAACTGGTAATATATTTGGCGTACTGTATGGGTCAGTTGCATCTAATAAAATTAAATCATTTTCTACTTCTATTGCTGAAATGACATAATTAAATGCGGTTTGGCTTGGATAAAATGCAATACCATTACTGCGTGTTGAAATCAAAACTGGATTAGCTTCAAAGCCTGCATGTCTTAGCATGGCAGTTAGCATCAGGTTAATTTCCGCTACATTACCGCTATTGTTTTTATAAGCAGTCTTGACCCCCTCGTCACAATAGTATCCATAAGACCCGTTCCATTTTACTTTTGATTTTACAAATTCAAATATGGCAACAATACGTTCATCTCGTGTATTTTTACCACTTAAAATCTGCTCTAAATCAGACTCAAAATAGCCCGTTTTTTTTACTTCGTCGCCAAAACCTTCACTTTTGTATATATCATTTACTACCGTTTCCCAATCTGTAGAAAAGTTTTGGATTGCGCGTCTTGGCGGCATATATTGTGTCAATTCATGGGTAATGCTCGATTTATAATTATCCAAATTATTTACATAAGGCTCCTCTTTTATAGCAGGAATTTTATCCAATTTATATCTAATTTGGTCCTCTCTATATTCTAAAGTATTAGAAACAGCTTGTGTCATTCGACTAACTGAAGGATCTTCAACTTCCCTCGACATAAATTCTTGAGTAATCTGTCTTGTGTTTTTAGTAATATTAAGTTCTTTAAATCCTTTAAAATGTGGCTTATAAATATAATACTCAGGCGTATATAATGTGTACTCGGAAAAATTTACAGGTATAATTTCTTGAAAATCCCAGTCAAACAACTTGAAAATCCGAGGTGATTCTATTTTATATTCATATTCTATGATTGACCCTTCTTTAACATCAGGGAAAGTGATTTTCATTCTAGACCAATATTTGTTAATTTTTTCTTCAAATTTACCTTCGCTTTTTACTTTAGTCTTTACAATTTTGCCGTTTTCAAGATTGTAGGTGTACGTATCACTAAAAGTTACTGATTCTCGCCTTTGCGTTTCACTATAAAAAGGAACAATTAAGTCGGCCCACGTATAACCATCTTTTTTGTAAACCTTTATTTTTCCTTTAACCGTTGAGTTTTTATAAAAATCTCTTTTACTTGTGTTATATTCTATTCTTTCCTGACAGATATGAAAAAGGTAGGCGGCTACTGCTTCGGGATCTTCTGGGTGTTCCTTTTGCTCTAGTTCTTGAACGGTAACTTTGCCAAGTTTATAGTCTTGCGCGAAATTGATTTGAAAAACTAACAAAACAAAAAATAAAATGATGGATGGTCTTTTCATAATAAAAAATTAAAGGATTTGATATGATTTTAATATATAAAAACCAGCAAAAGCTGGAATTGGAGAAATCGTTTTTAATAAAAATGGCGATAACCAACTCGCCGATTTTTGAGAAAATGCTTGGTGAAGCCTTTGAGGCATTAGCATGATAATTATTGCTGAAATTATTAAAAAGTAACCAACTATTTTGAACAATATTTGGTCATGGCTTAAATGGCTATTCAAAACAAAACTTAAACCAATCAATGTTCTGATGATTAATTCACCAAAATGAATAACCTTTGTACTGCCGGCTTTCGCAATGGTTGTTAATGCAATTCTAGACTTGAAAAACATCAGTAGGCTACAACTCATTAAAAATGTTGCAAAAATTACTACGATATATTTTGAAGCTGCCATGACAATCATTCTCTGCCGACGATAAATGTCTATTTAATTAATAAAATTTTGCTATTATCCTGACGCTCAATTTTCTCCACAAATTGCCGATAAGCGTCATATTCTGATGCAGTATACTGACCTTCTTCCAAAATTAATTTGCGCTTATATACTAATGTTTGTGCATCAGCTTTAACAATTTTTGCTTCATAAGTGCCATATTTTGAAGTGAAAATGGCATCAGTTGGTAACGATTCTATTTGATAGCCCACTGGTATCTTTATAGTGACCTCGTCCTCATCAATAAAACCCCGTTCTATTTCAAACGGTGTTTTACGATCACGCATTTTCTTGGCTGTAGGCGCCTGTTGGGTTAAAACATTAGGAACGATGATTAAATTCTTACCTATAAACTTGCCGTATTCTTGCGCCGTGAAGTTTATATTTTCATTATAAACAATTAAATTTTTGTCATTATTAACATCTACTTTAGTCAATTTAAGGCTACTAATATTTTTCCAATAACTTTTGTAATATTTTTCTTTATCATCTTGCGTTTTTTGATCTAATCTTCCTTCTCTGTTGCCATATTGAGTGCCTGTTGAAACAATGTTCACTTCCGCTTTGAGATGACCTTGGTCGTCAATAACGACCACAGCCTGAGTCTTTTGAAGATTTCCTAACGCAGGATAATGGGTTGTTTTTACGATTTCTCCGCCTTCAGGTTTAACTATTAAAGCATATCTGTTGTCCGTAAAACCTGCTACAAAACCAAAGGGATTCGTTTGACTTGTACATTCAAGAAAAATATAATCTTTTTGATGTGGAATACATAAAATGGCATGATTGCCATACATGGCGGTAAAATCCTTGTCAAAGCTTGATAATTCATCGCCAGCCTGAATTATTGTGTAATAGGCTTCAACATCAACTGCTTTTAAAAGTGCCCAAGTATAATTGCTTAACGCTTTACAATCGCCATAACTTAGACGGTCTACATCATCTACCAGCATCGGCTTCCATCCACCGATTCCGACTTGAATACTAACATATCGGCTTTTATCTTGCAAATATTTATAGATAATCCTTGCTTTTTTTATAGGGTCTGTTTCGTTGCCAACCAAGTTTTTAACTTTCTGTTTGGTCTCTGCCGTTAATTCAATCGTGTCTGCGATTAATTTTTCATTCATCCATTTTCCAAATTCTTTCCAATTGCTTGCAGAGCCATCAACGCCTTCTAAATGAAAATTTTCTAGTGCAAATCTTACCATCGGATAAATTTTGATAAAAGCCAATGATTGAGGTTCACTCTTTACTGACTTCAAATTTTTTACCTCAAAAGTTAACTGATTAGGTAGATCTTGCTTAACAATTTGGGGATAGTTTTCAAAATTATAAGTTTTGTGTTTGAAACCTAATTGGTCAGGATAATTGATGGTCATTTTTGAATGTTCCACGCTAAAATAAAACCGTTGAATTGGCACCCAAGGTCTCAAAAAAGCGGTGTTTGAGGTTTCAATTTCAGATTCATAAACCATCGTAAATGGATAATTTATAGGCGTGTAATCAATGATTTTAAGTCTATTATCATTAAAAACCGAAATGCCATCTACTGCTGCAAAATCTCTAAAATCTGACTTTTTTATTTTTTTTATTTCACTGCCCATGGCATCATAAATAGTCGCCCTCATCTCGTTTATGCTGGTTTTCTTATCATAATAAGCCATAAACAAATCGTCATCATAACTTTCTTTGTTTAAAAAAGTAATAATTAGCTTTTGCTGACTAACCATTTTTCTTTGATTCTTAATGGTTACGATGGTTTCGTCCAAACGAACCACTGCATTTGCGTTTTGCTTTAAACTATCACTTAGGGTTAAAATGCTGTAAGATAAATTGTTCTTTTGGGAAAATGTAAATAGTGGTAAAATAGTCAATAAATAGCAATAAAATTTTCTTTTCATCATTTTAATTATTTGATGACAAATATAAAAATTATGTTAAAAAAAACAAATTAAAAACTAAATATAATTTTAAATCAAATCGTTATAAAGATTAACTTATTAAAAAACAAGTCTTTCAATTGATAAAAAAGGTTTTGGTGATTGAGAAATTAGTTATCAAAAATTAGTTATTAAAACAAACAGACTAAAAAACAATGTTAATTTCCCTAAAAAAAACAAAAACTTAGCATAATTAGAATTATTTTTGCATTTATTATTTATAGCACCCAAATGACCAAAATCCTCAAATTTTTCGTCTCTACGCGCCTCATGGCATTTTTATTTATTGCATTTGCCTTAGCGATGGCCGCAGGCACTTTTATTGAAAATGATTACAACATAACAACTGCTAGAAAGATTATATATAATGCCTGGTGGTTTGAAGCCATTATGGTCTTATTTGTAATTAATTTTATAGGTAACATCAAGCGATATCAATTGTTGAAAAAAGAAAATTGGGCAACTTTGTTATTACATTTATCATGGATTTTTATCATCATCGGTGCAATGATTACGAGATATATTAGTTATGAAGGAGTTATGCCCATTAGAGAAGGTGAAAAAGAAAAGTATTTTTATTCAGACAATGCTTTCCTTAGCGTTTTTGTAGATGGCAATTATCAAGGCAATATGATGCGGCAATCTATGCATAAGCCTTTACTGCTCTCGGAAATAACTAATAATCATTTTAAATTTACAAATAAATTCGACAAAACCCCTTTTTCTATTACTTATAAAAATTTTGTTATGGGCGCAGAACAGGTGATTGTTCCAGATGAAAAAGGTATAAAAATGCTCAAATTGGTTGAAAGTAGCTCTGGCACTAGAAATGAATTGTTTATGGAAGAGGGCAAAGTGGTTAGTATTAATAATATTTTAATTGCCTATAACAAAGAAACATCAGGCGCCATCAACATCATTGAAAAAGATAATGATTTTTTTATTTCATCCAATTTTGGAGGTGAATATATGGTGATGGCAAATCAAAGTAAAGGGCTAGTGGTTAAAGACAGTTTGCAAAAATTACAATTTCGCTCGTTATATAATATTGCAGGTGTTCAATTTGTTTTACCTGAATTGCCCAAAAAAGGCAAAATTAGTTATCAATCAAACAAGGACTGGAAAGATAATCAAACCACAGATGCCTTAACCGTTGTTGTGGAATCAGACGGCAAAAAAGAAGAAGTTACATTACTTGGCAAGAACCGCATGGTGGGTGTGCCTTATTCCATTAAAATCAATGACTTAGAATTTACTTTACAATATGGGAGTCGCACTTATGAATTGCCTTTCGAAGTGAAGCTCAACGATTTTATAGCAGAAAAGTATCCAGGAACCATCGATAATTATAAGGCCTTTGAAAGCAAAGTGACCATTTTGGACGGTGAAAAAAAGAACAATTTTGATGCCCGTATTTTTATGAATAATGTTTTAGATTATCGTGGCTATAGATTTTTCCAAGCTTCTTATGACCCAGATGAAAAAGGTACAACCTTATCCGTCAACAAAGATGCTTGGGGTTCTGGCATTACTTACTTTGGTTACTTTTTGCTATATTTTGGTCTCATGGCGATTTTGTTTTCAAAAGCCTCACGTTTTGGTCAATTAAAGCAAAAATTGGATAAACTAAACGCCAAAAAAGCGTCCTTAGTAATGCTTTTACTGCCTTTGTTCATGTTTGCGCAATCAGATACGACCCAAGTAGCACAACATAATCATGCACCAAAAAAGAAACCTTCCTTAGCTCAAATTGAACTTTTTATTGAAGAAGGTATGCCTTCAAAAGAACATGCGGCTCAGTTTGGCGAATTGGTCATACAAGATGAAAATGGCCGGATGAAACCCATCAATACTTTTGCATCAGAATTATTGAGAAAAGTTAGCCAAAGCGATAAATACAAAAACTATACAGCAGACCAAGTCTTTCTATCCATGTCGCAAAACCCTTATTTTTGGATGGAAATTCCTATAGTAAAACTGCAAAGAGGAAACGACAGTATTAGAAAAGTTTTAGGGGTAAGTGCAGACACCAAGTTTGTTTCTTTTGCCCAATTTTTTGATGAAAAAGGCAATTATAAAATAGATGGTTTCTTATCAAAAGCCCAACTAAAAGCCATTCCCAATCAATTTGAAAAAGATTTCATAGAGATTAACAAACGTGTGGTTCTGCTTAACCAAGCATTTAGTGGAGCTATGCTTCGCATTTTGCCTGTGCCAAATGATTCCAACAATACTTGGATATCCTATTTGCAAACCAATGAGGTTAAAGAAGAAAATATTCAAAAAGTAAAAAATATTGTGCCACTTTATTTAAGTTCACTCTTTGAAGCCAAAGAAAAAAATGACTATAAACAAGCCAATCAATTGCTTGAAGGGATGTCCATTTTTCAAAATAAATTTGGAAAAAAAGTTATCCCCAGTAAAAATAAAATAAAAGCCGAAATCTTGTACAATAAAGTTAACATCTTTAACAGACTATATCAACTGGATTTAATTTTTGGCTTATTGATGCTCATTCTCGCCGTAGCGCATATTCTTAGACCAAGTAAACGACTCATGCTGGCACAAAATATTATTCATGGAATTATTTGGATACTGTTTATTTTGCACACGCTAGGCCTGATGGTTCGTTGGTACATTTCAGGGCATGCCCCATGGAGTAATGCCTATGAATCCATTATTTATGTGGCTTGGGCGACCCTATTATTTACCCTTATTTTTGATCGAAAAGCCAAATTGACCGTAGCGGCTGGTACTTTTGTAACCGCCATTGTCCTTTGGGTGGCCAGTTTGAGCTGGGTTGATCCGGAAATTGGCAACCTTGTGCCGGTTTTAGATTCCTACTGGTTAATGATACATGTGGCTGTTATTGTTGGTAGTTATGGCCCATTTACTTTAGGAATGATCTTAGGCATTACCTCTTTGGTTTTGATGCTATTTGCCAATGAAAAAAACCGAGACAGACTTAAAATAAATATTCAAGAACTGACCTATATTAATGAAATGGCGCTAACAATAGGATTAGTCATGCTCACCATTGGCAACTTTTTAGGTGGCATGTGGGCCAATGAAAGTTGGGGTCGATATTGGGGTTGGGATCCAAAAGAAACCTGGGCCTTAATCAGCATCATGGTCTACGCCTTTGTGATTCACATGCGTTTTGTTCCTGCACTTAGAGGACTTTTTGTCTTTAATCTATGGGCAATTATTGCCTTTGGGTCTATTATGATGACTTATTTTGGGGTTAATTTCTACTTGAGTGGCTTACATTCTTATGCGAGTGGTGAACGCGTGGTTACACCAAGTTTTGTGTATTATGCTGCAATTTTCATCGCTGTTTTAGGTGCATTTAGCTATTTTAAATACAAAAAACACCTCAGGGCATAACTTTTTTTTGGAACAAAAGGCTTGGGACTTTTTTATTAACGCCATTCCCGCTTTCAGCAGTCGCTTTTGTGTTTTTCGCAAAACACAAAGAGCTCCAACAATTCCTCAATCGGGGTTATTTGATGGGCTTGGTTTCTTTATCTGGAAAGTTAATTCGTTTAAATGTAAGTCTTAATGCTATAAATTAAACAGTCTTAATACTTAATTCTTCAATCTTAATACTTTAAAAACATATGAAAATTCCACAAATCATCAAACTTATCATCGCCTTAGTTGTTCCTTTGAGCGTTGGTGCTATTGCCGGTCTTTTTACAGCAGACGCCATTCCAGATTGGTATGCTTCACTTAACAGGCCATCATTTAATCCGCCCAATTGGCTTTTTGGCCCAGTTTGGACGACCCTTTATACGATTATGGGTATTTCGTTGTTTTTAATTTGGAAGCAGAACCCGAGTAAACAAAGAAACCAAGCCATCGCCTTTTTTTTCTTTCATTTGTTTTTGAATTTTTGTTGGAGCTTTATCTTTTTCTACTTCAAAATGATTGGTGCGGCTTTCGTTGAGATTATTCTCTTGTGGACAAGTATTGTTGGTGCGTTAATTTTATTTTACCGCATTAAACCAATTGCTGCTTACATAAACATCCCCTATTTATTGTGGGTGACCTTTGCTAGTGTGTTGAATGGGGCATATTATTTTTTGAATTAGAAAATCAGAGTTTTGACTGCCTTTTACGGCTAAAGTACCAGAGGTTTCTAATGGATTTTTTTTGAATATAATTTGAAGGTTTATTGCTTTTAATCTACAAATTATGCCAAATGTATAGAACGTAATCTACAAATTAAGCTAAATTTATAGAATTGAATCTACGAATTTAGGTTAATTTGTGGATTGGAGTGATTATTTCAAATTAGTAGAACTGTATGATAAATAAAAAATCCCGCTTCCGCAGGATTCTATTTTAAAAACAAGCAGGTAAATTATTGATTAGAATTTGTTCTAATAAATATGATTTATTAAATTACTCAATCCTCTAATCTCTAACTTCTAATTTCCTAAAAACGGATACCTATAATCAACAGCCGTTACAAAAGTTTCCTTAATGGTTCGTGGTGATACCCAACGCAATAAATTTTGAGCAGAACCTGCTTTGTCATTGGTGCCAGAAGCTCTTGCCCCGCCGAACGGTTGCATACCTACAACTGCGCCTGTTGGTTTATCGTTGATGTAGAAGTTACCTGCACAATTTTCTAACGCTTTGGTTGCTTCAACAGTCGCATAACGGTCTTGACTAAATACAGCACCCGTTAGCGCATATTCTGAAGTTTCATCTATTAATTTTAGGGTTTCGTGCCAAGCGCTGTCTTCATAAACATAAATGGTTAAAACTGGTCCAAAAAGCTCAGTTTCCATAGTTTTATACTTCGGATTAGTTGTTAAAATTACTGTAGGTTCAACAAACCAACCTTTAGATTTGTCATAGCCACCGCCAAATAAAACCTCAGCATCTGAATCATTTTTAGCTTGTTCAATATAAGACACTAATTTATCAAAAGATTGTTCGTGGATTACTGCTGTAAAGAAATTACTCATATCTTCTGGGCTACCCATTTTGATGGTTTTCAATTCTTTGGCCATTTCATCTTTGATGCTCGGCCACAAACTTTTTGGAAAATATGCGCGAGAGGCGGCTGAACATTTTTGCCCTTGAAATTCAAAAGCCCCACGAATCGTATTGGCTGCTACTTGTTTAAAATTAGCTGAGGGATGTGCCACAATAAAATCTTTTCCCCCTGTTTCACCAACTATTCTTGGATAAGTTTTATAGGTGTGAATATTATGACCTATTTTTTTAAATATTTCTTTAAAAACAAAAGTCGAACCTGTATAATGCACGCCAGCAAAATCTGGATGATCAAAAATGGTATTTGAAATCATTACTGGATCACCAAAAACAACATTAATCACACCAGCTGGAACGCCAGCTTCTTCAAAAATATCCATGATGACTTTGGCAGAAAATACTTGGCTATCACTTGGCTTCCACACAACGGTATTACCCATCAAAGCTGCACTGGCAGGTAAATTAGCTGCAATAGCTGTGAAATTAAATGGGGTGATGGCATAAATAAAACCTTCTAAAGGTCTATATTCAACTTTATTCCAAACACTTGAATCAGAGGTTGGTTGGTCTTGGTAAATTTGGGTCATGAATTCTACATTGTAGCGCAAAAAGTCAATTAATTCACATGCCGCGTCAATCTCAGCTTGATGGATGGTTTTTGATTGCGCGATCATTGTTGCTGCATTGATTGTTGCGCGATAAGGGCCTGCAATAAGTTCGGCTGCTTTCAAGAAAATAGCCGCTCGGTGTTCCCATGGCATTTGTGACCATGCTTTTCTAGCTTCTAAAGCTGCGTCTATGGCCTGGTCAACATGCATTTTATCTGCTAAATGATAAGTGCCTACTACATGTTGATGATCATGAGGCGGACGCATGGTATTGGTGTTTCCTGTTTTAATTTTTTGGTAACCAATATGCATTGGCACATCTATGGGGTTATTCCACAATGATTGATAGGCGGCTTGTACGGCTTCTCTTTCGGGAGATCCTGGCGCATAAGATTTTACAGGCTCATTGATGGCTTTTGGTACTTGAAAAAATCCTTTAGGCATAAAAAAATAATTTAAAAAAATGTAAGTAAAATATCAGGAGACAAAGATACAAAGATTTTTTCTTTGGCATGATTTTTTCGTACATTTGTCAGACATAATATTTAGATTCATGAGATATTTTATTTTCTTATTTTCATTTACATTTTGCAGTCTTTCTGCCCAATTAAATTATGAAAAATCTTTGGATGAAGCTTTTAAAAAAGCCAAAGCTCAAAACAAAATGGTTTTTATAAAATATTATGCAGATGGCTGCTCAACTTGCAAAAAATTATCTGAATTATTTAATAGCAATAAAGAATTGGCTGATTTTTACAATGAAAATTTTGTGAGTTACCCTTTTAATTCGGAAAACAAAGACGATGCAGGTCACCTCCTTTTTAATATTGCGAATCTCACCTTTGAGGCTACCCCAAAATTGGTTTTTTTCAGTGCTAATCGTCAATATCTGCATCATGCTGGTACGCAAATAAGTGCAGAGGTGACCAAACAGATGGCAGTGGACGCCCTTAATGCAGACAACAGAACATCAAATTTGCCTAAAAAATATGCAGAAGGCAATCCAAGCTTACAAGTCCTTTATAAATATGCCGAATTAGCAAAGGTAAAAAGTGATGCTACTATGTTGAGAAAATTAATCAATGAACTTTTTCAAGGGATGGTGAGTAATAAACAGCTCTCACCTGACGGTTGCTATCACATGATTCTCTATTTATCTAATGAAACAAGTGACCCATTTTTTCAATATTGGATAAAAAATATGGACGTACTCAAGACAGCAGAAAAAGATTTACAATACAAAGCAGCCCAGCTGAAAATGCAAAGCATGGTGATGAATGAATTGACCAAACTGGATAGGAAAAATATATCTGCAGATGTAAAAAACAAGTATATTGAATACATCAAAAAAACGGAGTTAAACGATAATCCTGAGGTTTATTTTCAATAGTACCAATTAGATATTAGAAATTAGAAGTTAGAAATTAGAAGTTAGAAATAATTGAGATGGCTTTTCGCAAGCAATCGTGGGCCATAACCTATCTAAATATTTTTTAAATCAGCGATAGTTTGCATTGGATTTATTGCATTAAAAACAAAACTGCCAGCTACCAAAACATCAGCCCCTGCATCTAGTAATTGTTTTGCATTAGCAGAGGTCACACCACCATCAATTTCAATCAAAGTTTTAGCATTTTTCTTAAGAATTAAATCCTTAAGTTGTCGAACCTTTTGATAGGTGTTTTCAATAAAAGATTGGCCACCAAAACCTGGATTAACGCTCATGAGACAAACCAAATCTATATCAGCCATAATATCTTCAAGCAAATGTATTGGCGTATGCGGATTGAGTGCCAGACCGGCTTGCATGCCTTCTGCTTTTATGGCTTGTATGGTTCTGTGAAGATGTGTACAAGCTTCATAGTGGACTGTTAAAATATTGACGCCTAAACCTGCAAAAGTTTTAATGTAGCGATCTGGATCAACAATCATTAAATGGGTATCGATAGTTTTAGTGGCATGTTTAGCAATGGCTTGTAAAACAGGCATACCAAAAGAAATGTTTGGTACAAAAAAACCGTCCATAATATCTATGTGAAACCAATCGGCATCGCTAGCGTTAATCATTTCAATATCTCTCTGCAAATTGGCAAAGTCTGCGGCTAAAATAGACGGGGCAATCAAATGTTTTGACATGGTGCGTTGGTTTTGGCAAAGTTAATTTATTTTAGTCAACTGTCAAATTTAATTATCGAAATGCATCCATTTTAAAATAAAATATTATATTTGCACCACCAAAATGGGGATGTAGCTCAGTTGGCTAGAGCGCTACGCTGGCAGCGTAGAGGTCGTGGGTTCGAGCCCCATCTTCTCCACCTTTATAAAACCTTAACAATTGATAAGCAATTAGTTAAGGTTTTTTTTATTTATACCAACCAGGACATTTAGACCAAATAAAAAACGCATCACGGGGAGTGATGCGTTTTTGTATAAATAAATTAAATAAATCTACTAATCTTTTAAATTGTGTATGTGTGTGCGAAAAGTCAATTAAATTTGATTAATAATAATCAAACAGATTAGTGGGATAAATTTACGGCAAAATCAACGGTAAAACAAGAATTTAGGTTTATTTAACAAGTTATTTAGAGTATGCTATGTTTGGTTGAGAAAACGAACAAAACTATTAACTGCCAACTAATCTTTTCTCCATTTTGAAGATAATTCAAACACTTTTTCTAATAGTCTTTGATCAACCGCCGTAAAATCAACTTTTCTTCTTGACATAACAACTTTAGCCACTTCAAATGCTTTCTTAGTCAAATAGGTTGTAAATCCAGCAGCGCCGCCCCATGAGAAGCTTGGTACAAAATTTCTTGGAAACCCACTGCCAAAGATGTTGGCACTAACGCCAACCACTGTGCCTGTATTAAACATGGTATTGATACCACATTTACTATGGTCACCCATCATTAAGCCGCAAAATTGCAAACCAGTCTTGGCGAAATTTTCAGTTTCATAACTCCACAACTTTACTTCTTCATAATTGTTTTTTAAATTGGAGTTGTTACTGTCTGCGCCAATATTGCACCATTCACCTAAGACAGAATTACCTAAAAAACCATCATGACCTTTATTTGAATACCCAAAAATAACTGAATTACTCACTTCACCGCCAACCTTGCAGTGGGGTCCAATAGTCGTTGCACCATATAATTTTGCTGATAATTTCACTACCGCTTCTTCACACAAGGCGAAAGGGCCTCTAATCACGCTGCCTTCCATAATTTCGGCATTTTTCCCGATATAAATTGGCCCCGTTGAAGCATTTAAGGTCACGAAATTCATTTTTGCGCCATCTTCAATAAATATATTTTCTTCCCCTAAGGTTTGAACCGTTTTGGGAATAGGCTGCGATTGTCTGTTTTGAGATAAAGAGGCAAAGTCTTGACGCAAAACCTCATCATTTTTTTCGAAAATATCCCAAGTGTTTTTAATTTGAATAATATTTTCGCTAAAAGAAATGGTGTCAAAATTTGATAAATCGGATAAATTTTCAGTAGCTCTATAGGCAATTATTAATTGATTAGCATCTACCAACTTTTGGTTCACTTCAAGTTGCTGAATACAATCAGCCAATTGTTTTGTGGAGACTAATGAGCCGTTAATAAAAACATTGTCAGATTTTAAAACTAAAGGGAATTTTTCTTGGAGATAATCCTCTGTTAAACTTGAGGTTTCAGCCTTCAAAAAAACCTCCCATTTTTCTCTTAAAGTGGTTATACCTACCCTAATATCTGCCACTGGCCGCGTAAAGGTAAACGGCAGTAAACTTGTTCTAACATCGCCATCAAATAAAATATAATTCATTTGTTTATGATTTTATAAAATTAATCTTCAATTAAGTTTTCACCTGCCCTATTCAGTAGGTTATCTGGCAAACTTTTCTTGGCTTTTGCACCCATTTTTTTTAACTTCTCTACACTTGTCACCAAATTGCCTTTGCCATCAACAAGTTTATTCATAGCGTTTGAATATTCGACTTTTGCTTCATCCATTTTTTTACCAATTCGCAATAAATCGCCAACAAATCCTTCAAATTTATCATACAAAGCACCGGCCTGTCTAGCAATTTCTATAGCGTTTTCTTGTTGCTTCTGATTGGCCCACATGCTATCAATGGTGCGCAAAGTAGCTAATAAAGTGGTTGGCGTGACAATCACTATGTTTTTTTCGAAAGCCTTATTATATAGAGAATTGTCTTCTTGTAGTGCTACAGCAAAGGCAGATTCGATAGGCACAAATAACAAAACAAAATCAGGGCTTTCCATCTGATAAATATCTTGGTAATTTTTTTGACTGAGGCCTTCAACATGTCTTTTTAAAGATGTCACATGTTCTTTTAAGAAAAGGACTTGATTGTTGTCTTCGGCTTCATTAATGTATTTTTCGTAAGCTGTTAGACTAACCTTGGCATCGATGACCATTTTCTTTCCGTCAGGCAAATTAATGATGACGTCAGGCTGTATACGCTGACCAGATTCGTTAGTAAAACTTTGCTGAACACTATACTCTCTATCTTTTTCTAAGCCAGATTTTTCCAAAACGCGTTCCAAAATTAACTCACCCCAATTGCCTTGCATTTTGCTATCTCCTTTTAAAGCTTTGGTCAGATTGATGGTTTCTTTTGACATTTGCTCATTCATTTCTTTCAAGCCTAAAATTTGCTGTCTCAAGGCGGCATGATAGTCTATACTTTCTTTATGGGTATCTTCAACCTTTTTTTCAAAAAGTTGAATTTTATCTTGCAAAGGACTCAAAATAGATTTCAAGTTTTCTTTATTTTGCTCTGTGAATTTTAATGTTTTTTCCTCTAAAATTCTATTGGCTAAATTTTCAAATTCATTACTAAATTTTTCTTGTACCTCCAAAAGTTCCTTTTTTTGTTCTTTATGACGTTCAAAAAGGTTTTCAAAGTCATTTTCTTTCTTTGCAATTTGAATGAGAAGTGCTTCTTTTTGTGTGTTTAAATCTTGTATGATTTTATTTTTTTCATTTAATTCATTGGCTTTTTTTAAGCTTTCTTGGTTGGCATAATCTATTTCAGATGATAACTTCGATAGGTTCAATTCTGCCGCGTTTTGACTTTTAAGCAGATCATTTTTACCCAATAGGTGTTTTAAAAAAAAACCAAAAAAGAATGCCAGAAAAAAAATGATAAAATATATGATGACTTCAAACATAAATATTATTGATTAAAAGGGCACATCATCTGGAAAACTACTACTATTTGATTTGCTCCCAAAAGCCTCATCGGCCGAAGGTAATGATTTTGCTGAAAACGAAAGGTCATCACTGTTTAATTTTGAAGGTAAATCACTGCTAAAGTTTGTTGAAAAATCTTCAAGGTTTTCAAATTTACCTAAACTGCCTATAAATTTAAGTCTGATGTTATCTAAACCACCATTTCTATGCTTCGCAATAATAAATTCGGCTTGCCCTTGCGTAGGCGTGCGCTCGTCGTCATCCCATTCATCTAGCTTGTAATATTCTGGTCTATAAATGAAAGATACGATATCAGCATCTTGCTCAATTGCACCAGATTCCCTTAAATCAGATAAAAGCGGTCGTTTTGATGACCCTCTCGACTCTACATTACGTGATAATTGGGAAAGTGCAATCACGGGTATACTCAGCTCCTTGGCAAGTGCCTTTAAGTTTCTTGAGATTGTTGAAATTTCTTGCTCTCTATTGCCAGGACCTTTGCCACCTCCGCCTGCAGTCATTAATTGAAGATAATCGACAATTAACAATTTTATACCATGTTGAGACGCCAAACGTCTGGCTTTAGCTCGCAGGTCAAAAATAGATAATGACGGGGTATCGTCTATATATAATGGAGCCTTTTCTAAGTCTTTCACTTTAATATTAAGTTGTTCCCATTCATGCTTTTCAAGTTTACCTGTTCTTAATTTTTCTGAGGGTAAACCTGTTTCAGAGGAAATTAAACGGGTAATTAACTGAACCGACGACATCTCTAAGGAAAAAAGCGCCACAGGAAGATTAAAACCTATGGCAATGTTACGAGCCATTGATAAAACAAACGCAGTTTTCCCCATCCCCGGGCGTGCGGCAATGATTATCAAATCACTTGGTTGCCAACCTGAAGTTAATTTGTCTAGTTTTTCAAAACCAGTAGCAACGCCTGAAAGGCCTTCTTTATTTGCTATTTCTTCAATCCTTTTTTTGGCCTGAATAACTAAGCTCTGTGCGGTCTCGGAACTCCTTTTGATATTACCTTGTGTCACTTCATAAAGCTTAGACTCTGCTTTATCTAATAAATCGAAAACATCGGTGGTTTCGTCATAAGAATCTTCAATAATTTCGCTCGATATTTTTATTAAACTGCGTTGAATAAACTTTTGAAGAATAATTCGTGAGTGAAATTCAATATGCGCAGAGGAAGATATTTTTTGCGTGAGTTGTATAAGATAATAATCACCACCTACAACATCTAATTTGGCGTTTTTTCTTAACTGTGATGATACGGTTAATAAATCTATTGGTTGGGTGTCATTAAACAACTCCACGATGGCTTCAAAGATATATTTATGTTGATCTTTGTAAAAAGCATCAGGTTGTAAAATATCAATCACTTCATCTACACCTTTTTTATCAATCATCATCGCACCTAAAACAGCTTCTTCTAAATCAATAGCTTGAGGCGGAAGTTTCCCTTTTTCTAAGCTAATGATTGAGCTTCTTTCAATTTTAACTGGGCTTATACTTTTAATGTTTTCCATGTGACAAAACTACATAAACGATAAACAATATTAAAATATAGTAATTCAAAAAACTTGTTGAAAACTTTTGCATATTTGTTAACTTCTCAAAATTTTATTTCTATAACACTGATTAAAAACAGATTAAAAAACCTCAAAGTTTTAGGTCTTTGAGGTTGAATAATTTTATTAAAAAACTAATATACGTTACTCTTTGAAATGACCCATCTTAGCATATTTATCCATGCGTTGTTCAACAAGTTCCTCTGTTGATAAGATTTTCAATTCATTATAGGCTTTGTTAATATATTGTCTCACCGTTTTGAAGGTGGTCTCTTTATCGAAATGTGCGCCACCTAGTGGTTCCGGTATAATTTCATCAATCAACTTATTTTTTTTCATGTCATATGACGTCAATTTCAAAGCGTCAGCCGCTTGCTCTTTATACTCCCAACTACGCCACAAAATAGATGAACATGATTCTGGTGAAATAACCGAATACCAAGTGTTTTCCAACATGTACACACGGTCACCAACCCCAATACCTAAAGCACCACCTGAAGCACCTTCGCCAACCACAATAGTAATGATAGGCGTTTTTAATCTAATCATCTCAAAAATATTTCTTGCGATGGCTTCACCTTGTCCGCGCTCTTCAGCTTCTAAACCTGGATATGCGCCTGGCGTATCTAATAAAGTAATTACAGGTATATTAAATTTTTCCGCCATTTTCATTAATCTCAAAGCTTTTCTATACCCCTCAGGATTGGCCATACCAAAATTTCTGTATTGGCGCATTTTGGTGTTTATACCTTTTTGCTGACCAATTAGCATATAGCTTTGTCCATCAATTTTGCCCAAACCACCAATCATGGCTTTATCATCTTTAAAATTTCTATCCCCAAAAAGTTCAAGAAAAGTATCGCCACATAAATTTTGAATATGCTCCAGCGTATATGGTCTATTTGGATGTCTAGACAACTGAACGCGCTGCCAAGCGGTCAAATTTTTATAAATATTCTTTTTAGTTTCTTCTAGCTTTTTTTCAATTTGTTTGCAAGTGGCAGACACATCTACATTTGATTCTGCTCCAATAATTTGACATTTATCCAATTGCTCTTCTAAATCCTTAATAGGCAATTCAAAATCTAAATATTCCATGAAAGTTATTTTTAGTCGTTACTTTTGACTGACAAAGTTATTTAAATATTTTTAAAAAAATAAGGCATTTGAAAATAAAATATTTCCATTTTCCCAGAAATTTCTAAACAATGGATTATCAATCATATAAATAACGCTTCCGTTACCTTTATTTTCCAAACCAAGAAGCAAGGTTGCTGGTAGTTTTTTCTTAGCATCATGACCGATAAATCCATAAGCGGTATAAGATTTTGGTACATAGATCAGATTTTGAATGCCTGCAATTAGTGGCATAAATTGACTGGTATCTTTTAAACTAAAATATTTATTGCCTAGACCATAGCAAAACGGATGGCTTTCATCTAAATGATGTTCAATGATTGCACCATTAACCGTTTGAGAAACCCAAAGCCTTTCCATTTTTTCGGTTGGTATGGTTAATTCATCAAATTTGTCTTTTTTACTATCTGGTTCATCATTAACGACTGTTTTAAAAGTATAACCTTCGCGGCCATTAAAAAAACTTGTAGATTGACCAATGGCAATAACCTTGCCGCCTTGTTCAATAAAAGTATCTATTTTCTTTTTAAGATTATCTTTCAAATCCATCCGACCATTTGGCATAATGATGGTATTAAATTTTGAAAAATCTAAATTGCCTAATTGTTCAACTTCTACCTTGCTATGCGGATAATCAATAACCTGATCAAAGAAGTACCAAACTTGACCAAAATCAACACTTGATACACCTCTACCGCCTAATACTAAAATCTTAGGCGCTTTGATAATCGGGTAATTTTCGCCCCCAAGATCACCTTTACCTTTTCCAAAGCCAGAGCCTAAGACCTGTATTTCTGGATTAACATTAAACAACTTTTCGTGAATGCTTTCAAAAATTTTACCCTTTTCATCATTTTGATCAGCCTTTAAAACAATAATATCACCACGCTTAATACTTTTACCGTCAACCATAGTATTTGTTACTGAATGCCTAACCAAAAACCCATTTCTATGTAACCAAGCCAAAGTTTTAGCAGCCATTCTATCTCCCCAAGCCATGTGATAAGCATAATAGTTCGATGCTTTTTGGAAAGTCTTACCGACCATTTTTTTAGATTTCACACCAATATCCATCTTTAAACCATAGGCATCTAATCCATAAGCTAATGGCAAGGACCAAGCCGTGATATCGTAAGTTAAACTATCTGTCAACTTGTGCTCTGCTTCAAGTAAAACTTGTGTTAAAACAGCACGTGGCTGGTTGGTTGAAATATACAAGTCGTTAGATTCTATATTTAAATTTACTTCTTTATTGGTATTAAATGAAGTGCCTTTAGTTGCTTTTTTTTCATCAGCCCACTGGTAGTCAATTTTGTTTTTATCTAATAATTCCGCTAATTGTTTCACTCTCGGATTACTTTTTATGACATAAGCTTTGTATTTGCCTTTGATATTTTGACGATTGTTGAAAAAAGCTCTAAAGTTCTGGTTCAGCGTTGCATTTTCTTTAGCGGTCAATTCAAGTAAAGCAAACATGGCAGTTGCGTGGTGCTCCAAACGGTCGCGGATGGTTAGTATTTGACCATTTCTCATTTTTACCGCGCGACCTGCACCTATTCCACCCTGTTCATAGGTCATCCCGATAGCACCATTATAGGTAGGATAGGTGTCGCCATAGCTTGGATAAAACAAATCAAAACGCTCAGCAGAATAATATAACCAGCCTTCTTTATCAAATTTTGTTGAAGTGATTTCACCTACTTTTTGGTGAAACTCCTTTTGATAAGCCGTCACTTGCTCATGGAAAGGATCTGCTGCTGGTGGAAAATAATAAGGTTCATTATAGCCCATTTCGTGCACATCGGCATGAACCATGGGCATCCACTTTTGATAAAAAGCGATACGATTTTGGGTTTCCAACTGCGTTTGCCAGGCCCAATCTCTGTTTAAATCATTCACATAATGATTCTGACGACCCGTAATCCATGGCTCTTGGTGTTCGCGATCGTGGGTGTCTGGGTGCAATTGTGAACCCGCAATATCTCGCAACCACGTGGCATAACGATTGTAACCGTCAGGATTCGCACAAGGATCTAAGATAACCACAACATTTTCAAGCATTTTCTGGTAAGTTGGATTGGTCAATAGCTCGTAGGCAATTTTTAATGAACTTTCTGTGCCTGCAATTTCGTTGCCATGTACAGTCATACTCATCCAAAGGATGCTGATTTTATCAAATGAGGCATCTTTTTGGCTATCTAAACCAATGGTAGACAAATGATTTTTGCGAATAGCTTCAAGGTTTTTAATATTGTTTGGTGTTGAAATATAATAAGCAGACATGGTTCGGTCTTGGTAGGTTTTGCCATAATCTTCTTTGGTGATGCGGTCACTGTTTTTGATTAAGTGTTCAAAATAATCTTCAACCTCATGCAGATATGTTACATGTTGCCCAAATTTTGTTAAAAAAGCATCTGGTGTTTTTAGTTGCGCAAAAAGACTTTGACTACATACGAATAGGAAAAAAAGTTTCTTCATTGTTTTTGAGAATAAGAAAGCAAATATATCATTTTTTTTGTCGTTAGGAGGCTGCTTTAAAAAATATTGCAATGACATGCTAAATAAAGAAACCACCTCAGCTCATTAGCACTGATGCAGAAGATAAAGAAGCCCAAGCCATTCGCTCAAAAAAAGAAAATAAAATCTTATTTTTGTGCCATGAATCACAGCCTTTATATAAAACGCTGTCTTGAGCTCGCGAAAAACGGCTTAGGCAACACCTATCCCAACCCAATGGTGGGTGCGGTCATCGTCTGTGATGAACAAATTATTGGTGAAGGCTGGCACCGGCAAGCAGGTGGGCCGCACGCAGAAGTAATGGCCATTAATAGTGTAAAAGACCATGAAAAGCTGCAATCTTCAACCATTTATGTGAGTCTGGAACCTTGCAGTCATTATGGAAAAACGCCGCCTTGTTGCGATTTAATTTTGGCCAAAAAAATACCAAACGTCGTGATTGGTTGCGTTGACCCTTTTGAAAAAGTAGCAGGTAGTGGCATCAAAAAATTGCAAGAAGCTGGCAAAAATGTGATTGTTGGTGTTTTAGAAGAAGATTGTTTAGCGCTTAATAAACGCTTTTTTACTTTTCACATGAAAAAGCGCCCTTTTGTTATTCTTAAATGGGCCGAAACTGCTGATGGGTTCATTGCGCCATTAGTAAAAAACGAAGATAAACCTTTTTGGATTTCTAATACCCGTGCACGTCAATTGGTGCATAAATGGCGGTCTGAAGAACAAGCCATTTTGGTTGGTCATCAAACGGTTTTGGCTGATAATCCCAATTTAACCACGAGAGATTGGCATGGAAAAAATCCGTTGCGTATAGTGCTTTCTAACGGTTTTGATGCGCCAGAAAATTATGCAGTCTTTGACCAGCAAGCGCCAACCCTGCTTATTGATGCTAAAAAACCCGTGGCAGAGTTGCTGACGGATTTATACCACCAAAACGTGCAATCAGTGATTGTTGAAGGTGGAAAAAAGACTTTAGAAAAATTTATTTCTGCAAATTTATGGGATGAAGCCCGCATTTTTCAATCAAATGATTA
>B570J29032_109959456_pt1 | contig 26454 bp, 21 predicted proteins | sample LakMenEpi16Nov12_FD_29032 | JGI IMG/M metagenome (IMG submission 29032) | reverse complement strand
TGATATTTTAAGCTGCAAATCTTTTAAGCTAGGAGAGTTTATTGATCAAAAAAAATTATTAATATCATTTGAAAAATTTAAAAATGATAAACTTATTCAAAACTCCAATATCTATTGGCAAATTATTAATTTGCAAAAGTTATTTTCGTTATAAAATTAAATCGAATTATGCAATTATAAATATATCTCAATATTTCATTCATGAATAAATATTATAAGCGTCTTTGTATAAAAGTTAATAAAAAAAAAGCCACTGTAGGAGTTGTCGGTCTAGGATATGTTGGCTTAAATCTATTGATTAATTTAGTTAAAAATAAAATTAAGGTTTATGGTTATGACAGTGATAAGAATAAAATAAAAAAGTTGCAGAACGGATATTCAACAATTTCTTACATAAGAGATTATCAAATTAGAAAAACACTTAAAAATTCAATTTATAGTTCATCTGCAGAGAATTTAAAATTCTGTGATTTTATTATTATTTGTTTACCGACTCCATTGACTAAAAATAATTTGCCCGACCTTTCTCATCTTAAAGAATTTTCTTTATTTCTTTCAAAAATTGATTTGAGTGGAAAAGTCATTATTCTTGAAAGCACTAGTTATCCAGGTACAACAAAAGAAATTTTTTTACCACCTATTGAAAGTCAATTTTTAAATGTTGGAAAAAATGTTTTTTTAGGATTCTCTCCTGAAAGAGAAGACCCAGGGAACAAGATTTTCAATTTTTTTAATACGCCAAAAGTTGTATCGGGTACTGAAAAAAACTCTTTAACGTTAGTAAAGAAATTATATTCTACAATTGTAAAAAAAATAATTATCTCTCCATCAATAGAAGTTGCTGAGTCAGCAAAATTATTAGAAAATATCTTTAGATCTGTAAATATAAGCATGATTAATGAAATGAAATTTGCACTAAAAAAAATGAATATAAATATTTATGATGTTATCAATGTTGCAAAAACAAAACCTTTTGGATTTATGACTTTTTACCCAGGGCCAGGAGTTGGAGGGCACTGCATTCCAATAGATCCTTTATACTTTAGCTGGAAGTCAAAACAATTTGGTTATAACCCTAAATTTATAGAGCTGGCATCCAAAGTAAATATTAATGTTACAAATAATATTTCCAAGCAAATTTTAAAAATAGTAAGAAAAAATAACGCAAAAAATAAAAAGATTTTAATTTTAGGAATTGGTTATAAGAAAAATATTGAAGATACTAGAGAATCTGCTTCGTTAAAAATATTTCAATACTTATATAGTAATAAAATTAGAGTAGAGTTTTATGACCCTTATGTCAAAAGTGAATATCTTATCCTGGATAAATATAAAAAAAAAATATTTTCTATTAATCTAAATTATGTAAATTTAAAAAAATATAGTCACGTAATAATAGCCACAGACCATGATATTTTAAATTATGATAAAATTTACACGAACTCTAAATTAATAATTGATTTAAGAAGAAGGTATAAAGATTCTAAAAAAATTATAAGTATTTAGAATTGTCTAATTTAAATTTTTATTGTTAAATTAGTTTTTTTTACTGACAGATTTAGCAAATTCGTAACTGGATACGCACATATCTTTTATAGAGTATTTAGATTTCCACCCTATTTTATTTTTTATCTTTTTTACACATGCATAGCTCACCGCAATATCGCCTTTTCTTCTTGCTGTTTTTTTTAATTTCAATTTTAATTTATTAACTTTTTGATAAACTTTTAATAATTCGTTCACAGATACACCTTTTCCTGTTCCTATATTAAATATAGCGTGTTGTGATATTTTTTTTATTTTTTTTAATGAAAGTAAATGAGCGTCTACCACATCCATTATATGAATATAATCTCTCACTGCCGTCCCGTCTTTAGATTTATAATTATATCCAAAAATTTTAAATGAAGATTTATTATTTAAAGCCACTTTGTTAATTCGAGGCATTATGTTGTTAGGATTTATTGGATTGTCACCAATTTCTTTTGAAATATGTGACCCAACTGGATTAAAATATCTCAAAGAAATTATTTTCCATCTCTTATTTTTAGATTGAATATAGCTAAGATATTGTTCACCGAATAATTTAGAAATTCCATATGGACTTAAAGGGTTTGTTGGATGATTTTCATTAATTGGTAAATACATAGAATTACCATAAACAACTGCACTAGAGCTAAATATTAAATTATAAACGCAAGCTTTTTCCATTGCTCTAATTAAACTTGTAATTCCAAAAATATTATTTTTAAAATATTTTTCAGGAAAAATGACAGATTCATTTACCGATTTGAAAGCAGCCAAATGAAACACTAATTGAATTTTTTTTTTTTTAAAGATTTTAAATAAATTTTTAGTATCCAAAATATCTAATTTGTAGAAAGAAAAATTTTTCTTTGTAATTTTTTTAATTTTGTTAATTATTGACCTTTTACTATTTGAAAAGTTATCTACTAAAGTTACATTATAACCTAATTCTAATAATTTTACGGTTATATGACTTCCCACATAACCAGTTCCGCCAGTAATAAGAATATTTTTAATCATTAATATAAAATTACTATGTATATAAATGATTATATTCTAATAGCACAGATAATTTATGATTAAAATTTTTTTTAGATATTTTTGCAAAAAAAGATAATAAATAAGTTAATTAACAAATATTAATTAAATTAAAAATTATAATTAAAGAAACTGTAAAGAATTAATTTTGATAAATCTTAATATTTGATTAATTATTATGTTTACATTTTTCTAAAAATTTTCGGCTATTTTAAAAAATTTACTTTTTAAGATTATTGAAAATATGTTTTATGTATATTAAAAAAAAATTCGAAATTTGTGTAGAAGATGATTGCGCTGAAATTTGCAGTAAATGTGTAGAGGAAGATTACATCAAAAAAAAATTAGTTTACAAAAATTACGATCAAAGTGACGCCTACTTCCATATTTTAACACAAGTCTTTTATTCAAAAAAAATTATTTCTTTTTACAAAATTATGTTTGATAAAAAAATTTACAATTCAAATGTATTTGAAGTTTCTTCATATGAAGAGGAATTGGTAGTAAAAAATTTACTAAATAAGTTTAATTTAAAAAAAATAAAAATTTTAAGAAAGAAAAATTATTTTTGTAGCTTAAAAATTTTATTTTTAAAATTGTTGGTGATAATGACAGATCAACCTTTTATAGATTTTTCTAAAAAGGAAAAAAATAAAGATATTATTTTATGTTTTAGCAAGAATAAAAATGAAAAAAATAGCTTTGATTTATATTTGAATAAAACAAAATTTAAAAAAATATTTTTTTCTGTTAATTTTCTTCTATTTCTGAAAAATATAAATATTACCAAAAAGATACTAAATTTAAATGAATATGTTGAAGAGCGTGATTCTATAGAAATATTAAAATTGCATCTAAAAATCAATTTAATTGAGAATATTGCTAATAAAATTTCTCCAAAATTTATTTTATTTTTTGAAGGAGACAACGATAAATGTGAAATAATAAATTTAGTAGCAAAAAAAAAAAATATTAAATCTATTTGCTTACAATGGGGTGTTTTTGTGGTGCCGACACCAAAGGCTTCATTTAGAAAAATAAATTCAGATTATCTTTTTGTTTGGGGGGATTTTTATAAAAAAGAATTTTCAAGATATAATAAAAAAACTAAGATTTTTGTCAGTGGAAATCCAACTTTAAATGTAAAAAAAAATAAAATTACAAGAGGACATACCATTTCATTTTTTCTTGCGAAAAGTTATCTTTTGAGCAATTTCGATATTAATGATTTTAAAAAAATAATGGTTTGGCTAAAAAAAAATTTTATTAAATATAAAAAAATAATTAGACCACACCCATTCGATACAAAAAGTTCATTTGATTTAAAAAGCGATCTTTATAAAAACTTTATAATTCACGATCCGCACAAGATTCCAATTTATGAAACTATTAACGAGTCATCAATTATGATGACAATATCATCTAGCTCTGTCATTGAATCTGGAAGAGTTGGTACAATACCTATTTTAGTTAATAATTCTAATTTTTCTTATGAAGATAGCATTGAAAAACTTCGAAAAATTAATAATATCAAATTAATTGGAAATTCTGAAGTAATAAAAAAATCACTAATTAAAATCTTTAATGACAATCAAATTAGAAATAATTTAAAAAATAAGATTATGCAATTATTTAAAGTAAATATAAAATATATAGGTAATGTGTCTCAAAAAATTATTGCAAACAAAATAAATAATATTTTAAATAAATGTATTTAGAAAACTTGTATAATATTATTCAAATTTTAATTTTGCGATGTAAGCATTTATCTTTAGTCAATTTAAGCGCTATAAAATTTCATTATAATAAAAATATAACCCAAGACGTAAAAATTATTATAAAAGAAATCAAAAAAAATGGTTACATTGTAATACCTAATTATTTCTCTAAACAGATCTGTAATGAGATTATTAAAGATATTGATTTACACTTAAGCATAAAATCAGATCGTATATGGAAGGACGAAGAAGATTCTGATTTCAGAATATATGGCGCCAACTTTATTAAAAATCAGAATATTTATAAGTTTTTTTGCGATGAAAAAATTCTTTTAATTGTAGAAAATTATATGAAATTAAAAATCGAAAATGCATTTACAATGGCAGCAAAAATTGTATTTAATGATAGAAATAAAGGTTCGGGTGGAGGGTGGCACAGGGACAGTATAAACCCATCTGTAAAAGCCATGATGTATTTAAATGATGTTGATGAGAAAAATGGTCCTCTTCAAATCATAGAAAAATCAAATGTTATTACAAATATTTTAAAAGATCATAAAGCAATAAGAAAGAATAAATTTACAGATACAAGATTTTCTAACGATGAAATAATAAAAATAATTAATTCAAGAAATGCCAATATAATAACAATTAATGCAAAAGCAGGAGCCATTATTATTTTCGATGGATCCTATATACATCGGGGGTGTCCTATTTTAGAAAAAAATCGATATGCCCTAACAAATTACTACAGTTCAAAACTTAGGGTCGAAAGAGAAAAGGAGGCCGTTAAATCTTTTTTGTTACAATAAAAAAAATTTAATGTTTTGTAATATTAGTTATGTATAATAAATTTAATAAAAAAAATTTCGAAAAGATAAAAATCATTTATCACAAAGAGGGCCTAACAGGTATTTTAAATTTATTTTTTTATTTTCTCGGTATTAATTTTAGATTGCTGAACCATGAAGATAAAAAAATTAATTTTTTTAGCAGATATTTTGCACATAAGTTTCAAAACACAATTATGTACGGGCCGTTTAAGGGTGTTAAATTAAATTATAACATTAGTAAGTCATCATTGGGGGCTAAATTACTGGGTCTTTATGAACAAGAGGTGGTCGATGTAATATGTAATTACCAGAAACAAAAAAAAAAAACGCAAAATACAAATTTAAAATATTTTATTCAATTAGGATCTTCTGATGGATTTTACGTCTGTTCTTTGATAAAGAAAAATATTTTCGAACAGGCTATAATTTTTGAAAATGATGAAATGAGTTTAAATTATTTAAAAAAAAATCTAAAAGAAAATAATATTTCGGACGAAAGAGTAAAGTTTTTCGGTCTAGCAAAAAAAAATTTTATTAATAATATTTTGGAACTAAAAATTAAATTAAACGAATGTTTTTTTTTGGTAGATATAGAGGGTGATGAATACGAGATTCTTGGTGAAGAAAATTTAAATAAATTAAATAGTAGCCCTTTAATTGTTGAAATGCATGAATTTTATAGAAAGCCACATCAAATGAAACAATTCAATGATTTTGTAGAAAAGAATAGAAATAAATTTAATAAAATTTTTATTTCTAATAGAAATTTGCCTAATATTAATTTTTTAAATGATATTATTAGTAGTGAAATTGATAAAAACTTATTAATTTCTGAACTTAGGCCTTATGGAATGTATTGGTATACTTATAATATTGAAAACGAAAAAAAAGTTTAACATTCCTAAGTAATTTTTAGCACTTTTGTTTTAAATCTACCTATTTTATATTTGAAGTAAAAAATAAAATCAATTAAAAAATTTTTTTTTTTGTCTAGTTTAATAGCTTCGTCATACAAAGCTTCTTCATTAAAAAAAATTTTAGGCTTTTTCTTGCTAATTTTTTCAAACCAATTAAAAAATGCTTTATCATTATTATAAAATGTCAGACTAAAAGAGTTAGAATGACAAGCCAAACGTTTGTTTAGGTCGTTTAAATACCAATTTTCATTTTTATCAAATTGTATATTTTTTAAATTAATTAATTTTTTGAAAAAATTTTTTAATTTAGGTATATTTTTTTCTTCACTAAAATTATCAATATAATTTTTTAATTTTTTAATACCATTTGATTGGGAATTTATATATTTATACGTCTGTTTTGCTATAAATTGCGGGTCTACTACATGTTCTTTATAGGCAAGAGAATTATTTTTGTTAAGATATTTGTTAATTCCAGATTTTAATTTTTCAGAAAAAATAATTTTTGTATTTAGACAAAGTGCTTCTATTATAACTCTAGCATGTCCTTCTTGATGTGAGGTTAGTAAAAGATTTTTACTTAAACTTATTAAGTTATATATCGTGTTATCTGTTAGGGGAAAATTACCGAATAAATCTTCAGCAGAACAAATAAAATCAATTTTTTTTTTATCATCATGACTTAATGAATGTTTAATTTTATATAATGTGCTTTGAACATAGCGATCTTCTTTAGAGCTGATCACTTCAACATTTGATTTTGGATAAGTAGCTATTAACAATAATTTTAAATTAGGATTTATTTTTAAAAGATTTTTATAAATATCAATTGTTAAATCTATTTTTTTTATAGAACTGAATCTAGCAATACTGCAAATATCATAATTTTTCTTATGAAAATATTGTTCAAATAATTCTTTTTTGTAAAAATTAATACAGCTCAGTTCAGTTTTCAGATTAGAGTTTATGTTTATAAAGATTTCATCATTAGGATTAGGCCACATAAAAAATTCTTGCCATTCCTCTCTTTTCCACTTTCCATACCATGAAGGATCCCCATTAACATGAATTCCAAATATCCATTTTTTTTTATTATACATTTCATTAATAAAATTTTTCACAGATTTGAATTTCGCAACAACACCAAAAAGAACCTCATGATCAGTAAAACTAATAATGCCAGGAGATTTTTTACTTGGAGATTTTAGGATGATAGGCATATGTGTTTTTATTTAATTTAGACAAATGAGATTTTGCTAAATATTTTTATATTTGTTATAATTTTGTTTTAACTCAAAATAATTTAAATGAATAGTGTTATAGAAACTTTATTTAAAAATAGTAATCTTTATAAGATATTTATTTTTATTGATACAAATTACTATTTGTTATTTTATTCTATTTTATTTTTATTACTATTATTTCTAATTCTAAAAAAAAAATATAACTACATTCTTATTATATTATCAATTGAAATAGGCATATTAGTATCATCTTTTATTTATGTTAATTATTTTTTTGATTATGAGGCTATGTATTCTGACAAAAGAGCCGTTAATAAAATCAAAAACACAGATTTAGCTCTGCATCCTATTGACTTTCTTCCAGCAAAAAATAAATATGTAAATGAGAAATATTCAGTTAAAAATTTTAAAAAAAAAATCTATCCTTTAAAATTTCCGCTTTCTTTAGCCCCTGATTCGACTTTTCATCCTTGTATAGAAAGCGATGGATGGGTTTTATTTAAAACAGATAAATTTGGTTTTAGGAATGAGAATGAAAAATGGTTAAATAATAATTTTAACATTGCAATAACAGGTGATAGTTATGCTCAGGGCTATTGTGTTAAAAATACAATTAATGATTATCTTGATAGTTACGGAATTAAATCTATCAACATCGCATCAGGTGGGAATGGTCCTTTAGTTAGCTATGCAGTCAGCACTGAATTTTTGAGTAGGTATAAAGTCGATTATATTTATCAGTTAGTAGTACTAAATGATTTTATAAGATATATTTATGATTCAGAGCTCATAGATTTTGAAAAAGAATTAAAAAATAAAGACCTAAAAAATTATATTGATCTTGAAAAATATTCAGTAGACTATTTCAATGAGAAAAATCTCTTAAATTTTAAAAAATTTTCAAAAGAATATTCAAAAAATTTATTAAGCAACTATAAAGAAGGCAGCAATTATATAGAGTATATAAATAATTTATTTACAGGGAAAATTTTATTCAAACATATATTAAGATCGCTAGTATTAGGCTTAAATAAAAAAGTTACTAATTATGATATAAAAAAACTAAACAACGCAGATTCGCTACAACTAGATAAGACTTATACAAAATTTGCTAATTTAAATAATAGTAAAGTTGTATTTGTAATTTTACCCGATAAACCATGTTATTCGAGCGCAAATTGGGACAAAGCTCTTTTGTTTGTTCAAAATACTTTAGAAAAAAGTGTAAAAAAAGAGAAAATAATTTTCCCAAAAGAATTATGTCATCCAAAAAACTATGCCCTTAAAAATAAATTTGCAGGTCATTATAATGAGACTGGATATTCTCTTCTTTCAGAAATTATTTTTAACGACTATAGAATAAGAATAAAGACCCAATAAAAAAATTCTACAATATTATGCAACCAAAGCAAATTATATATCCTATAAGTTATACAAAAATTTTTTTTTCAATTTTTAGCATAAATAATCCAACAGTTAATTTTTTAAAAAAAATTAAAAAAATTATTTATCATAAAAATAAAAATTTTTTTTTATTAGGAAGAGCAAGATCTGGAATATTAATTGCTGTTAAAGAGGCTATAAGTGTAGAAAAAAAGTTTATATTACTAAGTCCCTTCACAATTCCTGATGTAGTTAATTTAGTCTTGATGGCCGGTGGTATTCCTAAATTTTTTGATTATAAAAAAGAATCCTTAGATATTTGTAATTTTTCTTTATTAGATTCAGTTCATAAAAATAAGACAAAAATTGCCGCTGTAATAATAACTCATTATCAATTTAATCAGATTAATTATAAAAAGATTTGTTCTATATGTAAAAAATACAACATACGCATAATAGAAGATTGCGCAATTTCAATATCGGGAAAGTCTGGCAAATATCAAATAAGTAGCTTTGCTGATTTTGCAATTTATAGTTTCTCTTCTTTTAAATTTCTAAATTATTTTTGGGGAGGCTTGTTATCCTATAATAAAAAATATCAACCGTATGTTGATACTTATAGAAATTGGAAAGAATTGAGTTTTTTTTATTATATACCTCAAATTGTAAAAACAATTAAATTCCAAATATTAACAAGTAATTTTATTTTTAAATTTCTTACAATTAATTTGTTAAAAAAAAATTTTAATAAAAAACAATTTCTTGATAAAATACCAAAAGAAAGTAAATTTTCTTTAGATTCAACTTACTTCTCAAGATTACCTGAGATAGCAATTAAAGAAATATCCAGAAAAATTGATAATTATAAAAATAATTTGAGTCATAGAAGAGAAATATCTTTAGTTTATTATAAATTTCTCAGAAATATATCTATTTCTAAGAATAGCGATTTGATAAATAGAATATCGAACGGAGAATGTGGTTGTTATTTAATTCTTGCAAAAAACGTTAAGCACAGAACTTTTGTGCGAAGAGAACTTGCTAATATCAATTTTGATGTCGGTAAATTTTTTTATAATAATTGCTCAAAGATATCAAATTTCAAAAATATTGTTGGTAGTACTAAAAACTTAGATTCGTTAATTAACAGATTAATTATATTACCGACCCATCCAAGAATTACAAAGAAATACGCAGAATTATTATCAAAAAATATTTTAAAGTTATATTAGTTATGATTATTGACGGAAAAAATATTAATAGCGATCTTAATTGTGATGTTACGATTGTTGGTGCTGGAACTGTTGGTTTGTTTATAGCAAATCAATTAAAAGAGACTTATAAAAAAATAATAATCATTGAAAAAGGAGATTTCTATTTAAAAAAAAAAAAAAATTTTTTTAAAAGTATATCACAGACACATAAAGGGAGCTCTTTTAGTTATGCAGGCATAGGCGGAACAAGCAGAATATGGGGGGGGCAATTAGTTGAATTTACTAAAGAAGATTTTAATAGCTCTTGTTACTGGGGAGTAGATTATAATAAAATAAAAAATGAATATGAAGAAATTTATAAAATATTTAAAGTAAATAAAATAAATAGTAATCTTTGTTTAAAAGAAAAAAATTATTATAGCTCAAAAGACTTAAATGTATATTTTAGCAACTGGCTTCCAAATCCTGATTTTTCTCAGGTATTTAAGAAAGATATTAATGACCCCTATATTAGAATTTTAACAAACGTTGAGGCGTTTAAGTTTGAGTTTATAAATAATTTAGCAACAAAAATAACTGTAAAAAATAAATTAAGTAAAGTTTTTTCGATTAATTCTAGAATATATATTTTGGCAACAGGTGCAGTAGCGGTAAATCAATTATTATTAACTAATAAAGAATTTTACAATGTGCCTTGGAAAAAAAATACTTATCTAGGCTCTTATTTTCAAGATCATATAGGTTTTTTTGCTGCAGAAGTTGGCTTAATTGATGAAAAAAAATTTAGATTTTTCTTTGAAAATGGGTTTTATAAAGGCGCAAAATATCAACCCAAATTAATTGGTAAATACAATTTAGAAAACTTTTCTCTAGGGATGAGTGGAGAGTTCAAATTTTTTTCTCGAAGTAAAAAATTAATTTTTATCAAAAAAAAAATTAGAGATTTTTTAAAAAACAAGAATATTAACAATTTATTAGATCTAATTAAATTATCCCCAAGTAATTTAATTGCAAGCATGGATAGTTTCTTTCATTTAATTAAAAATAAAAGAATACAAGCTCAATTTGACAAAGCCTTAAAATTTTATGTTCAGTCAGAGCAATTTCCCTTGTTTGAAAGCAAAATTATAGTTTCCAATTTAAAAAATAAATTACCAAGCAGCCTTTTAAATGTTTCCGTAGATTGGAGAATTAGTGGAAATGAATTTGACTATATAAATAATTTTTTAACTAATGTTAATAGGTATTTATTAAAACATAACATAGCTTATTTAAAATTAGATAAATATTCAAAATTTAAGAAAAGAAATAATTTTTTTAACATTAGAGACACAAATCATCCTTCAGGAGGCACCATAATATCCAATAATAAATTCAATGGTGTTGTTGATTGTAATTTAAAAATTTGGGGTACTAATAATATTTATATTGCCAGCAGTTCAGTTTTTCCAAAGAATAGCTTTGCAAATAATACATTAACTATATTAGCTTTTAGTTTACGTTTAAGTAAATTTTTAAAAAAAAATAGAAATATTATTTAATGATTAGTCAGATCCCAATTTTATTATTAGTTTATAATAGACCAAAACACACATTGGCTCTTATAAATAGGTTAAGATCGATTAAGCCTAAAAAAATATATATTAGTTCAGATGGTCCAAAAGAAAATCAAAAAGACTTTATTAATTGCCAAAAAGTTAAAATAATTATTTCTAAGATAGACTGGAAATGTAAGTTAAAATTTAATTATAGTATTGACAATCAGGGATGTAGAAAATCAGTTTCTAATGGAATAAATTGGTTTTTTGATAATGAGAATGCAGGAATCATTCTAGAGGATGATTGTGTACCCAATTTAGATTTTTTTAATTTTTGTAAAATTTTGTTAAAAAAATATAAAAATCAAAATAAAATTTCAGTAATTTCAGGTTCTAATTTTCAAAAAAAAGAAATAGACAAATATTATTATTATTTTTCAAAATATCCTCATTGTTGGGGCTGGGCAACGTGGAAGAGAGCATGGAAGTTATATGATCCTAAATTTTCATTTTGGCCTAAGTGGAAGCAATCATTAGATTGGAAATTACTCCATAAAGACTTGATTGAAAAAAAATATTGGGAAAAGATTTTTGATAAGGTTTACAAAAATAAAATAGATAGCTGGGCTTACGTCTGGACTGCATGTGTTTGGAAGAATAAAGGTCTAACGGCAACACCAAATTTAAACTTAATAGATAATACAGGATTTGATGAGAACGCCACTCATACATTTGCTCTAAAAAAATTTGAGTATAAAAAATCTAGATATAAAAATTTTAAAAATAATATTAAAATATTACATCCAAAAAGCATTAATATAAATAATGAAGCTGATAATTATGTATTTCTTAATCATTTTAAAGGGATTTATTATTTGTGGCCTTATAGAATTTTTTATTTTATAAAATTGTTCTTTAAGAATCCTAATGAATTTATTTTAAAAATAATTAAAATAATAAAATATTCATTAAAACAATCTATTTAAAATGTTTAAATTTTTTTTTCATAATTTTTATTTATTTTTTTATGATCTTTTAAATTTAGTTAAAAATTTTGGCAAAAAAAGAAATTTTATAATAATTCTTCCAAGGTGCATTAGTATTTTAATAAAAAAAATAATTATTTTTGATAAAAAAAAAAAAATTTTTTTTATTCAAAGTATTAGAGATAATTATGATTTATTAACAGTCTATGAGGTATTTTTTGATGAGCATTATAACTTAAAAAATTTAAAAAATTGGAATATTGTTAACAGTTATTATGATAAAATTAAAAAAACCAATAAAAAACCTTTGATAGTTGACTGCGGATCTAACATTGGATCTAGTAGTAATTATTTTTCTAGAATTTTTTTTGGGGCCTTTGTTGTATCTATAGAACCAGAAATTAACAATTTTTTAATGATGAAAAAAAATTTTTGTTCATCAAATTCGGTTTTAATAAACAAAGCTATTTCATGCGATAATCTAAATTATTCTTTAAATATTTCTGCGGATCCCAGGGGACATTTTATAAATATTAGTGATTTACAAGATAAAAATATTAAAATTAATTCTTTATTTAAAGAAGGAGGAAATGTCGAGACTATTACGGTCAATGAAATTCTAAATAATTATAAAAACGATTGTATTCCATTCTTGATTAAGATCGATATCGAGGGTTTTGAGCAAAATTTATTTTATAAAAATTTTGAATGGATGAAGGACTTTTTAATTATTATTATAGAGATTCATGACTGGATGATTCCCAATAAATCAATCTCTAGTAACTTTATAAAAGCTTTAAATGAAGTTAATAAAGACGAAAAAAATAAAAGAGATATTATCATCTCTGGTGAAAATTTAATATCTATTAGGCGAATGTAAATGAGTACAATTAATAATAGTATATTTGATGAATTATTTCTAACCTTAAAGTTTTTAGATAAGAAAAAAAAATTATCTTTAGTACTCATTGCTTTTGCTATTACCATTTCTTCATTTTTAGAAATTCTCAGCATTGGTGCTGTCATTCCTTTTATTTCATCTATTCTTGATGTGGATACATATGACAATTCTAACATTATTAAATTTTTCAATTTTTTTAAATTTCATAGTAATAATAAATTTTTTTTTTCAATTGTATTTATTTTTTTAGTTTTTTTTTCTGCATCTTTTAGAATTTTTACCAACTATTTATTTATTAAATTTTCAAAAGAAATTGTCTCTGATTTTTCAATTAAGATTTTTAAAAATAATTTAAACAATAACTTAATCGAAATAAAAAAAAAAAATATTAACAATATTGTTTCTATTATTACTGAGAAATTAGATATTTTTTCAGGTTTAGTTTTAAATCTTTTGAATTCTATATCTGCATTATTTTTAATTTTTGCAATATCTATTTTTTTACTTTTTGTTAATTATAAAATTACTTTAATGGCTATTTCTTTTATTTTTTTTCTTTACTTAATTATTATTTTAAATCTAAAATCAAAGTTAAGTAGAGTGGCGAAAGAAGTTGCAGAATTAAGTTTTGTTAGAGTTAAAAAAATTAAAGAATCTTTAGGAAATTTTAGACAAATTGACCTAGATAACAGCCAACTTTTATACAGTAATTTTTTTACTAAATTAGAATCAAGATTTAGAAATATTCAATTTAAAATTTCATTTTTAGGACAATTTCCAAGATTTTTAATAGAAACTATTGTTATTATTTTTATAGCGGTATCAATATATTATTTTAATTATTATTTAAATTATAAATTAATTCATATCATTCCTTTAGCCGGGGTATTTGTGTTCTCGACACAAAAACTTTTACCATTAATTCATCAATTGTATAATTCTTACATTAATTTATCTGGTTACTATCGTTATGTTGTAGATATTAGAACAGAATTAATTAAATCAGATTATGAGATAAGAACCGACTTTAAATATGATAAAAATATTAATTTAGTATTTAATAAAGATATAGTTTTGAATAATTTAGATTATAAATATCATGGCGCGTCAAAACCAATCTTTAATCAATTTAATCTTAAAATCGTCAAGGGTTCTAAATGTGCAATTATAGGAAAATCAGGAGTAGGCAAAACAACCTTACTAGATATTTTGATTGGAATTTATGAATTGCAAAGAGGCAAGTTATTGGTTGATAATGAGGAAATTAACTTAAAAAATTTAAAGCAGTGGAAGAATAAAATTGCTTACGTACCTCAGGAAGCTTTTTTATTCGACGACTCTATTGCTAAGAATATTTCATTAGAACTTGATTATGAAAATATTGATCAAAAAAAATTAATAGAGTGTACAAAATTGTCAGAAATATATGACTTTATTAATAATCTGCCAAAAAAATTTGATACATTAGTGGGAGAAAATGGCGCCTATTTATCAGGAGGGCAAAAACAAAGAATTGGGATTGCAAGAGCATTATATAAAAATAAAGAGATATTAGTTTTAGATGAGGCTACTAATGCACTAGATTCAGAAGCAGAAGAAATGATACTAAAGAATTTAGCCAATATAAAAGATATTACCATTATTCAAGTTACGCATAAAATTAATAGTTCATTCAAATTTGATCAAATAATTAAATTATAATTAATATTATTTAATATATTAAATGTATTCTATTATTTATTGAAATATGAAAAAAATATTAATCACTGATGGTTTTAGATATGTTAGTTTAATACTAGTATGTAGACTAGCAAAAAAATATTAACGTAAATTTATTTATTAAAAATTTTTATAAATAATTTATGAAAACTAATTTAGCAATTATTACAACTCATCCTATACAATATCAAATTCCTTTATTTAAAGAATTGTCAAAACTTAGGAAGTTTAAGTCATATGTATTTTATGCGACCGATCTAGGTGTTAACAAAAAAAAAGAAAATAAAGACTTTAATTTAAATTTTTCATGGAATATTAGAATGCTTTCTGGATATAAATTTTTTTTTTCAAAGAATAATATTTGGAATAGTTGGTTTTTAAGTTTCACTAATTTATCAGAGTACCTAAATAGAATTAATTGTAATTACATATTAATTTTAGGGTGGAATAAAGCAATATATTATCAAGCTATCTTTTATGCGATTCAAAAAAAAATTCCTATTTTATTAAGAGCTGAAAATAATCTTGAATTTAAACAAAATTTTGTAAAAAAATTTATAAAAAAAATTTTTTTTCCATTTTTTTTTTTATTATTTAATAAGATTTTTTATATAGGAAAGCTAAATAAATTTTTTTATTTATTTTATGGTGTAAAAAAAAATAAGCTAGTCGCCGCTCCATATTTTATCGATAATAATTTCTTTTATCAAAAAAAAAAAAAATACAAAAAATTATTTAATATTTTATTTGTTGGAACATTTATTAATCGAAAAAGACCATTCGATATACTAAAAGTTGCAAAGATTTTAGAAGATTATAAAAATATAAAATTTATATTAGTTGGTAGTGGTCCTCTTTTGTTAAATTGCAAAAAATGGGCAAAAAAAAATTCACTTTTTAATGTTGATTTTAAAGGTTTTCAAAATCAACTTGAAATGAAAAAAATTTACAGCCAGGCACATATACTGGTTAACTCTTCTAGTTATGAAACTTGGGGGTTAGTCGTTAATGAGGCTATGTCAGCCAGACTACCTTGTATCATTACAAATAAAACTGGCTGCTCTGCAGATTTAATAAAAAATGGAAAAACAGGTTATTTGTACAAAGTGAATGATTTAATTAGTTTGAAGAAATATATTTTAAAAATTTACCATAATAAAAAACTCTATCTAAAAATGAGTTCTTACTCCAATAATATAACTAAAAAATATACAGTTAAAAATACAGTTAACGCAATTTCTAGATCAATATATTCTTAAATGTTAAAAAAAAATATTTCAATATTGATTATAGGATTAAAGTACAAATATTCATTAGAAAACTTTTACAAAAAAGCTTTTAATTCAATCGGAATTAAAAAAGTTTCATACTTTTCCAATAATATTCATTTTTATTTATACTGTTTGTTATGCAGTTTGAAATTAAATTTTTTGTTTGTACCAATTAACTATATTTACCAATTCAGACTAAATATTTTTTTAAAAAAGGAAAAACCTTTTGATTTTATTATCATTTTTAAAGGAATAGAAATTGATAAAAAATATCTAATAGATCTAAAAAAAAAGAATCCAGAAACAAGATTTATAAATATATTTACTGATGATCCCTTTAATTTAACTTCTGCAGCAACTTCATCAAGTTCTTTGTTAAGTTCTATTCCAATTTATGATTATTTTTTTATATGGTCTCATAAAATTAAAAGTAAATTGAAAAAAAAATATAAGTTTTATAAAAATTTTTATTATTTACCCTTTGGATTTAGTAATAAAATTAAAAAAATTAATAAAAATAAAATTGATATAAATTATACCTCCTTTATTGCATCCGGTGATCAATATAGAGAAAGTGTGGTTAAGAAAATAAATAGAATCAGATTAAATATTTTTGGTAATTCATGGAGAAAAGATATAAAAAATCATTCAGTAAAAAATTTTGTCTATGGAAAAAAACTCATTGAAATTATTGCTAAATCTTTTGTATCAATAAATATCCTAAGAAAACAAAATGAAAGTGCTCACAATATGAAAACATTTGAAATCCCTGCTATGGGTGGATTGCTTGTTACAACTCGTTCAAAAGAACAAAATTTTTTTTTCCCAGAAAATAAAGCGTGCATAATGTTTAACAATGTAGCTGAACTTGAAAAAAAGATTTTATTTTTAAGAAAAAACAAAAAAATTGCAGAACAGATAAGGCAAAAAGGTTTTGAGTTGTCACAAAACCATTCTTATAACGAACGAGCAAAATATTTGTTAAAAGTAATTTGCGAAAACTATGTTAAATAGTCTTTATAGAAAAAAATTTTTATTTTATTTCATTCATTTTGCATTTATTTTTTTTTTTATTTTAAGTCTAAATAATTTTATATTTTCTTTTAAGAATTTCTTACTAATCAACTTTATTCTATTCATTCATTATGTTTTTTTTATCTATTTTATTAAAAATGAAGAAAGTAATAATTATTTTCCAATTTTACCTTTAATATCTTTATATTTTTTTTCAACCTACACTCTTAGTTTTTTTATTTCAAAAAAAGAATTTTTTTATCAAGATTTCAATTCAGATATATTAACAAAATCTATTTTTATTATTATATTGGGATTATTATCGTTATTTTTTGGGTACAATATTGCAGGCAAATATTTTGCGTTGAGAAAAAAAAAATTTTTTTATTTTAAATCAATTAGTTTAAATAAAAAAAAAACTATTTTTATTATATTCTTAATATTAGTTCTTTTTATTTATTATATTGAAGAAAAAAAATTTTTTTCTTCAATAACAATTTTCCAACAATTAAAAGAACCTTCAATTTTATTTCTTTTAAGTTTAATCTTATTAATGATTATTAAAAAAGAGATAAAACCTATATTTTTATATACTTCGTTTATTCTATTATTATCAGCAATTTTTTTTATTGAGATTTCTCGGGGTGCAGTAGTTTTTATATTTTCTGCAATAGTGTTTTTATGTGTTGTTTATTATATTTTAAGTAGAAAAATACCCATATTTATTATCATATTTATTATTTTATCAGGTATTTTTCTACATTCAATTAAATATGAAATACGAGATTCTATTTGGTACAAAAATAATTTAAATTTTTTAGATAAAATTTATATTACTAAAAATATTATTCTTGAGAATTTTTCGGCTAGTAGATTTAAAAATAGAGATTATTCTGCCATTAATAATCATCGGTTATTTCATTCTATTAATAGTTTAAATATTGTATCTAAATTGACACCTGAAAAAATTTATTTTTTCCAGGGAGATAGTTATAAAAATATATATACTAAATTTATTCCAAGATTTATTTGGAAAAACAAACCTTTAGATGAACAAGGTAATTTTTGGGGACATAGGTATTTAGTTTTAAACCCAGACGATTACGCAACATCCTGGAATTTTCCGGTTCTTAATGAATTTTATGCTAATTTTGGAATGAGTGGTGTATTTTATGGAATGTTTTTTTTAGGTTTTTTAGTTAAGTTCTTAATTTTAAAATTATGGACAAAAAATACTTCAGATATAGAAATATTAATATCATCAATAATTCTTTTTAACTTTTTTTTTCTTGAAAATAATTTATCTCAAATATTAGGAAAAGTAATAAATCAATTTCTTTTTTTTCATATAATTTTTATATTTATATATTTATTCTCTTTCTTTATTTCTAAATTTAAAAAATTAATCAGGTTATGAAAAAATATACAGTGTGTTTTTTTTTAAGAAAAGCTAATTATGGAGAAAATTTCAGTTTAGAGAAATATTTTTATGAATTAATAAAAAATCATTATAACAGTAAATTTATTTTTAAGTTAAAAATATGTCCAGTACTTAGCAAGGGCATTTTTAGAAGATTGTATTTAATGTTATGGGCCTATTGTAATCAAGGGGATATCAATCATATATGTGGAGATGTAAATTTTTTATCAATTCTTTTAAAAAAAAAAACTATCTTAACCATTGCCGATAATTATTCTTTAATTAGATTAAATGGAATTAAAAAAATACTTTATTTAATTTTTTGGTTACAAATACCATTGTCTAAATGTTCAAAAATAATTGCTATATCCCAAAAAACAAAAAATGAGATATCTAAATATTTTCCTCAATTTAAAAAAAAAATTTCTGTAATTGATGTCTGTATTCAAAAAATTTTTAAAAAAAATAAAAAAAAAAATGATAGAGTTACAAAGGTTTTAATCATTGGAACAGGTTTTAATAAAAATTTTTATAATTCATTATTGGCTTTATATAAAATAAACTGTGAAGTTTTAATTATTGGAATTTTAGATAATCAAAAAAAATTATTTTTGAATAAATTTAACATAAAATATAAAAACTATTTTAATTTAACAGATTTTGAAGTTTACAAAGTTTATTGCCAATCAGATATTGTTCTATTTGCATCACTATACGAAGGTTTTGGAATGCCAATTCTTGAAGCGCAAGCAACAGGAAGGCCAGTTATCACAAGTAACATTCAACCTTTTTTGCATACCGGGGGAAAAGAAGGAGCCCTATATGTTAATCCGCATTCTGTTTCATCAATAAGATCTGCTGTTAAAAAAATAATTTCTAATAATAAATTTAGAAAAAAATTAACTAATTATGGATTTAAAAATACTGAAAGATTTAAGGTTAGATGTATATTAAAAAAGCATTATGACTGCTATGAAGAATTAATAAAAAATTAATTTAAATATAAATGCAAATTACAATAGTTGTTGGTGGAAGATTTCATGCTTTTGATTTGGCTTATCAACTGCAAAAAAAAAATATTAATTATAAATTAATTACATCTTATCCTCCATTCATTCTGAAAAGATTTAATTTAATTAGCAAAAATGCAGAAACAATTTTTCTTAAAGAAATTTTAAAAAGGTTCTTTGATAAATTTAGATTTATCAGTAAGTTTTTTGATTATGATTACTGGTTAAATTCTTATTTTTCAAAAATAGCTTCAGATCTTATTAATTATAGTAAAACTGACATATTAATTGGTTGGTCAGGATTTAGTTATCACTCTTTTAAAAAAGCCCAACAATTTAATTGTATTAAAATATTAGAGAGAGGCTCATCACATATATTGCATCAAGTGGAAATATTAAAAGAAGAATATAAAAAATTAAAATTAGAAGCATCGTTACCATCAAAAAAAATAATTGAAAGAGAGATAAGCGAGTATGAGCTAGCAGATTATATTTCTGTTCCGAGTGAATTTGTAAGAAAATCTTTTATAGATAGGGGCTTCAACAAGAATAAAATTGTTAAAATACCTTATGGCGTTGATATAAAAAATTTTAAACCAGATACAAAAAAAAAAACAACATTAACAAAAAAAAAATTTATTATAATTTCAACAGGATCTATATCTGTTAGAAAAGGCTCTATATATTTATTAAAAGCTTTTACTGAGTTAAATATTCCAAATACCGAATTAATTTTTGTAGGCTCAGTAGATGAAGAGGTTAAAAAAGTAATAACCAAATTTACTACAATAAAAAATATAAAATTCTATAAAAAACAGCCACAGAGTAAGTTAAGTGCTTTTTATAATAAAGCAGATATTTTTGTTTTATTTTCACTAGAAGAGGGACTTTCTATGGTGCAAGCGCAAGCTATGGCATGTGGCTTGCCAGTCATATGTACTTATAATACAGGAGGTTCAGAAATCGTAGATCATGGACTCAACGGGTTTATTTTGCCTGTAAGAAATATTAATTTACTAAAAAAAAAGATTTTGACCTTGTATAAAAATAGAATTTTATTAAAAAAAATGAAGCATAATTCATTTATAAAAGCAAAAAAATTTCTTTCTTGGGATGTTTATGGAAAGAATATTATTAAATTTTATAAAAAAGTTTTAGCTTCTAATGGTTAAAAGATATTAAATTTATATTTATATGAAACTACTAATAATTGGAAAAAATAGTTTACTTTGTAGATTATTTTTAGAAAATACCTCAATTAAAAGCTATCAGATTTTTTCTAGAAATCAGATTAAAAAAATTAATTTTAGTAATTTTACGCATGTTATTAATTTTTCTTTTAATCCAAAGTTAAAAACAGAAAAATATAAAATAAAACTAGATTTTGACCTACGATTGTCTAATATAATTAGTCAATATAAAATTATTTATATATTTATATCAACTAGATTTGTTTATTCAGGAATTAATAGTCAATTTATAGAATCAATAAAAAAATTAAAACCCAAAAAGATTTACGGAAAAAATAAATTGATTATTGAGAATAAAATTAGAAATATACTTCCGACAAGGCATTTAATATTGAGACTTTCTACAATGTTGTATTTTAATTTAAATTACAAAAGAAAACTATTTTCATATACAATTTTAAAAGGATTAAAAAAAAATAAAAAAATTTATCTTGATTTTAAAAAAGATACTTTTAAAGATTTTATCTTACCGAGTTACTTCGCCAAATGTTTAGATAAGTTAATACTAAATAAAGTTACTGGGACTTATAACTTGTGCTCTGGAATTAAAATTAAAGTTAAAAATATCGCAAAGAAAATTATTGAGGGTTTTAAAACGGGAAAAATTATTTTTAACAACAAAAGTAATCTCGATCAGAGTTTTTTAATGTCTAATAAATTACTTTTTAAAAAAATAGGAATTAAATTATCGTTAAAAGAAATTTATAATTACTGTGTTTACATGGGTTTAAAAACTAGAAATGAATAAAATATTAATTACGGGCGGTTGTGGGTTTATAGGCTCTCATCTTTCTGAATATATTTTCAAAAAATTTAGAAAATCAAAAATAATTATATATGACAAGATTACTTATGCAGCAAAAAAGAGTTATGTAGATAGTATTTCTAAAAATAAAAGAGTTCAGATTATTAAAGCAGATATTAATAATTTAAAAAAATTAATTATGGTAAGTAAAAATGTTGATTTATTAATTCATGTTGCTGCAGAAAGTCATGTAGATAAATCTTTTAGAATATCTAATAAATTTATTTTTACAAATGTGTTAGGCACATCAAATGTTATGGAGGCGTGCAAGATAAATAAAATTAAAAAAATAATTCATGTAAGTACGGATGAAATTTATGGAGAAATTTTAAAAGGTTCATTTAATGAAGAATCCCCATTCAATCCTTCCAATCCATATTCAAGTTCTAAAGCTGCCGCTGAAATGATAGTAAATGGATATAAACATTCATATAAATTACCAGTTACTATTGTAAGATCTAATAATATTTATGGAATTAGACAATATCCAGAAAAATTAATTTCTGGTTGCTGTTTATCTTTAATCAAAAAACGTAAATTTTATTTACATGGAACAGGAAAACAAAAAAGAACTTTTTTATACGTAGGAGATTTTTGCAAAGCTATATACAAAATTATTGTCACCAAAAAAACGATAAAAAAAATCTATAACATAGGGTCATATGAAGAGTTTAGAAATATTGATGTTGTAAAATTAATTTGCAGTTATTTAAAAGTTGACTTTAAAAAAAATATTTTTTTTACAAAAGACAGACCCTTTAATGATTTTAGATACAGTGTTAATTTCTCAAAATTAGAGAAACTTAAATGGAAACCATCCGTTAGTCTAAGAAATAAAATACCAGAATTAGTGGATTGGTATAAAAAGAATAATAATCTTTTTCGATGAAGATACTATTGGTGTGCAATCGGTTCCTCATAGAAGATGGAGGGAGTTATACTGCGGTTAGCGAACTATGCTATGCATTAAATGCTAAAGGAATTTTTACAAAAATTATTCACAATAATAATAATTATAATTTTATATATAGATTAAAAGATTATTTCTCTTTAGTTAATAATTTTGACATTGTTCATATTTTTGGAATTTGGTCACCTTTTATTAACTTATTCATTTTTTTAGCAAAAAAATTGAAAAAAAAAATTATAGTATCACCAATAGGATATTTAGAACCGTGGTCACTACATCAATCAAAAATAAAAAAAAAAATTGCTTGGTATCTTTATCAAAAGAAAGCTTTAGAAAAATGTGATTATATACATGTCACAAGTGAAAATGAATTTTCTTCTCTAGAAAAACTTAATTTGAAAAATACTAATTTAATTTTTTTACCTCATGGCAAATTAAATAAGATTTATTCAGATATAGAAATTTTAGAAAAAAATAAAAAAAATAAAGTTATGTTATTCTTTTCTAGAATTCATAAAAAAAAGGGGCTCTTGGAGCTAGTGGAGGCATGGAATGTTTTAAAACCTCAAGATTGGGAATTAAATATTATTGGCCCAGTTTCGGATTTGCACTATAAAAAAAAAGTAGATAAAAAAATTATCGAATATGACTTAAACTCAGTAATTTATTACAGTCACCCAGTTTATGATAGTTTTTCTAAAAATTTAAAATTTAAAAATTCCGATATAGTTGTATTGCCTTCAAGAAATGAAAACTTTGCTTTTTCTGTTTGTGAGGCTATGTTCGCTTCTCGACCAGTTCTTTGTTCTACTGAAACCCCTTGGAAAGAATTAAATAAAGACGAAATTGGATATTGCTTAGATTTAAATAGTAAGGAAAATATTATTTTAGCTTTAAAAAAAATTTTTAATTGTAATAAAAATAAATTGCAGGAGATGGGAAAAAAAGCGAATGACTATATATTGCGAAAATATGATTTAGAAAATGTTATAATTTATAAATATATAGAACTTTACAAGTCATTAATTAAAAAAAAATGAATATTTTATCTATAGTTACTACTAAAGATTTAACATCAGGAGGACCTATATATTTATGTAATTCTCAAAAAAAATTTTTACAAAAAAAAAATTATATAAAAATTATAAGTTTAAATGAAATAAGCTTTTATAAATTTTTATTATATTTTTTTGGATTTAAAAATAAAAAAATAAATAATGTTTTGTTAAAATTTAATTTAGTTCATTTTCATGAAGTTTGGAATATTAGACATCATTTATTAGCTTTTAAGTTGAAAAAATTATCCATACCGTTTATTTTTTCTGTTCATGGGCATTTTGATAAATGGTCTGTAAATAACAATTATTTAATAAAAAAACTTTTTTTATATATTTTTAAAAAAAATTTTATCCACTCGTCAGGATTACAGATTTCAACTCATGATGAATTAAAGGAAGCCAGAATATTTTTGAATGAAAAAAATATTACTTTTTTTTTAATACCTAATGGCGTTGAAGTAAATAATGATCAATCATATTTAAAAAAAAAAGAATTTGATTACAATAAGATAAAATTATTATTTTTCGGAAGGATACATTACAAAAAGGGTATTAATTTAATATTAGAAACATTAAAAGAATTAACAGATTGTAATCTAAATTATTCACTTACAATTGTAGGACCGGGTGATGAAGTTTATATAGCGAAAATTCGTAGTTTAATTAATAGTTTAAATTTGAATTCTTATGTTTCGATTTTGGAGCCCGTATTTGGTAATATGCAAAAAATAAATATTTTTAATAATCATGATATTTTTCTTTTACCTTCTTTTGAAGAAGCTGACTCAATAGCCTTAAAAGAAGCATTAGCCTGTGGAGTCCCTGTAGTTATATCAAAACAATGTAGATTAAATGATGTCGAAGATTATCATTGTGGAGTAATTATTGAAAATAATCGCTCTGAAGATTTAACATTAGCAATTAAAAAGATATCCAATAAAAATTTAATAAATATTATGAGTAAAAATAGCGTTAAATTAATCCACCAAAAATATACCTCAGATATAATGAATGAAAATTTTTTTGAAATCTATTTTGATGTTATGAGCGGGACTAGATTGGCCAAAAACTGGTCGTGTAATAATATTTTATAGTTATAATTTAATAAATTTTTTATGAATATTTTAGGGCTAAACATTAACCACGCCGACACATCAGCTAGCATTTTTAAAGATAATAATCTAATAGCTGCAGTTGAGGAAGAAAGATTTACAAGAGTAAAACATTACGCAGATTTTCCATTTAATTCTATACGGCATTGTTTGTCTGAAGCAAAAATTAATATTTCCCAGGTTGATATTGTAACAGTTAATTCTAATCCTTTGCACTCAGGTTTTAGAAAAATTTATTATACCTTTTTAAATCCAACAAGTATTAGTGTTGCATTATCAAGTTTAAGTAATTTTAAGAAAAAATTTTCAATTAAAAAGTTTTTAAATCTTGTAGATCAAAATAATTCTTTTAATGGAATAGTAAAATATTTTGATCATCATTTATCTCATTTAAATTCTTCAGTTAATAGATTTGAAGATTCAGTCAATGTATCAATCGATGGATTTGGTGACTTTGCAAGCTGTTCCTGGGGTGTAAAAAAAAATAATATCATAAAGGTTGATGGTAAAATTTATTTTCCTAACTCGCTAGGCATATTTTATCAAGCTATTACACAATATTTAGGTTTCAAAAATTATGGAGATGAATATAAAGTCATGGGCTTAGCATCATACGGAGAATCTAGTTGCGTAAAAGAGATATCTAAATTAATTAGTTATAAAAATAATTTAAATTTTAAATTAGATTTAAAGTATTTCTCTCACCATAAAAAAAAAATATTTTTTATTGATAAAAACGGAGCCCCGATATTTCAGAATCTTTACTCCGATGATTTAATAAAGTTACTTGGACCAGAACGATTAAAAAATGACGAAGTATCTAAAAAGCATAAAGATATCGCAAGCTCAACACAGGCAGTTTTTGAAAATATTTTGTTTAATTTGTTAAATGATATTTATAAAAAATATAAAATTAAAAATTTAGACATATCAGGAGGCTGTGCAATGAATTCTGTTGCAAATGGAAAAATAATTAAAAATACTCCATTTGAGAACATTTATGTGTCTTCAAATCCAGGTGATGCTGGAGGGGCAATTGGATCTGCCGTATGTTTTATTTCAAAAAAAATAAAGTCTCCACAAATAAATGGTATGGGTCCTTATCTTGGAAAACAGTATAACAATAGTGAAATACAAGAAGCAATTAGCAAATCAAATTTAGATAATAAGTTTTTAGTTGAAAGAGTAGAAGATAGTTTGCTGTTTAAAACAGTAGCTAATTTGATTAGCCAATCATTGGTTGTTGGCTGGTTTCAAGGAAGAATGGAATGGGGACCAAGAGCACTAGGTAATCGTTCTATTTTAGCAGATCCTAGAAATTCCAAAATGCGAGAAATATTAAATTTAAAAATTAAAAGAAGAGAAAGTTTTAGACCTTTTGCACCTTCAATAATGTACGAGGAAATGGATAATTGGTTTGAATTCCAAAAGTCAGTACCCCATATGTCAGAAGTTTATAATGTTATTGAGAAAAAAAGATTTTTAATACCAGCGGTCACTCATGTTGATGGAACGGGAAGGGTGCAGACGGTTAATCAAATAGATAATCATAAATTTTACAGCTTAATTAAAGAATTTAAGAATGA
>B570J29032_109959457_pt1 | contig 26483 bp, 44 predicted proteins | sample LakMenEpi16Nov12_FD_29032 | JGI IMG/M metagenome (IMG submission 29032) | reverse complement strand
AAAGGTTGTGGCATTCCAGCCGTTAATGACTGAAAACCACCAGCAGGAGGAGCAAATAAACCACCTTTAGCGGCTTCATTAGCAATATTAGTCGGCATTTGAGCTGCTGCTTGCTGTGCTGCGGTTTGGAATCCTACGTTTGTTGCAGATGTAGGTAACGCAGATGTTACCAATGCAGGATTAGTTACAGCAGTAGTAGAGCCAGACAATGCGCTAGGCAAAACACCAGTAGCAGCATCATCAGCAAAAGAGAACATATTAGAAAGACCACCCTGCCCCATAAATGCACCACCAGCGCCACCTAAAGCGCCACCAAGCAATGCACCTTGCAATGGGTTATCACGATTAGTTAATCCACCGATAGCGGAACCAATCAACATTGGAGTAGCAGCAGCACCCATTATTTACCTCCCGATGGCGTAGCTTGTGTAACAGTCTGACCACCTTGAGGCACACTGCTAAACAAGTTAGCGAATTGACTAAGTTTTGCTTGTGGCAAGTTCTGTTCAAAGTTAAAGCGGTTAATTGCGTCTTGCAGTTCGGCTGAGGAATATTGCTCTTGTGCCTGACCTGTTGATAGAAGTCTTTGAATATCAGAATAGTCAGCAGCAGCCATCTGAGGAGCAGCCTGAGTAGCAGCCATCTGTCTAGCACGTTCAGCTTCAGCCGATCCGTAAGCCAATTGACCACCCTGTTCAGCCAAGGCACGAGCAAATACGTCTTGAGCGCGAGCTTCTTGTTCGGCTTGAGCAGCAGAGCCATAACGACCCATCGAGGAAGCCTTAGACTGAAGACCTTGGACACCTTCCGTAAATTGCTCACGAGCCTGACGATTAACGCCAGCCAAAGCACCCTCTAGGAATGGATTAACGCCTCGTCCTTGAATCGTAGCTAATTGCTCTTGCTGTGCTGAACGAACCAGCGGAGAACCCGCCATAGCCCGTTCCTGAGCCATTTGCAGGGCTGATTGAGTAGCCTGAGATGGAGAAACATAGGTCTGACCGGGGAAGAATGTAGGCGTACCAGACTCATAAAGGCGCTTGCCTTCTTCTAGTCCATAGGTAACATACGGCTTGATGTCTGGATCAATGCTCGTAGTCGTTGTGCTTGTTTGATTCCCGCCTCGGCTACCCATATTACACCTCGCAAATCCATTGTTTAGGACGGAAACCGAGTTGTTTCGCCCTACGTTGCCATCCTTGACGATGACTAGAGAAAGTTAGATATTTGACATTACCTTGACGGCAGATGTCTTTTATGTATTTTAATCCAGATTCAACAATTTGATAATTATTTTCTAACGTCCAAGCAGCCCATAGGTGCATTGTTTCGCCCATAGGTTGCAGGATAAAGAAGCCTACAAAATGATTATTTTCTAAAATTACCCACAGCATTGCCTTTTGGTTAAAGCAGTCTGTGTACACATCTTCTGGTATCCAATTCTCCGGGCTTCGTGTTTTGATTTTGTCCAAACCGGGGCGAACACTAGGCCACCAGTCCCTAAGTTTGTCTACAGGTATGTACCTAAACTCCATTAGCCCACCACAATGTAACCATAGGTTTTGTCTGCCGTATCATTTGACCAATGCGATATTGTTGCTTGACCTTGTTGCTGGCTAGAAACATACACATTAGATGTTGCTGAAGGAGCGATATAGCTAGCAGTAATAATCGCACTAGGAATTGATGGTCTGTCTGGGCTTGAGCTAGTTGGATATTGCTCAAGAGAAACGCCAGTATCTGTTGTCCGCCACATTACCTCAACGTAATCACCAGCATTCATTTCTAAAAAGAAGTTCATTGCAGCAATTAGATGAGATGGATCACCAGTGCTTTTTCTAGCTGGCATATGGAATCGGCTATTTGATCCAGCAACATTAGTATTGTTCTTCTTGAACCAGATGTCTACATCTTGACCATCGTTAGTCGTATTCTTGTACTGCAACGAAAACTGAATGTTGTATATCCCGTAGTTCCTGACGTTAATCCGCGAAGTATTGGAAACATAAATACCGTTAGAGTAATCTGTTGTATTTAATGCAACAGCATAGGCTGCGGTTGTGCTAGCAGCAGTCTGGTCTGTGGTGTCCTGAAACGCTCCGTAAGGCGCTGAATCGGCCTCAGCAGCATTAGATACTGGAACCAAGAATATCAGGCTGTCAAAGCCTATACGCTCGTCATAAAGGGTAGTTGTCGTGGCATTCCCTGTGGCTAACGTAATCCGACCCGTATTATTGGTCTTCCCGTCCATAACCCCACGAACAACTTCAGAAACCTGACGAGGATCTCCTCCAAATGGCGGTAATGTACGAAACTGAGTCATCGGTTACCCTGTTTAACAACGTCAAACTCTAAGCCAACAGCAGTTTTCCAGCTAGATCCAGTAGGAGTCAGTCTTAGTCGATGATATTCACCGTTAGACCTCAAGCTCACACGGTTTTCTGCATCTGGAGACACATTTGAGCCAAATTCCACTTGTTCAGCAAGATTATCCCGGCTAGAAACAGCGATAGAACCGCTACCATTGTCCACAATAGGCTTTGCCAGCATGACCGTAGACCTACCTACATCAATATCACCCGTTGATATGTTCGCAGTCTTAGGTTGGCCTGAAAAAGTAATGATCTTCTGACCGCTAACACCAGCAAATAGTAGTTGTCCACCAGCAAATACCCGTGAATCCAATGGAATATCAAGCGCATCAATGCTTGCGTTGTAGTTATCTACCTGCTCTAACGTAGCTGAAGGCGTTAATACATAAGCAATTGACGTTGCTGTAGTATCTGCGTATGACCATTTGTTAAGGTCAATCGAATACATCAGCATACTATTACCGCCAAATGTATTATTAAACTTCCATATTATTAACTTGGTAACAGGATTAACCGTAGCACTCATCCCAGTAAATATCTCACCCGGAATAGCATTGTCAAAGAACCAACGGTTTACCTTTTCGCTACCTATGTTCTTCGTTGACTGACCATCACAGACATAAAAGCCATCATCAGCAAGGAAATACGTTAGGTTGCCGTACTGAGCAATAGATCCGTTAGAAATACAGCCCAAAGACCGTGAGATAGCGTCAAACTGGAAGAAGAACGGTGAGCCTGTATAGGTCATCCGGTAGATAGCACGTTCCAAGAAGATCAGACCATACTCACCACCAGCTATACCAGTAATGTCACCACCGTCAGGAAGAATCTGTGTATCAGACTGAGATGCAGAACCCGGTGTCCAATCTGTCTCGTCATTTATGTCTGACCAGTAGACCTTGCTAGTATCAGTTCCGTCGTTAGCAGCAACCACAAAGTCACGCACAACGGTTACATACTTGGCAGTAGGAGCAGCAGCAGCTAGGTCAGCAAAGTTCGTGGACGAATTAAGTGTCCATGCTTGCAACTTGTCCTGACCATTAGCCAGAATCATCTTTGCGCCAAACTGAGTTACATCCCATCCCTCAACCGCTGTGTAACCCGTAGTCGTAGCAGCATCCAAGCTAGCATCAGAGCTATCAAACTTGTAAATCTGGGTTGTGCTAGCTGCAAACAATGTACTAACGCTGTCAAACTTACCAGCAAAGGTAATGATTAGATCAGCACCAGCAGCGTCAGAGTAATCAGCCTCGCCTTTAACTGGGGCATATCCATTAGCTACTGGGTAACAGTTCTTTGCATCTGTTACTGCACCTGTTACGCCGGGTTGATCTGGCAACCACTCACCAAACAGAATCTTTTGCATTACTGCCTCAACCAAGTATTAGAAGATTGTGATGCTGGTTGCCATGTATCAGCAGAAGGAGAAATATCATCCCACGTTGACGTTACGACAGAAGAATCACCCCACTCCTCGCCAATAATTTGACCATCAGCAGAGATTGTTGCATTGCCTGTAATTATAGGCGCACTATCAAATGTAGCATTCGCATAAGCAGAAACAGCCGCATTAGCAGCAATAGCAGCATTACCCGATGCAGTAAAGTTAGGTGCAGCAGTTACTACAGCAGAGCCAGTAACACTGCCAGAACCAACCCTTATACGTATCCCTGTTGCCGTAACCGTTGCATCGCAGTTAATACTACCCTGACCCATTAACAATCGAGTTGCGACAGCCGTAACCGTTGCACTAGCATTTACGCTACCTTGAAATAACCTTACCCTTGAGGCAAGACAAGATACATCTGCTAATGCAATTACAGCAGCACTAGCATCAACGTAAGTACCAGAAATAAAAGACCAGCCAAGGTTATTACCGGAGTCTACGTTTCCGTTAGTTGTGGTAGCTTGCCAAGTAGCACCGCCAGTAGCATTGCTGTCTTGAATATCAACATAACTAACTGATACCGCCCCCGATGACTTGGATAACGTAAATCGAGTTCCCGGTGTTGAACTACGGATTGAAACTAAGTTGCCAGCAGTCCCTGACAAGGTAAAGTTATTTACCGTTGTTGTAGTGCTAGCAGGGAATGTGATCTGATTAGCTGTCGGCACTGTTTCAGTAATGTCGTTAAACGTATTTGCGCCAGTAATTGTCAGCGTACCCGCACCACCTTGATTCAATGTGCAGTTGTAGACTGATCCACCGCCAACAAATGTCTTGGCACTAGCAGATGTCATGCTAATTGTGCCAGTTCCAGTTCCTGCGGTTGTGGTAAATCCGGTAGGCGCTGCGTTATTAAATGCTGTCGCGCCGGAACTTGATATCGTTAAAGTCCCACCGTTAAACGTAATGTTTTTAGTGCCTGTAGCTGTTGCTAAAGATGGTACGGTAAAAGACAGTCCGTTTAGATTTAAGGTTCCTTGAGTTAAAGTTGCAGAGGTTGAAACGCTTAAATTGTTAGTGAGCAGTTGTATACCACCACTGGGAGCATTTATATTTATTATTTGAGGAAATGTTTTACCGCCAGAATTAAGCGTCTTCGTTGACCTATTAGAAAACGTATACGTACCAGTCCCAGTAGGCGTTACGCCTGATCCGTAAGTAAAGTTTCCGTAAAATATTGGGTTTATAGTTCCCGATGCAAGCGTCATTGCATTAGTACGGGTTGATGTGTTAAGCGTACCAATGTTGTAAGCTATATTTATAGTAATGGTAGCTGACGTATTTAACCCAGTATTTTCAATAATTACCGTATCTTGAGCTAACGGAAAATTTGCAGCAGCAACAGAACCACCTGAGCTTAATGCCCAAGCCGTAGCATTCCAGTTGCCACCTGCCGCCAAGTTCCAATACTTATCAACACCAGCATCAAAGGTAATGTTGGTATTGCCACCGCAATCCCCAAGTCTAGTTCCTGTGAATGGACTTCCTGCACCTGCAACAACAATATCCCTAAAATCAACATCTGTTAAAGATTCTGCCGCGCAAGTTAATGTGCGTGATGTACCGATTGTGTCTGAACGAACAAATAGTCTTCGATCACCGTTAGTACCCGGAACTGTCAATGTTCCGTTAATTGTCTGATTCGCTCCTATGGAGATGTTATTTGAACCACCACTAGAACTAGGAGCTGTAAATGTAACATTATTAAATGTATTCGCGCCTGTTATTGATTTTGTTGTAGTTGTTGGAGTTGGACTTGTAAAAGATATATTATTATAAGTAAGACCACCACCTGCAAAAGTAACAGCAATTGCGCTAAGGGTTATTTGTGAAGTACCAGCATTTAATGTTGCGTTAGTGCTATTTGTCATAGTCCAACTACCGCTTAATGTAAGAGTTGATCCATTAAGATTAATTGTTCTTGTACTTGAGTTTGACGAATTAAATGCACCAAGAGTAACCGCATAATTACTTACTGAAGTATCAAACGTGCCGTTTATTACAGTAAGCAAAGACCCGCCTAAGCTAAACGCAGAGCCTAACGTCCACGCGCCACCAACGCCGTCAAACGTAACTGCCCCACCAAAAGCAACTCCGTTAGTCGTAATTGTTTTGCCTGTGGTTGTAGCGTTAAATGTCGTAGTGCCTGTATAGGTACGTGTGAGATTAGTCGCAGGGAAAGATAAAGAACCGCTAACAGTCAAGCCAATGCTTGTACCAGCTAGTGTCATTGTGCCATCAAGACCGCTAATTGTGATGTCGTTACAAACCCTTGGCGAGTCTGCCATTGTGACCGTAAACGCACCAGTAGCTACGTTTGAGTTAGCATCAAAGAATACGTTATCAGCAGCCGTAGGAACAGAAGCGCCGCCAAGACCTCCGCTAGTCGCTGACCAGTTAACAGTATTGGTGCTATTCCATGACCCAGTGCCTAGAACCCAATAACGATCCGCCATTTATCATTCCTCTGATGGTGCAGTGATAACGGCTATCCAGTTATCTAACCGCTGCTGTTTCATCGCATCAATTTCAGACTCAGTAAACGTATGATCCTCTGGTAAATGCAGTGCATCACAGAACTTTCCATACTGAGTATCAAAAGAGAAATCTATTTTCATTATGCCAACGTGACAGAAAGATTGCCTGAAGTAATGCGGAAAATATCACCAGAAGAAATAGCCTTAGATGTATCCAATGGCGTGTGATACAGCAGATTACCGCTAGTAGCAGCATCCAGAATACCAATCCAGCCTACGGTTCCCCATGATCCTGTGGCTTCTGGGAACTCAACCGAAGCACTGTTGGTACTAACGCCATTACTGGGAGCGCCAAAAGTAACAGCAGTACGAGCATAAGAACCACCAGAGACTTCTGTACCAGTATTAGCATCAGTAGGATCAGATGTATAAAGACCAACGTAAACAGTCGCAGGGCTTGTGTAGCTGGTGTTACGGAGAGTAGCGTTAATCAACGCATCCTCAAGATAGTTTGACATTTCTGCCATGATTTACCTCACGTTATAAGACATAGACATAGGCTGACCGCTGTACTCACTTGACTGGTCAGATGTAGAAATAGACGCTATAGCACGATCATAAAGAGATGCCCAAACCTGAAGCCTAGCGTCATTCATTAGATACGGTTCAGCCTCACCCAAAGCAGCATACAGCAGCGCATCAGGGCAGTTAGCCAAGAATACGTTACTAGGATTGCTGTCACTTAATAGCGTAGGCTTGGCGTAATACAGCATCTGAGCCGTGTATGCACCATCTGGAATAGGTGAGAATTGCAGCTCTGAAGCCAATACCGTGTAGGTAGTAGGCAGACCAGATTGAGTAGATCTAGTGTTAGCGTAGAAGGCGTTAGGAGCCTCGTAAGACAGAGAAGCAATAGGATTCGTGTTTAAATGAATATCCCGCATCTCTAAGAAGTCTGTAGGCAGACCAACCGTAGATGTGCCACCAGTCGTATTAGCCGTAGCAACAACCAACATCTGACGGATTCTCAGATCTCGACGTAAACGCACCTCAGCCAGACGAATGAATGTAGGAATACTAGAATTGAGATCGCTACGTGCCAGATAATCGGCTATCGTGTCTTTTAATCCGCTGTAGCTATCAAAATCCATGACTATTTTCCTTTATTGTGCGCCTCTATAGCGCCATCCTCTACGTCATCCCATCGATACTCATACGTACCAATGTGACCAATATGCTTAGATAAACTATGATCTACGTAAGTCTGAATGCCAGCATCCAAGGCTTTGATGCAGAAATGCACATCCTCGCCAATGATGCCCTTAGATCCCCAACCCACATCAAACCAAGGCTTAGGAACCTTCTCAAAGACTTCCTTACGGATCATCACAACACCAAAACCAACCGCTGTAACAGGCTCTATGCCCTCTTTATCCATCGAATCTATCTTATGCCAAGCATGACGAGTAATCTTTCCATTCTCATCCTTCTCGATCTTTAGATTCAACGCAGTCGGTAGTGTCGGCTTACGTCTTGTTACTGCATTAACTCCAACAATCGGCACATCACGGCTTAACAAAATATCAATAGTGTCAGACGGAAACCGCATATCAGAGTCAATAAACAGAATCGCATCGCATCCTTCAGCCAGAGCAGCATCTACTAGCTTCTCTCTCTGATCGAATATCAGCGTTCCTGCCATCGTATAGAGCTTTAGACCATTACCTTCTTTAGAGCATCGATGCCTTGAATCTCTGCCCACCATCTTGGCAAAGTCAAAAGCAAACGATGTGTGAACTTCATCCCTAGCTGGTACGCAAGCACCTACGATCATACTGTCCCCCTATAGACTTTCCATTGTGCATTATCGGAACTATTAAGCCAACTCGCAAAAGCCGCATCATCTACTATTGCAAAGCCCTTCATTATCCCCTTCTTATTCAAGTCATCAATGACCGTAAAAGGAATACGAGCTATATGGTGCAATTCATTAAGATTTCCGGTTCTTTGCTTGTCTGCCTCCAGAAGTTGCTTGTTACTCTCAAGTATCTCAGTAACATCCTGTTTAGTCTCGATGATAATACCGCCATCACCGTCCGCATGTACAACCTGTTGTCTATAGTCCATAAATCCTCATAGAAAAGCCCCCAACCCTAAGGTCAGGGGCTAGTTCTTTACAGCGACATATTCAAGTCAGCAACGATACCGTGTGCGGCTTCGTTCTTAACTTCCAGCGTAACTTCGACCAGAACCTGAGTCTTGTCAGCATCGCCAGCTTTCGCCAGTTCGATAGTCTGGAAAGGACGCAAATAGGCCAGAGCAGCGTACTCAGGATCAAGGATCAGAGCATCGCGGGTACGCATAAAGCGGTTAGGAACAACCGACATATTGCCGAAGTCAGACACGTAGATGTCAGCAGCGCCAATGATTGTCGAAGGCTTTGCACCTGTAACGTTGAAACGAGTCTCGCCGATACCAGTGAAGCTAGAAACCTTCTGCTTACCAGATGGGCCAACCATCAGAACCTTAGGCGAACCACCCGAAGTAAACACTTCAGCCACGACTTCTTTCAGCAGGGCTTCGGTAAAGGTACGGGTATTGCCGTCAGTACGAGTCGAAACACCGATAGTCGTAGGATCGCCACCGTTAGTCTGAACAGACGAGTTAGTCTTGATCCAAGACAACAGCGAACCCATCTTACGAGCCGACGAGTTGCTCGAACCAACCGAACGACCTTGATTCGACAGCAGGATGGTTTCCAGATCGCGCTTCAGTTCTTGCGAAGCCTTAGCCAACTGGTAAGCCTTTTCCGACTTACGACCAGCTTTGTTCACTGCGTCCAGAGTGCCAGAGACTTTGATAGTCTTTTGCAGGATCTGGGTGTAGTTACCAAGACGGGTAGTAGGTGACAGGGTTGCGTCCGAAGCGTCAGCACCTTCAACAGCAGCGTTATTGGTAGTAGCGGCTGCAAGGCTGTCGGTCTGCCACTCGTGGTAAACAGCCGTAGCTTTGGTCTTGCCAATCGAAGACATGAATGGAGTCTCGGTAGGCGAGATGTCATAGATTACGTCGGTCAAATCTTCGCGCTGACCGATTGCGTCGTAGGCGTTATAAATTGCCATGATTCAATCCTTTATAAAAAGCGTTCAAACACATTAGCCGCATCCCTAATACTTCCACTGGATTTAGCCCGTGACTTAAGTTTCCTAATTTCCTCAGAATTACTATCTTTCGGCTTAGATACTCCCGGCTTGATAGCCTTCGGAGCTTCTGCAACCTTCTTAGTAATCCCCGGCTTTGCAGACTGTAACTTGTCGTACTGCATCGCCTTGTATAACGTCAGAACGGCTCGTGAATCAAATACGTTAGCCAGTTCTTCATCAGAGAATCCCATCTGCTTACCGTATGTGCGAATGTCCTTACGGATTACTTCGCCCTTAGACGGATCAGCAAACTCAGGTAACACAGCAACTAGCTTCTCAGATTCAGCGGCTATCATTTGCTTCATCTGTTGCTGCCTGTCGTATTCTTGCTGCTGAGAGATCATCTCTCGTTGAGCGCGAACCTGTGCTAACTGCTTTTCCTTCTGAGACAATTCTGCGACCTTTACGGCATAACCGATAGGGTCAGTCTCTTTCAGGTAATCCAAATCCTCTGCTTGTTGCGGCTGGTTCAACATCTGCTCGATGATCCCCAACTGCTGCGCGTATTGATCGCGCAATGCCTTGGCTTCTTGAACTGCATGACGTTCGGCCTCAACCGCCTTGCGTTCCTCAGCTACGGCTTGCGATTTCTTGGTGTAATCCGTGCCAAGTTGATAAGACTTGATAAGCTCATCAAGGGTTACCTCTTTGTCTTCGCCAGCGGCTTTGACACGATACTTCTGAGGTTCCTCTTGCTCAACATCGTCATCTTCTTGTTCTACCTCTGACTCGTCATAAGACTCCTCAGATTCGGCCTCGCTTTCGTTAGCTTCTGAAGCGGATTCTGGTTGTTCCTGTTCGGAGCCATCTTCTCGGTTCATCATGCTCAAGAAAGCGTTAGCTGCACCTTCTACCGTCAACTCTCCACTTCCCTCAGGAGTCGTGTTTGGAGTATCGCTCATGTATGTTGTTTCCTAAATTATATCGGGAACCGCCCGATTCGGGTTACAAAATCTTAATCCTTTTTTCGTCCATCATCTTTTGAGCAGCCATGCTTTCAATGTGAGCTTCAATTGATTCCAATACTCTAATACGTGCGTAAGCTTCTTCACGGATCTCTATCTCCCCATAGTTACTACTTACGATTTTATTAAGCTCAGTTCCTCTAAGATTCTCCATCATCTCTTGGAACATTGGCTCTCTAAGTAGGTTAAGTGCCCACTGTGCCTTATCCACCTGTCAGACTCCCTAGCTCTTTAATAGCCTTCAAGACAATCTCAGCCTGACGGTTACGGCTATCTTCATCAGCCAGATCCATTGCCAATACCGCTTGCAATTGCTGGACTGCTAACTGCGCCTCTTTAATGCGAATGTCAGCCTGATCCTTCTGGTTCTTCATCTGCATCTCTATACCCTTACGAGTATATTCAGCCTCTAGGTTCTGACGCTCCAGATCCAACTTAGCAGCATCAATCTGCGCCTTAGCCTGTGTCTTCTCACGCTCTACCTGCGCCAATAACTGCGCCACTTCTGCCTGTGCATCTGGCGCAGTTGGCTGTGGCTGCGATAACTGAGCATCCATCTCAGGCGTAATCTCGTTCATGAAAGCATTAGCATCCTTGAAACCAGCAGCCTCGATGAACTTTGCTAACGTGTTACGGTATTGACCAACAGAAACAAGCGGATTAGATGGGCCATAAGCCTGAATAATCTGCTCCTGCTTGGCAAGAACCATCTGAAGCATCGTTAGCTTCTGATCCCGGTCACCTGAACCCAGACCAACATTAACGGATACATCGTATTCATTAGCCCATGTGCGAGGATCAAACTGTACGTACTTGCCACGCATACGGACGATCTTAGGCTTATCCTGATACTTGCCCAACAGATGCAGAATGCCTCTAAACAGACTCTTAACGCCTGTCTCAGCAAAGATACGGGCAATCAACTCCAGCTTGCCAGAGTTAGACTTCATCATTGCAGCAACCGCAGCCGCTGTTACGTTAGACAGAATGTCTGGATCAAGACCTTGTTGTGCGTCGCTAACACCAGTACGCTTGGCCTGTACCGCATCCATGTACTCCAGCATTGGCATAGCCTGACCAAAGGTAGACTGAACCTGCAATGGAACCAGAGCGTTAGGATTCTTCAAGCGGACAATACCGCCGGGAGTAGCGTTAAGCAGGTCATCCAAGTTCACCTGACCATCTACAGCGCCAACCCGATTGTTATTCGTTAGGTAGAGATTATCGAGAGACTGACGAGTAATAGTGGACTTGATAAGCTGGATGTCCATAGTCCTATCTGCCAGAGACTGACCGAAGAACTTGTGCGGAATCGGGATAGGGCAGATGCTATGGAATGGAACATAGTCGCAGTCTTCATCTTCTAGTATTTCCGATCCGCAATAGACAATCCTACGCAACTCAGCGATACCGTCATCGTTCTCGTCAATGCGTATATAGCACTCGTATACCTCAACCGTCTGCATAGAATGGTCAAGGGACTGAGTCTGATCTGGCTGTTCTCCGTTATCAAAACGAGCAACACGCTCGGCAGAGAAACTTAGATCGTCATAAGAAGGTAGCTCATTTACGATGTCTTTATCGTAGCCCATTGCAATCAATTCTGACCGCTGCATGAGCTTGCGATGAGCTACAAAAGGGGAGTCCTCGATTGTCCTAGCCGCCTTGGAAATCAGGAACTCCTCCGGAGGTACGTTCTCAATCTTTACAGAACCACTCTTGTTTGTCCGCTTGACCGTAACGTCATACGATGGAGCCATTATCGGCATACCCATCATATCTACGCCAGCAGGAACCATCTCAACCTTCTGGCTTACGACGGTAAGAGACTCGTCAGACAGCAACATGACCAGCTCATCTTCAGTCAGGCTCTGGTATTTCTCTTTAATAACATCTTCTTTAGCATCCCAATACGACTTAACGACACCAACCTTTTCAAGCAGGGCATCCTTAAACCAGTTATGCAGGATCAATAGACCTTCGTTCTCACGGTAGAACACCCAATTGCAGTAGTCAGTAGCCTGTTTAGCAGACTCCTCATCTTCAGCAGTCTTAGGCTCAAAGTAGACAATATCCTCTGTTGTCGTAAAGACGCGGATAAGTTGTGGCAATGCACCATCGATAGCCTCAGCTACCTCGCCAGTGACGATCTGGCTGCGACCTTCTACCTCGTTACCATACGGATTGCGGAGATAGTAATCTAGCGCCTTACGACGCTCCTCAACGGTCTCTGTCTCAATGTATCCGATAGAGTCATCAATCTCAGATTCGACGATACTCTTGATCTGGCCTTCATCCATCTTCATAGCAAGCCCTTACAGGAATTTTGCTTATTATACAACCCATTTTGCGTTAATAGGCAAGTCTGAAGACCACGAACTGTCGCTCTCGTCAAGCCCTATTGCAAGGTATCTGAAGGCATCTGAATAGTGGCTAGACCAGTCGTGCAACGGCTTATCGTAGAAGACCTGCTGCTTCTCGTTATATTCCCTACGATAGTTGCGTATAGCGTCTAGTCCCGGCTTAGTCTTGTGGTCAAACCAGCAACGTGGGAGCAAGCGTCTGACAGCCTGAATGCCGTCAGCTACAGACAATCTAGGCGCAACCGTAATCTCTAAGCCAGATTCGTTAAGAACCTCTTTACGGCTCTTGCCAGTGCCTAGCTCCCTTACCTCCACATCGTGCGGGAGTATCTGTGCAAAGCCTTCGTACTTGTTTTCCCTGAGCCACGATACATACCAGTCCAAACCGACTCCGTGATTCTCGATGCAGTCGATAAGCCGCACTTCTTTGCCAGCCAACTGAGCCACCCATAGACAAGTAGAGTCACCCATACCAAGATCCCAAGCAACAAAAGACCTGCAAAGGTCATCCCGGTCAATAGTCGTGATCCTAGACTTGGCTTCGAGATCGTTAATAATCTGACCATAGTAACTACCCTCAACCGCTGCGTTAAAGGAACACTCAAACTCTTGCTGGTACTTGTCTTCGCCCATTTCTTTACGGGCATCCCAGAGTTCTTTTTCCTGAAGAATCCCTGTCTCGCTGGCTCTGAACTCAAGTAATGCCCATCCTTCCGCTGTCTGTGCGCGATCCCTAAAGTCAGCAAAGTGGTTCTTACCTTTAGGCGTACCAATAAAGAGACACCACGTAGGAGCATCGTCAGTATTGCGGTCTGCTAACGCTGGCCTGATGACCTCGTTCCAGATCTTAGGGTTTTGATCTCCGATCTCATCCAGTACAACACCATCAAAGTATTGACCACGCAAGCTATCAGCGTTATCAGAACCATAAAGACTAATCCTTCTTCCCCAGAAGTCAACCCGTAGCTCAGAGATGTTTGCAGTAGCTCCCAAAGGACGAGTGAACTCCAGCAGATAGTCCCAAGCGACACGCTTAGATTGAGCGTAAGTAGGAGCAATATAGGCAAATCGTGGGTTTGGTTTCTTGCACTCAATGGCGGCCTTTATGAGATGGTTAATGGCAGATACAGTTTTGCCCATACGACGATGAGCAACTACAACCGTAAACCTGTGGTTATCTACTGCCTCATGGATCTTTAGCTGCTGATCCCTTGGCCTGTAAGCAATCTCGATTACCTCTGCCATCAGGCTATGACTCCCTGTTTTCTTTGTAAGAACCAGTATTCTTAGTATCTACCCAGTCATCCCCAACAAACTTAGGCTCTACATTATTGAGCCACTTTTGTATCGATAAGAAACATCCGCCACGTTCACCAAACTTACCGCCATGCCAGCTATTAGGATAAACGCGAATAGAATTGCCTATGAGATTCTGGTCAAACCACTCACCATTGCACATAAAGTTAATGTCACCGCCAATGTAGACCTCAAAAGAATCAACATTAGGGTGGATGTGAGGATCTATCTCTGAGTTAGGCTTTACCAGAAACATCTCAACTTGATAGCAGTCTTGCCTATATAAGACAACTCCATGCGTCTCAGCAACATAGGTCAAGGCATTTAAGTCTGGTGTGTTAATAGGTCTTGAGCCTAGCCACCAGTTCTTGAAGTTCTCAAGATCGTCAAATTGCATTACTTCTGCCATGTAACCACGTGCTGCTGAGGAGCGCCATCAAGTCCTGTGACCTCAGTCCTAGCCAGCTTAGGGATATGGTACTCAGAGAGCTTCTGGATAATGTCCAATGCCTTATGAGGATCTTTATCAGCCACCTCATTAAGCCATCTATCCATGTTAGGAGCATTGCGCTCTAGTAGGTTAGCTATAGCCTCTCTTACGATAGTAGTGGACTTATTAGCTGATCCTTTAGGTCTACCCGGCCCAGCAGTACCGTCTCCTACTTTCCAGTTACTTTGAGTTTCTTTAACTTCTGATGTTTCCATAATTGCATTATCCTTTGGATGTCATGCTTACTAAGCTTGTTGCGTACAATTAATACTCATGTATAATAATATTTCACTTGGAGGAACTATGAAAATCACTATCGAATCAACGCCAACACAAGGTATTACATTTACTTTAGATGATGAGCTTTTAAAATCTAATCAAGATGACTTTATTAACTTTTTAGAACATGTCAAAATGTTATTACAAATTCATATTGATGATGCTAATAACTTAATCGAGTAAGCCTTTCTTATAATCTTCAAGTCTTCTTAGCATTGCATCATCAATCATTGTTGATACCCCTGCTTTTCGTTTTTCAATAGCGCCAATCGTATGCGATCTCAAATCGCCAACTTTACCCATTTGCTCTGCTGCTAATTTTGTATATTGTGGCCCCATAAATATTTCAACAGGTGCGCTATATCCTAATCCACCCAAATATTCCATATTGGTAAGATCTGTATTATATGTTGCATTTTTAGAAGGTTTTAAAATTATTCCTTCTTTACCTGAAGATACGAATGCATTACCACCATAACCCCTTGGCAGTCCAGCCAAAGCAGGATCACCAATTGCATTTTCTATATCTTCTGCATTAAATCCAAATTCTTTTTGAAAATTTATATCACCTTTTTTCCTACTTTTACCATAAGCATTAGCAACAAATGCTTTTCTCAAATCTCCCCCAGCCGCACTATTCTGAAATAATTGCAATCTTCCTAATTCTGTTTCTACTCCAGCAAAATCTTTAAATGGATACGTTACTCGCCGTTTTTCTCCTGTACCAACAAATTTAGGAGTATTTTGTATTCTTTCATTAAGTTTAGGAATAATTTGTGGGCTATTCGGATTCCTATCAATTAAACCTAATAAAACTTGCGTTGGCTGTACAGAATAATTTTCTGAATATTGTGCCATTGTTATTGGAGTTGAAATTACCTCACCAGTTCCACCAGCCTTTAAATTTTCTTTTCTAGCAATAGCATCTCTTGTAACAATTTTTTCTGCAACAGTTTTCCCAGAAGCTCCACCAATACCCTTTTTAATATGTTCAGTATCTAAAATATAATTTTGGCCTCCATGAGTAATAACGTGCGGAATATCTACTCCAGACACCTGAGTAATTTTCATATTTCTACTTGAATTATCCCAAGGCATAAATAAAAGACTTGCACCTTGTTTGTTTGATAAGTCGTTAATTGTTTTATTAACTAATCCACCAATATCTTCGCGTTTAAATTGAGTTCCTACTAACGGATCTGGATTAGATGGGCTTGTCGGCCTATATACATACATCTGCAAACCTGTTTTTGCAGCATAATCATCAAGCAAACCGCCAACTTGAGGAGCAATATATTTACCGCCAGCAACAGCGCCACGAGCCGCAAGTCTTGCAGCGCCGGGAGCCATTGGCAAAAGAGCACCCACTGTTTCTTTAGCTTCTGGACGTAATTGCGTAGCCATACCAGCGCCACGGGTGTTTGGCATACCGTAAGCAGTATTTTCTAGCGTCTTTACAAAGGAGGGAATTCCAAGCAAGTTAGTCAATGCTCGGACAGGATCATTCTCATAGCCAAACGGCTTACTTACGGCCTCATTAAGACCACTAAGCAATCCAGCCCCATAATAAGCCGGGTAATTTGAAACTGGTGTTGGTCTTATGTCAGCCATAAAATACCTCGTATACGTCCGGTCTGTTAGCCTTTATCCACTCTCGTGGTTCCTCATGGCATTTCTCAAAGTCTGTTCCTACTGTCTGGCTTCCTGCGTGATGAACATAAGCCCTTGATACGAAATGCTCAAATCCTGCTTTTTGCAGGTCATGGCATATTATATTATCGGAATACCAATTCGTGCTAGGGAACTTAGCTACATCCCATGCCTTCTTGCTAATGGTAGCAAATATTGGTGCTATGACTCCTGTGGGCTTAATGTAGAACTCGCTTTCCCACTTTAATCCGACTCGTTCATCTTCCTCTACAGGGAATCTAATGTTCTGGTCTGGTAACACATAGTCCGATCTAGCACCCAAGAATCCGACATTTACGCCGTTTGATTCCAGAATTTCCGAATCATTCTTCATTACATCTATGGCACTAGGTGTTATAACAACGTCATCGTTAGACACAATTACTGATTTATAACGCCCATGCTCAAAGGCATAATCTATTGCCGTATTGTAAGCATCGCCAAAGTTATCAGCCTGATTCGGCCTCCAGACCAAGTTAGGCAAGATACTCTTAGCCTTGTGCCAAAGATCTAAGCTGTTACCAAATAGGTATACCGGCATCGTAGGCGCATAAACTCTAATGCTTTCAAGCAATATCGTTACGCCGGGATTCTTTACCGTACAGATAACTATAGCTTGCACAATGTCACCTTCATTGAGTCTACAGCTCGTGGAGTTCTTAGGATTTCCTCATCAGAAACGGCTGTCTTAGACATTTCTGAGCCTAATTCAGACAGCTTAAACTGAAGCTCTGCCAACCTAAAGCCAGACTCCCAGCCTAAATACCAGCACCACTCGGTATAGTACAGCCAGCTATTCTCATTAAAAGCACGTACGTGCGTAGGATCTTGCCATGCACCTAGACTTAGCTCATAAGGTACAGATATAACGAACTCACCACCGACTTTAAGTAAGTCTCGGCAGTTCCTCATGGCACTAATTAAATCAGGAATATGCTCTAAAACGTCATTTGCGACGATTTTTTCAAACATCTCAGGCTTAATCTTGATCTGTCCGAACCGGGTATCTACTAGCTCACCCCATTGAACCTTAGATATGTCGCATACCCAGTCAGGTTTAACCCTAGCCTGTATGTCTGAGTTTAGACAATCCTCTCTCCAGTCTTTACCGGAGCCTAAATTAAGCGTTAATGGCTGCAATTAAATCCTCTACGTTACTTGAACACAACAATGGGAGTAACTCATTGATACGGCTCTCAGGTAGATCCCACCAAGGGTTTTTTAAAAGCCTGTTTATCTGGTCTTCAGTAAACCGCAACTTCACTACTTTGGCAGGATTCCCACCAACAATCGAGTATGGAGGCACATCCTTAACCACAACAGACTTAGCTGATATAACAGCACCATCCCCAATAGTAACGCCTGAGAATATCGTAACGCCTGATCCTATCCAGACATCGTTCCCAATAACCACATTGCCCTTAGTCGCTGGATGTCCTCTGCCATGCCAAGGGAATGCCTCTTTATTGATGTGACCAAACGGATAAGTAGTTACCCAGTCTGTTCTATGATTACCGCCAAGGAATATCTCAACATTGTCCGCAATAGAACAAAAAGCACCGATTAATACATCAGTGCCTTCTCCCCACTCCCTAACGTGAATGTTCTTAACCCCGTAGGTATGCTTCATTACTTTTTCTTGTTTCTAGCGGAAATAGCTGCTGCTTTCTTCTTAGCATCTGCCTTACTGCTAGCACCCCATGCCTTCAGGGATAGCAGTAGGCGCGTAGGTTCACCATTTTTATACTCCGCACCGGGCATATTGCCCATACGAGCTAGGAAACTAGCCCTTCTAGGATTGTCTCCTGACTTGACTGGAGCCTTTAGGTCAGAGCCGGGATTCTCAGCCTCGTAAGACTTACGGCCTTTCTCATTAAGACCGCCCTTGGCATTCTTGCCAGCCTTCTTAGTCCAAGCCGCTGCCATTATTCATCCTCGTCTTCTTCTTGGTCATATTCCATCTTTGCCATTTTAAGCATGGTCTTTTGCTTCTCAGTCATAGCCTTGGTCACAGGCCCTCCAGTTAACCACGCAGAACAAGTACGATCAGCAGCACACTTGAACTCGAAAAGCTCACAGTAGCCTAATTCTGACTCTGCGACCACCTCGTTAGCGTAAGTCTCAGCGTCTGATTCTTCACCCTGAATACCCTTGATAATGCAGTCCATCATCTCAGGAGTCTGGATAAATGCAGCACAGTTACCGCAGCGCATTGTCTGTGCATTGTCTGGAGTCGTAGCCCATTCCTCAGCACGTTTGTCCCAAAAGTCTTCAGGCTCCTCTGGGTTAGCGGGGCCATAGCCTACATTCTTAAAAGCCCAATCCCTATTTGCTAGGTTAAGCTGGATGTCTGAACAGACTTTAGGGCAAGGTTTCATTTTTTGGCTTTATTCTTAGCTGTACGGGAGCCACGAACAGGCATTGCTGTCTTGGCTGCTTGCTTGAAGTCGGCTTTGGTAGGAGCGCCCTTGGTTCCCGGTTTCTTCATCTTCTCGCCAGAACCCTCGGCTATGCGCTTGCGTTTAGCATGAATATTACTGTAAAGACCGGGCTTCATTTCTTAGCCTTTTTCTTAGCTACACCAGCTTCAGAAAGCGCAATTGCTACAGCTTGCTTCTGAGACTTGACCACTGGGCCACCTTTGCCAGAATGCAGTTCGCCTTTGCCGTACTCACGCATAACTTTGGCTACTTTCTTGGCTGCTTTGGTCTTCTTCATTAAGAATCTCCTGTACCTGCTGTGCTAACTGCAATTCGGTAACCTCGTACCGACGCTCAAAGGCTTTTCTTCCCATGCCGTGATAGCCAGTATTCCCCCGATGATGCTCAGGACAAAGTGGGATAGTTGCGTAATTAGAATTCCTGACACCCATCCCCAAACCGATACCTCTGATATGGTGGATCTCTGCTGGAGTCCCAATGTAGCCAAGCCTATAACAAATTATACAGCCTATATCAGCTACTTTTGACAGATATTGCGCCTCTTTTTTACGCATTCTTCTGCTTTAGCTTGGCTTCGATGGCTTCAGCAAACCATTTAAAACCTAACGGCAATCGTTTTGCTTCACCGTCAGTTTGTGCTAAACAGTCAAACATTTCCGCATCCGTCAGTCCCTGCCATTCGCGCTGTGGTGGTGCTTTAAACACCGGTTCATAGTCAGCGTTGTCATAAGGTAGTCCTGTTGCTTCTACGTTATCGGCCTCAATAAACACCGGCATTTTCCAATTGCGGCGAGCAATGTATCCGTATGGTTCCGATTCAGGTGCGCTAAGTCGGGCGCGGAGGGTTTCGATTGCTTTGTCGTACTGGTTTTCTTTGTCACCCAATACGTTGTGGTAAATGTATCCCTTGGCTGCGGCAATAGCATCCAGCACCTGCTGCGCTTCCTCGCGGGTTAGTGTGATGGTCATTTATTCCTCTGATATTTTTTATGGACATCCAGAACCAGAGCTTTAATCTGGTCTGGATAGTAGTAATAGAGATTACCGAAGTGCTTGATACCTAACGCCTCAATTTCCCAATCAGCCAACTTTCGCAAGGTTAGCGGCAATTCGCTGCTGTCGAGCAATGTTCGTTGGATCATAGTCGGCGAATCCGTCTACGTCACCGCACTCTGGACACTCAGTAAGAGTATCTTCTGTAAACGAACATTTACCTTTAGGTATCTCATCCCAATCGTCTATAAATCCACAAAAGCAACATTGCGCTAGGTTGCTATCATCTACTATATTTGTGTCGTTCATATTATCCTCTTATTGAGCTGCTCTATCTATACCGCGATTAGATGCTTCCTGTGAGCGCCAGACATCGATCCTAGCCTGTGCTGCTACCAACATCCACCGCAGTGTTTCTGCCTTCTCTACAGCCTCTTTTAGCCCGTCCAGCACCGCTAGATACTCTGGATGACTGTACGCAAAATTGTCTTTGTCTGCAATAGTATTTCCGATTGCTCCTGCAAATAGCATGGCTTTCTTGCTCTTACGGAATTCTTCTAGGTACGTAACCTGAGCCTTGGCCTGAGCATATTCAGCAGAATGCCGAATCATGTAGTCAATGGCTTCGTGTGGATTTATTGTTTTCATATAGTTAAGCCGGGTTTCCCCGGCTAGTTAAATTACCAACCAGAATAATGGTCAGATGACAACTTTCTGTTTGCTGCGTCCTCTGCGTCAAGAGCCAAATCAGATTCCATCTTAGCAATACGCTGGTCTTCTGCTGCACGTTCCTCCGGTGTCAGGCACGACAGGAAGAAAGCGTAAGCACGATCTTCCTCGTGATTGCCAAACGCCTTCAGCATTTCGCCGAATTCGTTTACTACTGCGATCCGGTGGTCAGTTGTGTATGTAATTTGCATGGTCAGCTCCTAGTTGATTGATATTGTGCTGCTGTGAAAGAACTATAGCATAGTATTCTCCAAGCGCAACATAAATATTTCTATCAGTTACTATTTATTGATAGCTTTTATTTAGCAGCGTGTTGGTAAACATAATCAATGGCTTGAGCAAATTGCTTTCTTGTTAACGATAGTTGTAAGTTATCAGTAAGCACTAGCCCGTCACCTACTTCCCTTAAGTCGCTACCAGATAGGCCCCATTTGCCCGTTCTATCGCACCTAGTCTGTACCTTTAGCATGGCATCTAGCCCTATCCTGATCTGTTTAGCATCGTCTGCTTTGCCAATAGCGTTAGCAGCCACTAACCCGATATTTAGCCTAGCGACTATGGTATTCCAGCTACCTTCGTCTCCGTAGCCTTCTCTTAGCTTCATTAGCTCAGAATGAGGCGCTAGTTGTAAGGCTGTCTCTGACTCTGCGTTATGCCTAATGGTTAGTGGTAACGTCTTTGGTATGTACTTTCTAGGCTTTCTTGGCTTCTTATTTGCAGGCATCGTAAACCGCAGTAATTGCGTCCTTTGCGTTATTAACCACCGCTACCTGACCTCGCCATCCTGCGTGCCAGATAACCTGCTGTGCCGTTAGCTTGCCATCCCCATCTTTAAGCTCTAGCAGGACGTTATAACGCTTGCCGTTATGACTATGACCTATCAGCAAGTCTGGACAGCCTTCCCCTACTTTATGAAGATGTTGGACAATAAAACCTTCTTCCCGCAGTGCAGCAACAATAGCCTTCTGGTTTCCATCTACTCGGTAAGCTCTCAACGCCAATCTCCCTTTATCCCTCTGTTTCCCTTAGCCCACTGTTCTTTGCAGTCATTGGCTAGTTTATCTGCTACTACATCACCCCTAGCTTTTCTAACCCTAGCTAGGTATTCAATAGCCTTGTTCCTGTCTTCTGTTCTCCAGCGTAACACTTGCGACACTTCACAACGATGCCTGTGGTCTTCAACTGAATGAATTTTCAATGAAACTTCATGCACTAAACCGTCCTTTATTATCAAAATCCATAGGCATAGCGCCAACCTTCTCTATAAATTGCTGGCTGTTACTATGGTAGTAAAGACCATACCACTCCTGAGCCTCACCATTCCTCTGCTTCTCACACATTAGGTAAGCATCTGGCTGTGTCTCGTCTACCTGTTCGCCCCGGTTCCTCATGTTCTCTTTCTTCTTATTTCGCCACATTAGGAACACATTGTCCACCTGATCCGAGATAGATCCAGAACCCTTTAAGTCATTCTTGTTCGGCTGCTGCTCCTCATTGACCAGCTTGCGGATATGGTGAACTAGGTGGATGTGAACATTGTGATCCCTAGCCAATGCCGTCAGCTCGTCGATAAAGTTCTTCTGCCCGTTGAAGTCATCCTCACCCTTAACGCACTTCATTAGGCTGTCGATAAAGATATGCTTGATGCCAAGTTCCATAGCGCAATACCTTGCCATAGCAATAACTTTGTCAGTCGATGTAGTTCCCTGTTGATCGTAAAGAAACAATTTGTCAGAAACATAGGCATCGAATCTGACAAAAAGGTTGTGGATATATTTCTCACGGTCATTACTTAACGGGTTGTCTATGTACTCACCAGAGAACTGCCTAACCATACGCTCTAAGGTTTTCTCAGGCTTCATCTCAAAGCTGGCTATGCAGACCTTCTGGCCTTGGCGAATCAGGTTTAGCGCAATCTGGCCTGTAATCAGCGACTTACCACCACCGTTACCACCAGCGTAAACAGTAACTTCACCATCCCTAAACGCAAAAGTAGAATGCGTCTTAGGCCAAGGCAATACAATTTTTGTATCAGTTTTACTATTTAGATAGCTTTCCTTTATAACTTCCGACCATTCCGTAGCCCGTTTGACTTTAATGGTCACATCATTAGCGTGTAGATACTTCTCTACATCAATGACTTCTGACTTTAGGATTCTGGCTTTTCTGGCCTCGTCTAAGTCTATTGCTCGATCTTCTAAACTCATATTGTCCTCAGTTAATATAATTAGCTGCTTCGTTAATTCGCTCAAAAGCCGTTTTAAGGCGTTTTCTATCGGTGTCTGATACCTGCCTACCTTCTGACAAATCAAACGCCGCTATGGACGTAATAAGTGCCTCAAAATGGATTATTCGTAACAGGTCTGTCGCATAAAATGGTCTGCGCTCAGGTTTTTGTCGTTGTGTATCGTGTGTATAGCCTAATTTATTCTCTTTAGGAAACAAGTCTCCGATGTCCATACCGACAGCAGAAACTATTTCGTTAGCAGAACATCCAGCAAAACACTTGAGCAGAATGCGACCATCGTCAAGGTGCGTGATTGCTAGGCTAGGACTACGATCAGCGTGAGCAGGGCAGCAAGCAGTCCAGCGACCTTTAGAGCCTTTAACTTTCTCTAGGCGATTGAGTAAATTTCCGATCATAGTATGCGCCTTCCCATATTCATAACGTTAGTTGTAGGTGCTGTTATTTCGTCTTCCCAACGCTTTGCATTAAGCCATGTAGCTGGATGTGGAACAAATTGAATTTCTTTACTAGGAAGCTGCTGTTGATTGATTGCGTCTAACATTTTCTTTAGGACAACATCATCGGGCTTAATCTTTAACCAAGACTTTAAGGCATTAGGTTTTGCTACCTTACGAGGATATTGCTTCCAAAAAATATCAAATCGATCTATATATTCTTTATTATGGGTATTGGGTATTGGGTTATGGGTAGCATCAATTTTTAATGCATCCGCATCTATTTTTAATGCGACCGCATTGCTGTCGTATTGCTTCTGCATTGCAGATGCATTTTTATCCCATCTAGATTTTGCTGCTAATCGAGCTTGTTCAGACTTATTGTAGATTTCATTTAATACCTTATCGCAACGTTTATGACGATAAACTTCCTCGTCTTTTATGAAGAAGGTATCAAGAATCATCTGTACAGAATCTTGGTTAGAGCCGATCTTAAAGGCTAGCTTTTTAGCATCTGCTGGCAACGGCTGTTCTGTGTCGTAATACATCCACATAAGCCGTAAATAGGCCATTGTGTTTGAATCAGATAAGGATGCAGTGTCGCGCTGGAAGTCACCAATATGGTGTTGGTAGTAATGCATACTTTGCCTTTCTCGTGAGGTCGTTAGCCTCGGCAATCTCACAAATAGGTGGGTCAGGCAGGACGGTGAGAAATCGTCTTTTCGGGTTGCATTCCCTAGCCTTTCCCTTTGAACTATACCTTAACACCTCTTAAGGTGCAAATCCTGCATACGTTGCTATCTTTAAACTGAGTAACAGTACGGCTTTTCTTACATCCTCGGCAGAATCTAGTACCGAAATAGCTTGAGTTCGTTGAGTTTGCTGGTACAGGTTTTAAAGGTTCGCTGCTCAATTGGTTGACCTCTGGGTGACAGTTTGGGCAAGAAGGTTTGCAACGGCTTCCATCGCAAAGGCGGTGCAGGTTCATTTTGCTCGTTCATAATTTGTGGTTCCGTATTATCCGACATTTTTGTCTATCCTCATGGCTAAAGTCAGGGCTAATCTCGGCTACCTGACAAGGCAGCTTTGGCGGCATATTATGTACTTTAATGCTCCAATATATCGCTAATGCGCCACAAATGAACCAAAACACGATTATTAACTTTTCGGCAACCTTCATAGTTTCCTCCTGTAGTTAAGCTGCCCATAGATATTGCCCATGTAGAATATTACTGTCAATTGATATTAACTATTGGCAATAGATAGCTGATAGGAATAATTTTACACACAGTCATCATTTTTGAGTATAGTTCACTCACCGCAACACAGCGGCTACTAGGAGACTAATATGAATATCAATGAAATCAAAGCAAAGATAGCAGCACTAGAAGAATCTAACGCACACTGGAAATCATGCCAAGACGGTAGTTACGAAATGGCCTTAGATCGTGCTGGTTACTGGAATCTTAAAGATCAACTTAAGGAGCTGGAAAGTGGAAAATCCAATAATCAGTGACGTTCGCACTCAGGCATATAAAGACGGTGTTGCCGAGGGCATGGAAATAGCCCGTCAGATGTTATGCAAATCTATAGGCAAAGACATTGATTCATACGGCAAAGCATTGGCTCATGTAGATGTAATGATTATCGAAATGGAAAGGATGAAACGTGAACAAGCTGCTATCGACGAATGACTGGTTTGCTAGACATCCAGTTTTTTGTGGTGTAATAATGATCGTTCTATACCTTATTTCATGTTCAATATGAGTAAATCTATCTTAGATCCATCATTTAAATATGTCTCGTCTTCCAGTACAAACATTGCTAAGACCTTTGCAAAGGTTCGCAAAGAAATGCAAGCTAAGGCTAATGCGGTACAACCTGTTCCGGAAGTTCGGCAATTCAATATCATGCAGTATAAAAAATTCAATAAGGGATAAATAATGTCTGAATATAAAGTCTACGCAAAGCTGCAAAAAGCCCGTGTGATGTTGCAACAAATGGAGTTAAAAAAGTCTGGGCATAATAAGTTTGCTGGCTACCGATATTTTGAGCTGTCAGATTTTTTGGTAGCTGTAAACGAAATATTCGACAAAATTGGTTTATGCCATACGTTAGAGATAAATAGCGAATTGGCAGTAATGTATGTCATAGATTCAGAGACAGGCAGTTTTACTAAGTTTTCATGTCCTATGGCTGAAGCTCATTTAAAGGGCTGTCATCCAGTGCAAAATTTGGGCGCTTCAATAACTTACATTTCTAGATACCTAATGGTAATGGCCTTAGCTATCTGTGAACATGATGCGCTAGACGCTACAACAGGCTCAGAGGCTCCTAAGTCAGTTAAGCCTATTACTAAAGACGTATTCGATAGCATGACCAGCGAGGAGCAGGAAGCTATCCGCAGCATTGGTGTCAATGTGATTTCATTGCTATCAATGGATGATGTTGCTGGTGCTGTTGAGTATATTGAACAATCAGAGTTAGATGCAGATTCCAAAACCGCCCTTTGGAGTCTGTTGGATAGTAAGCAACGGGCAGCAATTAAAAAATACACTACAAGGTAAATATGAGCAATTTCGATAATACTAATCGCGGGATCTTATCTAAGAATCAAAATAAGACAGCAGACAATCATCCAGAGTACAGCGGATCTATCAACGTAGACGGTACTGATTACTGGCTGTCAGCATGGATTAAAGAGTCTAGCAAAGACGGTAAGAAGTTCTTTAGTCTTTCAGTTAAGCCTAAAGACGCACCGAAATCTAAAGCCAAAGCAAAGCAAGAAGAAGATTTAGGGGACTTCGATCAGGATGTGCCCTTTTGATCTACGGAGAGAAAGCAAGCGGAGAGCTTTGGTCAGTTCATCTTAGCTTGTGAGTATCTCCACCTTTACGGCCTAAAAGCGGATGCTGTGAAATGGGTAGCTGGAATCTAATCACTGCCAGCCACAGACGTAGCGAGTAAGGCCACCAAACACGCCAAGCCGGTAGTGGCGGGTAACACCGGCAGCAGGGGCTAGATACTCTTTCGGGCTTTTTCATAATCTAGTGACCC
>B570J29032_109959459_pt1 | contig 26577 bp, 23 predicted proteins | sample LakMenEpi16Nov12_FD_29032 | JGI IMG/M metagenome (IMG submission 29032) | reverse complement strand
AAACCCAAAGGGTGATTTTCTAAATCGGGATAAACCCAACTAATGCAATTAGTTCGGCTCATGCTTCGCCTTCTAATGCATAATTTGGGTTTAATGATAATAATGAAGTAAGGAAAAAAGAAAAATATTACAAGAGTGGAGCGGGTAGAAGAAAAATAAGAGTTATTTTTGATGAATTAGGATTAAATAATTAGGAGACTTGTCCGAGTGGTTGAAGGAGCAAGCCTGGAAAGTTTGTATACGGGCAACCGTATCGAGGGTTCGAATCCCTCAGTCTCCGCTAATCTTTAAATATTAAGCCAGTTATAAGTATACTAAATTGATAGCTTAGCAATTTCAATGATGCCTAATTGTTACAAATGGTTCAAATAATTCAATTTTAAAATCTAAAAATAGTTGCTCAGCAGAAGCCAACATTTAAAAAGGGTTTTCCAACTTTATTATTAATTGTGTATTTATTTGTATTGCAAAAATAAAAGGCTTATTTTAGCCGACTAACTATTTATAAGCAATGGAACAAACACAAACTCAAAAAGGACATCCAAAGGGGTTATGGGTGCTATTTGGAACAGAAATGTGGGAACGATTTAATTTTTATGGCATGCGTGCCATTTTAACTTTGTTTCTAACTAACTCGTTGTTAATGAAGGAAGATGATGTCTCATTAATATATGGAGGTTTTTTAGGTCTTTGTTACCTAACACCAATGTTGGGTGGTTTTATTTCTGATAAATACCTTGGCAACAGAAATTGTATTATGCTTGGCGGTATTATGATGGCTATAGGTCAGTTGTTGCTATTCATAAGCGCTAATATTTTTTCTTCAAGCTTAGGTTCCGCAACGGCATTAACCTGGACGGCACTTGTTATCATCATATTTGGAAATGGTTTTTTTAAACCAAATATTTCAAGTATGGTGGGTAGTTTATACCCTAAAGAAGAAAAAAATAAGCTAGATTCAGCTTTTACTATCTTTTATATGGGTATTAATCTTGGTGCATTATTTAGTCAATGGTTATGTCCATTAATAGGAGACGTGAAGAATGAGGTTGTTGGTGCAGATGGTGTTGTAACAATGGTTCGTGACGTGCACGCCTTTAAATGGGGCTTTTTAGCTGCGTCCATTGCTATGATTTTAGGAACGGTTGTTTTTTATACATTAAAAAATAAGTACGTAGTTACGCCTGAAGGTAAGGCTATCGGAGGTAAACCAACTAAAACTGAAGCAAATGATGAAGATGAAGCGCAAGAAGCAAAATTTTCAACAAAGTCATTGATTATTGCTTTGATATCCTTCGTTGTTTTGTTTTTTGTTTTCAGGTATTTATTGGACGGGAAAAATTTCGTTAAAACTATTATTTATCCTATTATTTATGCTAGTGGTTTAACTTTAGCAGGTTTAATTATTTCGGATACAACTTTAACTAAGGTAGAAAGACAAAGAATTTATGTTATCTACATTGTTTCTTTTTTTGTAATTTTCTTTTGGGCAGCTTTCGAACAGGCAGGTTCATCTTTAACATTTATAGCAGATAACCAAACCGATAGAACCTTTTTATTTGGTTGGCAAATGCCGGCCTCAATGGTGCAGATTTTTAATGGTTTATTTGTCGTATTGTTAGCTTTTCCATTTAGCTGGTTTTGGGGTAAATTAAGCAATAAAGGCCGCGAACCAATTTCACCGGTTAAGCAGGCTTATGGATTAGCTTTAATTGCGTTAAGTTATTTTATTATTGCACATAATGTAAAAGATTTAGGAAATTCTGGTTTACTTGGAATTTGGTGGTTAGTATTACTATATTTTATACAAACATGTGGTGAATTATGTTTGTCGCCGATTGGTCTTTCTTTAGTCGGTAAATTATCTCCTAAGCGATTTGCCTCTCTTTTATATGGTGTTTTCTTTTTGTCAAATGCTGCAGGTTATGCTTTAGCAGGAACTTTAGGTGCTATTTTGCCTGCAACAGGTGACAAGCATTCAAAAGCCAAAGAATTAGGAATTGACTTACAAGGTGTTTTGGATAAAACTGTTGCGCCATCAGCCGAGCAACTTAAGTTATTAGAGGATAATAAAATTAGTGCAGTAAACCCAAGTTTTGCTGGTTTCGAAATCCACAATTTATTTGAGTTTTTTATGGTTTTTGTGGTTTTATGCGGTGTTGCAGCTGTAGTATTATTCCTTTTGTCTCCATTGCTAAAGAAATTAATGCATGGAGTTAAATAATTAAACGCTTTCATCTGATAGCGTATTCTCCAAAATGAGTTCTTTAGAACAAATCCAAAACTTTAAAGGCAAATACCCAAAACAACTGTGGTATTTGTTTTTTAGTGAAATGTGGGAACGATTTTCCTACTATGGTATGCGTGGCATGTTAGCCTTTTTTATGGTAACCCAATTGGGTTTAAATGAAACTGAGGCCGGCTTGCAATATGGCGCTTCTCAAGCCTTTGTTTATGCATTTACGTTTATTGGTGGTTTATTGGCCGATAAAGTTTTAGGAAAACGTAAATCTTTGTTTTGGGGTGGTATATTGATGATTATTGGGAGCATTATTTTAGCAGTCGATCCAAAAACCTATTTTTTTCTTGGAATTGCTTTTAATATTGTTGGTACGGGTTTTTTTAAGCCTAATATTTCTTCTATCGTTGGGCAATTATACAAAGAAGGAGATAATAGGGCAGATGCCGGTTTTTCACTTTTTTACGCTGGGGTTAACTTAGGCGCTTTTTTTGGTGGATTATTGTGTATAAACATTGGTAAACGCGAAATGTTCTCAAGTTTAGTACCTGTTGGTTTAGAGTGGAACGTAGCATTTGGTTTAGCTTCTGTGGTGATGTGTATAAGTCTTCTTACTTTTACCCGAACCCAACATAGTTTAGGACCAATCGGATTGAGCCCATTAGATCATTTACCTAAACGTAACAAATTAATTCAAGAAATTATAACTTATGCTGCTTCGCTATTGATATTGCCAATTATTATCATCATGGTTTCTAAAACTGAATATACAGATTTGTTTATGTACATCGTGGGACCAGCTTCTATTATTTATGTGATTTATGAGATGAAAAATTTTACTGCTAAAGAAAATAAAAAATTAATTGCAGCATTATTATTTATGGTATTCTCGATTTTCTTTTGGGCTTTTTTTGAGCAGAGTGGGGGATCTTTAAGTTTTTTTGCAGCCAATAACCTTGATAATAAGTTACTAGGTTTTGAAAATGATCCAAACGGTGTTAACAATTCAGCTAACTCTTTGTTTGTGATTGTTTTTGCTTCATTACTGGGTTTATTTTGGCTATGGCTAGCTAAAAGGAAAATGGAACCCAATACCATTGTTAAATTTGGTTTGGGTTTTTTATTCGTCGCGATTGGCTTTTACATTTTCTATACCTGTCAATTTTTCTCATCGCCTAACGGCAAAACCTCTTTAAACTTATTTACATTTGGATGGTTCATCATTACTTTTGGCGAGTTATGCTTGTCCCCAATTGGTATGAGTGTTATGACCAAATTATCTCCACAAAAATTACAAGCAGTGATTATGGGGATGTGGTTTTTGGCAAGCGCCTATGGGCAATATTTTGCCGGTTTATTAGGAGCCAACATTGCTGAGGCTTCAGAGCATTCTACAAATTACGAAAAACTGATTGTTTATGCAGAAGGCTATAAACAATTGGCTATTTACGCTTTAATAATTGGTGTAATAATGATTTTGGTTTCACCGCTCATTAAGAAATTAATGGGCGATGTGAAATAAATTAGCCAAAAAGTCCTCTATAAAACAATAAAAACGCTCAAAGCCCCCCCACAACCAAATTTCTTATTATTTTCTAGAGGTGTGTTGTTGCTTCTCAAAATTGTTAGTACTTAGTTAATACTTTACATAGGGCTTGGTGTTAGCGGTAGTTTATTCTTTTGGTTTAAATACAACTATCCAGTTATGTACTGTGGCGACTGGCTTATTTCTAATAATTGCGGGTGTCCATTTCGGCATAATACTAAAAAGTCGTACCGCTTCTTTGTCGCAAGATAAACAACCTTTTATGCCTTTTACAATTTCAATATTTGTCAACTCGCCAGTTTCTTTAATCGTAAAAGAAATAAAAACTTTTCCGAGTATTTGTCTATTGCTAACAGAGTCTGGAAGTCTAATATTAGTTTTAATAAAATCCGAAATGAAAAGTCCGTCCATATCAGCCGAGTCTTTAAAAAATGCTGATCTGTCACGAAGAATAACTGTCTGTGGTTGTTTTTCTTTCTTTATTTTAACTGTCGATGTCTGCGAGAATATGTCAACAGAAATTGTTAAGAGAAAAATAATGAATGTCTTTGTCATAACTTGTCTACATTTATGCCGTCAAAAATTACCGCTAAAGCGTTATTTATATCCCGCCTAATGCAATACCAATTATAATTGCTGCTGCAATCCCCGAAACACTACCAACACCATAGGCAATCCAGTTTTTACGACGTTTAATTTTATAGGCTTCTTGTTTATATCCTAATTTGTATCTATAGTCTTTTTTCTCAGGTACAGGCATTCCTAAATTTTCATCTTTTGGTTCGTTATTATTAATGGCTATGGCAGGAATTAAACCACACACTGGTCCACAAAAAAACGAGGTTACACCTGTACCAATTGCACCACCATTGTGGGTGTAGTATCGGCGAGCATCTATTCGGCCTTTTAATTCTGTTTGTTCATCCCCATAATTTTCTATCTGGTTGTTGGAATTTTGCGAACTTGGTGCATTGTTTATAATTGGTTGCGTTGATGTATTGTTATTAGAGTTGTTGTATGAAGTAAGCTCAAATTGCTCTTTAAGACCATTGGCAAAAATCACATAATCAACTTCAGACTTATTAATGGCGTAGTTAGGCCCCTCCATATTGTCAAACCGTTTATATTTTAATTGAGTAGGAGTTATTTCACTCAATTTAACAACAACTTTGGAGGAATTCCTCAAAAACAACGTGTCTTGTGCCTTTAAATTGATTCCTAAAAAACCAATCATCAAAACTAAGCTAAGTAAATAAGTATTAAATTTCATTGGTAAAAGTTGTTAGTTTTTACTTTGGTATTTGTGTAAACTGTAATCTTTCAATTCTTTAAAGTAAATTTAGTGAAAAAAATCATCGGTTAAACAACAATCTTTCTCCAAATCTACTTTCATCAAACACCCCATTGTTAAAAACCAAATGGCCGTTAACGAATGTTTTTTCAATACTGCTTTTAAAAGTATGACCTTCAAATGGACTCCAGCCACATTTATACAGCAACGATTCTTTGGTAACCAAATTAGATTTATTCAAATTAACAAGCACCATATCCGCATAATAACCTTCTCTAATATAACCACGTTTATTTATATCAAACATGTCCGCTACATTATGACTCATAGTTTTAACAATGTGAGGTAATGTAATTTTACCCTGATGATAAAAATCTAACATGGCTAAAATACTATGCTGTACCAAGGGGCCGCCACTAGGCGCATTTAAGTACTTTTCGTTTTTTTCTGCTAAAGTATGAGGTGCATGGTCCGTAGCAACCACATCGATAGTGCCATTCAGCACTGCTTCAAAAATTTTAGCACGGTCATATGAAGTTTTAACAGCAGGGTTCCATTTAATGAAATTTCCTTTTGTTTTATAATCTTCATCACTAAACCAAAGATGATGAATACAGGCTTCAGCCGTAATGCGTTTTTCCTTTAATGAAATAGTGTTAGTGAACAAGCTTAATTCTTTAGCAGTTGAAATATGTAAAATGTGTAAACGGGTATTATGTTTTTTAGCCAGTTCAACAGCAAATTTGGAGGAGTTATAACAAGCCTCTTCACTCCTTATAATTGGGTGAAAATAAGCTTCTAAATCTTCACCATATTGCTCAATAATTCGTTTTTGATTTAATTTAACCAAGGGGTCATCTTCGCAATGCGTGGTGATAATAACATTGGTTTTTGAGAAAATATTTTCTAATGCTTTTGGGTCGTCTACCAGCATATCGCCGGTACTGGAGCCCATAAATATTTTAATACCGCAAACATTTTTATAATCAATACGAAGCAATTCATCTAAGTTTGAATTAGTTGTTCCCATGTAAAAGGAGTAATTAGCCAAGGAGCATTGCGCTGCTCTGGTATACTTTTGTTCCAAAAGTTCCTTTGTAACGGCGCTAGGCTTGGTATTAGGCATTTCCATGTAGCTGGTAACGCCGCCTGCAACAGCAGCTTTTGCTTCAGTATACAACTCTCCTTTGTGCGTTAATCCGGGTTCACGAAAATGTACCTGGTCGTCTATAGCGCCCGGCAATAAGTGTAAACCTTCTGCATTTATTTCAGTTACATTTTTATCAGTATTAATATTTCGCTCAATTTTACTAATAAATCCATTTTCAATTAGTACATCCAGTTGTGCTATTTCGCCTTCGTTAACAACAGAGGCATTTTTAATCAGGTAATTCATTTAAAAATATCGTTAATTGTTGGTAAATATAATCTAATTCTTTGCCGGTTATACAGTATGGAGGTAATACATAAATTATATTACCCAGAGGTCTCAAAATAATTCCTTTTTTAATAAACCATTCGTTTATGGTTGAATTCAATGAATTAAGATAATGCGTTTCTTCACTTGTTTTTATTTCAAGTGCCAAAATGGTGCCAAGCTGCCGAATAGTTTGAAGTTTAGGATGATTTGAATTTTCTAGCAAAAATTGTTTGTGCTTCGTCGTAATAAAGTTTATCTGTTCCCATGTAGTATCTCTTTCCATTAAGTCTAAACTAGCAAGTGCTGCGGCGCATGCAGTTGGGTTGGCAGTGTAGCTATGTCCGTGAAAAAAGGTTTTTGTTTTGTCTTCAATCAAATATGCATCATGAATAAATTTTGCACAACTTGTAACGCCTAGTGGCAAGTAACCACCTGTTAAACCTTTGCTTAAACATATTATATCAGCTTTATTTTTCAGATAATCATTCGCAAAAAACTTACCTGTACGTCCAAAACCTGTAAATACTTCATCGGCAATGGTAACTATTTTGTGCCTATTACAAAGTAAAATTAATTCATCCAATAATTCCGGTTCATACATCATCATCCCAGAAGCTCCTTGTACTATGGGTTCAAAAATAAAACCTGCAATGTTATGATTAATAAACCAGTGTTCTAAAACCTCTTTTAATTGATCAATGTTTTCTTTAGTTGGTAATGGAATGTGTGACACATTAAATAATAAATTTTCAAAGGCATTATTAAATACATTCCGAGCACCAACACTCATGCCTCCAAAAGTATCGCCATGATAGGCATTTTCAAAGGCTATTAATGTAGTGTTGGGCAAATTTTGATTGTGCCAATATTGCAATGTCATTTTAATTGCAACTTCAACGGCAGTGCTTCCATTATCTGAATAAAATATTTTCGACTGATTCTTTGGTAGGTGCATTAAAAGCCTTTCAGCCAAATTAACAGCATTTGGATGTGTAAAATCAGAAAATATACTGTGCTCTAAAGTGAAAAGCTGTTCGCTAACTTTTTGTGAAATATATGGGTGACAATGGCCATGTAAATTAACCCACCAACTACTTATGGCATCAATGTATTGCTGGTTGCGCTCATCTATGAGGTAAACGCCTTCACCTTTAACCAAATTAATTGGCAGTTTAGAATTCATTTGATGCGTAAAGGGGTGCCAAATAATTTCTTTGTCTTTTTGAACCAGATTCACACCCCAAAGTTACACAATTGATTAAAAAAAATGAAAATAAGTGTCTTAAGCTAAATTAAGCATCTAATTAATCTTCTAATAAAACTGAAACATTAACATTTTTAGAAAATTCTGAAATAACTTCTTTATTGATGGCTTCAAGCTCATTTATTTCCAATATGACTGGGATCTCAGCATGATTGAGAATGGCAGATTTGACTAGTTTATCAAAATTACCAATTAAAACTAAACCCTTTAAGTTGTAATTATTCGAAACTAAATAGTCTATACTTAGCAATGAATGGTTGATGCAGCCTAAGTAATTTCGGATGACTAATATCACATCACAGTTGAATGAGTTAGCTATATCAATTACAAAATTATTAGAGTTGATAGGTACAAGTATACCACCGGCACCTTCTATTACTAAGTGGTTGGAGCTTTCCGGTAAAACCAGCTTGCTTAGTTGTATTGTTTGATTTTCTAATGAAGCAGCTAAGTGAGGTGAAGCAGGCTCCCTAAAAGCATAAATTTCGTCGTGGACTTTAGTTTTTTCATTACTAATTAATTCTGAAACCGTATGCTTATCACTACCGTCAATTGTACCAGATTGTATGGGTTTCCAGTAATCCGCTTGTAATGCTTCGGTTATAATTGCCGAAGCAATGGTTTTTCCAACATTGGTGCCAATACCCGTTACAAAAAATGTTTTCATAATTCGATACTAAAAAACATTATTCAATTATTAATTTTTTAGATGTTGTTGAATTAACTTTAATAAAATACATGCCTTTAGAAAGGTTACTTAACATTATAGTTTGATTATTAACCGGGCTAACAAACTGTTTCTTTTGAATTAGTTTACCATCCAAGCTGTAAATTTCAATGTTTTCAATAGGAGTTGAAGAACTAATATTTAATAAATCTTGAGCCGGGTTTGGCGTCATTTTAAAATTATTTATTTCGGGATCATTCTTAATCCCAACAGTTGATGGTATTGCATTTAAGTATATATCATCAATAAATAAATTATTTCCTGGTGCATTAGCATCCGGCGTAAACTCAAACTTAAAGTAAATACCTTGGTTTGCATAAGAACTTACATCAATACTAATTGTTTGCCATTCTTGCGGAAAGGGATTCAAGAAGGCACCTATGTAGGTTGTTCCGGTGGTGTTTAAAAGGTTGCCTGTTCTATTAAAGATGACATTCCATGTTGCACCGCAATTAGGGCTAACTAAAACCCTTAAACGGTCGTTATTACCGGTTTGAGTTTGGGCATAGGCGTATTTAAATTCAAATGTAGCAGGCGATTGGTTGTCAAATAAATAAGATGGAGTATATAAATTAATCATTCCACCGGGACTATCGAAGTAATTGTTAACCCACGCACAGTTAGTTCCTGTTGCGGCTGTACTTGTATAAGTGTTAAATGTGCCGCCATATTGTGCATTGGTGGCAATCCAATTAGTATTTGGAAAAACACCTTGTTCGAAACTTTGAGAAGTGCCGACATTTGTACTTGTAAGTGCAGCCATTACCACAACATAGGATTTGGTGATTGAATCTGAACCAAATGAGTTGTTTACTTTTAGTTTTACAGCTGCGATTCCTGAGTTTGTAAAGGTAAGAGATCCATTAGCCGTTGTAGAAGTATTGGATGATAAATTGCTACTCCAATTCCAATTGGTAACTGTAGCGTTATAACTTTGATCGAAAAAGTTAAGTGAACCACCAACACATGTAACGGAATTAGTAGTTCTAAATTCTGCAATTGGAGCACAATTTAAGGTTGGATTAATTACACCTGTTGCAATTAAATTTGTATTGCTTGATAAATTATTTCTCCCACCAATTGGGCTGTTTAATGCATTATGCATTCTGTTTTTTTGCCCAACTGTAAACATATTGGAACAATAAGAATATTCCATAAAGTTTTGAACGTTTTCTTTAATACCCGGCGAACAAATAATAGGGTTAGATAAACTACAAGATTGCCAACCTTTTGTAATCGGTGTATCTGACACGCCGTCATCACCGCATGTTACTCCTGGGTTATTGTTGCTTCCCCATACATGTTGTAAGTTAAACCAATGTCCTGCTTCATGCGACAAAGTGTGCGATTTAAACAGTGAGCTCGTTCCAATTTTACCTACATAATCATGAAGCATTACAATAGCATCCATCGATCCTCCAACGGTTCCGGGCAAAAAGGTATAACCGGCTGCGCCATTACCCATAGATTTTACAACATATACATTCATGTATTTTTGAGGATTCCAGGTATATAAATAGTTTGCAGCATTGGTTGTCCAATTCGTTAAACTTGTATAATGTCTTGTAATCCCATTTGTACAATTGCCGTTTTCATCCTTACTTGCCAAAACAAACTTAATTTCACAATCCGCCGCAGTTGCTGTAAATTCTGGAACTATATTGGCTGCATCTGCATTAAGTTTTTGAAAATCTTCATTTAAACAGATCATTGCACTATTAATTTGGGCATCACTAATGTTTTCTGAACCATTCAAGTGTAAAACATGAAAAACAACCGGAATGGTATAAGCAGTTGCTGCTGATTTATTTGAATGATGTTGACTTTCTTCGGCCAATTTCATTAAACTATCAAAACGAAACTGCACATTTGGGCTAATTTGCTTTAAGTAAGCAAAAGCGCTATTGTAACCACAGTATAATTGTGCATTTAGATTAATTGCAAAGGTTGTAAACGCTAAATAGAGAAAATATTTCTTCATGATCATTTATTAAAAACCTAAATTATGTATTTTAGTTTAATTAAATTTACCGCTGATATAATATTTTTTGAATGACAACTATTCAACAATTACACATAGGAATTTTAGGTGGCGGACAACTGGGACGAATGATGCTTCAATATGCCATTAACCTTAATCTTAATATTTCTGTTTTAGATCCTGATAAAAACGCTCCATGCAAACACCTGGTTAAAAAATTCACTTGTGGCAGTTTAACAGATTACGATACCGTTTATCAATTTGGGAAGGATAAAGATCTCATAACAATTGAAATGGAAAATGTAAACATTGAAGCATTGAAGGCACTTGAAAAGGAAGGTAAAAAGGTATATCCTCAACCTTCTATCATTGAAATGATTCAGGATAAAGGTTTACAAAAGATGTTTTACCAACGCAACGACATTCCAAGTCCTGACTTTTTTTTAGTTGAAACAAAGGAACAAATAATTAAATACGCAGATTACTTCCCTTTCTTTCAAAAAATGCGTAAAGGTGGTTATGATGGCAAGGGCGTGGTAAAATTAAGTAACCCGCACTTTTTAGAAAAGGCATTTACGGTGCCTTCTGTGCTTGAGCGTTTAGTTGATTTTTCAAAAGAATTGTCAGTTGTAGTTGCACGAAATGAAGATGGGGAGATAAAATGTTTTCCGGTAGTGGAATGTGAATTTAATGCAGAAGCTAATCTGGTAGAATTTTTATTTAGCCCGGCCGACATTAAAAAAACGGTTGAAAAGAATGCTATTCAGATAGCTACCACAATTGCCGAAAAATTAGGAATTGTAGGATTATTGGCTGTGGAATTATTTTTAACTAAAGACGGAAAAGTGCTTGTTAATGAAATAGCTCCGAGACCGCACAATAGCGGGCATCATACCATAGAGGCGAATGTCACTTCTCAGTTTGAGCAGCATTTGCGTGCTATACTTAATTTACCACTTGGTGATACTTCTATTATTAAGCCAGGTGTGATGGTAAATTTGTTAGGTGACTTTGGTTATGAAGGAACGGCCATTTATAGTGGTTTAGAGGATGTTATGAAGTTTAGTGGCGTTTATGTGCATCTATATGGGAAGGAAAAAACAAAACCTTTCAGAAAAATGGGGCATGTAACCATTGTGGATTCAGACTTATTAAAGGCAAAGCAAAAGGCTAAAATTGTAAAAAATACATTAAAAGTTATAGCTTAATTAAATTATGTCAGCAGAGAAAAGAACATGTTTAGAATGTGGAGAGCCATTTAACGGTAGGGTTGACAAGAAATTTTGTAGCGATCTTTGTCGTAATTCGCATAACAATTCTATTAACAGTGATTCAACATCTTTTGTTAGAAATATTACCAACACTTTACGTAAAAATCGAAGAATATTAGCTTCTAATTTAAAAGGTGAGACTTCTAAAATTACAATTCAAAAATTAAAAGATTTAGGATTTAATTTTAATTATTACACCAATATTAGCACTACTAAAACAAATAATCAATATGTGTTTTGTTATGAATATGGTTACTTGCTTCTTGAAAATGAGTGGGTTTTAATAGTTAAAAATAAAAAAGCAGAATAATCCTAATTCTTATATTATTATTCCACAAAAAGTACAATTCCTTTCAAGTACTCACCTTCCGGAAAATTTGGGGTAACCGGATGATCAGGTGGTTGATTCAGGTAATGAAGCAATTTTACATTTCGTTTTGCTTCCAACGCTGCGGCAACGATAGTATTATAAAATAAATTTTTATCTACAACGCCGCTGCAACTAAAAGTAAATAAAATGCCATTTGGTTTAATTAGTTTTAATGCCATAGCATTCAAGCGTTTATAACCAATTACCGCATTATGTTTAGAGGATCGGTTTTTTGCAAATGCAGGTGGATCCAAAACAATCACATCATAAATATTTGCCTTGTCTTTTAAAAAATCAAAGGTGTCTTGCGCGTAACATTTTTGGTTGGTAATGGCATTTAATTCTCCATTTTCTTCGCACAGTTTTATGGCTTTTGCACTAACATCAATACTGTGTACTTCAGTGGCTGTTTTCGCAGCATAGATGCTGAATCCGCCGGTATAACAAAAGGTATTTAAAACCATTTTATTTTTGCAATAATCCTGCAACAACAATCTATTTTCGCGTTGATCAATAAAAAATCCTGTTTTTTGACCGTTAATAAAATCAATTTGAAACAAGTGATTGTTTTCTTTTACAATTACTTTGTCTTTTAACGAACCAAAAAGAAACTCATTTTTACTCTGTCCCGCAAATTGTTTAGGCAAGGTTTCGCTACTTTTATCAAATATGCTTTTTATTTTATTCCCAAAAATGGTTATAAGTGCTTCAGCGATTAAAGCGCGCTGTAAATAAATGCCATAGGAATGCGCTTGAAGCACAAGATGGCCATCATAGTAATCAATAATAAGCCCCGAGGCGCCATCGCCTTCACCAAAAAATAATCTAAAAACATTCGTGCGATTATTCAAACAGTTTATGTGTTTACGGTATTCCCAAGCCTTTGTTAATTTCTTTATCCAGAAATCAACATTAATTTCTGTTTCTTCAAAAGAAAGTACCCTTAGCGCTATACTTCCGGTAGCATAATAGGCCATAGCTAAAAAATTTCCATTCGGCTCAGTTATTTTTACAACATCGCCTTCCTTAATTTGATCCGGTAATACTTTGATGGCACCACTAAAAACCCAAGGATGCATTCGTTTGAGGGCTACTTCTTTTCCTTTGTGTAAAATAACTGCGTGGTAATTCATTATATTAGGCCTTTAAAATGAGTATCGATTGGCTATGTTGTAACCAGGTATTTTCTTCTTTTGCAAGTTCTTTCCAGCTTTCAATGTTTAACAAGGTTAAATCAAAGGTCTTAAATAAGTCTTCAGCTTTTTTATAACTTGTTATTACATTAATATTAGTATTTCCGATAGTAAAGGATTGTTTTAACTCTGGGTATTGCGTAAATAAACCGTTTTCATCGAAAATAGTAACCTTAGAGGAACTATTTGAAATTAACTTTTGAGCATAAACCATCAAAAAACTATCAGCTAAAGAATAAATAGGAATAAGGACTTTATTCGCATTTTCATATTTACGATCAATAAATATTCCAACCGGTATTGTAACGTTTTTTAAGATATTATTGGTGTGCTCGTCAAAAATAGAGGAATCAAAACTTAACTTTCTATCTTTTAATGTTTCGATTACATTTTTTGGATTTAAAATTTTTGTTGTAACCCCTAAAATTTTACCTAATAAAGATCCTTTAAATAATGAATGGCCTGCGCCGATTAGTAACAAGTCGTAATTTGAACTAGAACTTGTTTCAATAATTTCCTTATCTATATCTAATGCTGGTTTAAAAATTGTGGTAATTTCCATTTCCAGTTTAATGGCTGTTTTTTTTATTGGCAACACACTTTCCTTTTCGTATTCGACTAAATTATATTTATTCAATTCATTACTTGGCGAAATGTGTATGGTTGTAACTTCAGCAGCGCTCAAGTTGTTCTTTATGAGCGCATGAGCTAACCTAAGCATGGCTTTACCTTTTACGGGATTACCGTAAGAAATAAGAATTTTGTAAAGTTCATTGGTATTGTTAATGCTTTTGTTTTCTTCTACTGTTTGTTTTCTGAATAAAAATTCAATAAAATTAAGTGATGGCCCGGTCATGAAAGTGGTTACTAAAGCCATAATTACTAGCATTGCAAAAATTGAAGGAGTAAGCACGCCTAAATCGTAACCAATATTTAATACAACTAATTCCATTAAACCTCTCGTATTCATAAGTGCACCAATGGTTAGGCTATCTTTCCAGTTTTGGCCAACAAATCTTGCCGCGATAGCGCTACCCCAGAATTTTCCTACAACAGCAATCGAAATAATTACAAGACACACTTCCCATAAATGGATGTCGTTTAATAATCCAATTTGGGTTCTTAAACCAGTGTAAACAAAAAATAGTGGCAGTAATAAAACAGAAGATAAGTCTTCAACTTTTTCAATAAAAATATTTCTGAAATTAACATTAACAGGCATAACTACACCAGCTAAAAAGGCTCCAAATAAGGCATGAATACCTATTATTTCGCTTAAAAAAGATGAAATCAATAATGTAACAAAAAAGATAGCTACAATAGGCTTTGTTAAGCCTTCTTTACTTGAATATTTATCGCCTAGTTGCTGTAAAAAAGGTTGCACAACTCTTAGCATAAGCACTAAATAAATAATTGACAAAGCTATTGTATAGAGAGAGCTTACAAAACTTCCGGCTTTAACTATAGCGATAACCGCAGCTAGACCACACCAGGCAGTAATATCATCTATTGCAGCGCAAGTAATAACCGTGGTTCCCAATTTAGTTTTATTGATGCCGCGCTCTTGCACAATCCTTGCTAACACAGGAAAGGCAGTAATGCTCATGCTGATTCCAATAAATAGTGAAAAAGAAATAAAATTAACACCTGATGGCGCAAAATTATCGTATATAAAATAGGCTGCCCCAACACCTAAAGAAAAAGGAATGATGATACTCGCATGACTTATTACTAAAGCTTCATGCGCTTTGGTTTTTAAAACTTTAAAATCAAGCTCCATGCCAACCACAAACATGAAGAGGATTAATCCAATTTGACTTAAAAATTTAAGATTGCCTATCGAATCTGCCGGAAATAAAAAAGTCGTGTATTCAGGAAAATAATACCCCGCAAAAGACGGACCAAGTAATATACCCGCGGCAATTTCGCCTATAACCGTTGGCTGACCAATTTTGTTTAACAAAAAACCAAGTAATCTTGCCACCAAAATAATGGTTATGATTTGCAACATCAGAATGGCTAGTGGTTCAGTAATATTGTGCTTAAATACAACTGAGAAATCTCCCCAAGAGTCTTGCGATGATTCAATCTTTGTTATTTGATGAGCTGCTTCTTTTGATTGACCTGATTTAACGGCATAATAAACGAAAATTGAAAAAATCAGCGTAACAAAAATGTAAAATAGTATGTCCTTTAAATTTTTAATAAGTTTACGCTATTGTTGCAAAGTTAAAAATTATTGTAACACTTAACTTAAAAACTATGCCTAATGACCTTATATAACGATTAGTTAAAAACAATTTAATTAAATAAATATTTTTTGTCAATGATTTTAAGCAAGCTGTTAAATTGCATTTCCAAGGTTCGAAACATCCACTATTCTAAAATAATACATAAACGGTAAAATTTCAATTTTAGTTAACTGGTTAATTATTAGGTCATTATATTGTAAATTTTGTTAAATCGGATAAATGTTAATAAATAATCTAGCAATTTGGGGTTACTAAACTTGCTAATATGGATTAATATGCAATCTTTGCAAAATTCTTACAAGTTGAAGAAGCTTTTATACATAGTTGCATTATCATCTCTTACCGGTTTAGGTTTAATGGCTCATCCTACCGATGACAAAAAAACGAAACCTGATGACGGTAAACGTTCTATGGCTAAACGCGATGATACAACAACCTATGTTGTTAATCAAGAGATTTTAAGTAACGAGGAAATTCCGGATACAACCCAAATTTTGTTCCCAAGTCATGACTTATACGCTATTTGGGATACGAGTGTAGCGCATCCTTATCATTTTGCAGAGCAGTTTAAACAAGATAGTGTTACCATTAAATTGGTAGCTGCAAATGATGGTGGTTTTAAAATGCCTTTTAAAGGACATGTAACGAGTGAATTTGGTTGGAGACGTTACCGCCCTCATTATGGCACAGATATTGATTTGGAAACCGGTGATACGGTTGGAACTGCTTTTGACGGGATGGTTCGTTTGGCTCGTTATTGCAATGGTTACGGTAACTGCGTCATCATCCGTCATAACAATGGTTTAGAAACTGTTTACGCACATTTATCTAAAATGGAAGTTCAGCCGGGTCAAATGTTAAAGGCCGGTGAAATGGTTGGGCTTGGCGGCAACACAGGCAGATCTTATGGCAGTCATCTTCATTTTGAAATGCGTTATTTAGGTCAGGCACTAGATACTGAAGATTTTATTGATTACACAGCCGGCACATTAAAGTGTGATACATTTATTTTAAGAAAAGCTGATGTAGAAAACAAATACGATTTAAGAGCTTTAAGAGGAAGACACAAGCGTGATTTAGGTTTAGCAAAGCGTCACTATCACAAAAACGGCAAATATTATGCAAGTGCCGGTAAAGCTAAAAAAGGCAAGAAAAAATACGCCAGAAAAAAGTCTTATGGTAAGGTAAAGAAAAAAATAGTTTACACAAAAGCCACCAAACGTAAACCAGCAAGCAAAGTATCTAAGTCAACTAAAGGCAAGCAAATAGCCAAAAAGGCCAAAAGCACTAAGCTATAGGGTTATTTAACCTAAATCGTTTATAACTATTTTCTGTTACAAAATTCAGCGTAAGTATTATTTATAATTTTAGCTATGCGTTTTATTGCGATAATTATACTTTGCCTCGCAACATCTTCAAGTTTTGCACAACGAAAAGGTACATCCAAAACAACAAAAGTTCTTTTTGTATTTGATGCCAGTAACAGCATGAAATCTGCTTTTCAAGGGATGACACGTATGGAAGGAGCTAAACAACTATTTTATAAGTTTATTGATAGTTTAAGTAAAGATAAATCAATGTTGTTCGCCTTAAGAATGTATGGCCATACGGTTAAATACCCTCCCGGAGATTGCAATGACAGTAAATTGATTGTGCCTTTCAGTGTTGGTAATACAGCCTTAATCAAACAAAAAGTAAAGGAAAGTAAGCCAAAGGGTATTACACCAATTGAACACTCGTTAACTCAGGCTGCCAATGATTTTTCGGATAATAAGTCAACCAACATTGTAATTTTAATAACAGATGGAATAGAGGAGTGTGGTGGCGATCCTTGCAGAGCAAGACAAAAGTTGATGGAAAAAGGAATTTTGTTTAAACCTTTTATTATTGGAATTGGTTTAAGTCCTGAGCAAATAAAATCATTTGAATGTGTTGGTACTTATTTTGACATTGAAAGTGATAAAACCTTTTCCACCATTTCTAATTTAATTCAGCAACAGAAGTTAAATAAAACCACGGTGCAGGTTAACTTATTAAACAGCACCGGTATGCCAAAGGAAACCAATGTAAACACCACTTTTATTGACATTAATAAAAAAAGTTACAAGTACAATTACATTCACACCTTAAACATGCTGGAAAATCCTGATACTTTAACAATTGATGACTATCCAACCTACAAAGTTATTGCCCATACAATTCCACCGGTTGAAAGCAAGGAAACGAAACTCAGTTCCGGAAAACACAACATCATTGCATTAGATGCGCCACAAGGTTATTTAACGGTTAATCGTCCGGCTGGTGTATACAACTACAACGAAAAGATAAAATACATTGTTCGCAAGCAGAATGAGGAAACTACCCTACATGCGCAGGGATTTAATAATGCTGAAAAATATATTATCGGCACTTACAAAATAGAGATCTTAACGCTTCCCAGAATATACATTTCCAATTTAGAAATTGAACAAAGCAAAACCAAAACCATACAGGTGCCTAATGCTGGCATGTTAACCGTAAAAGCATTAGAAAGTGGTGATGGCTGCATTATGCAAAAGGTAAAAGGAAGAAACGAATGGGTGTGTAATTTAAATAATCAAACCATTCAAAACTTTTATTTGCAGCCGGGCTCATATGTAGCAGTTTGGCGCAGCAAAAGTTTAAAAGGCAGCATTTACACCATCGAAAAAGCATTTACTATTACCTCCGATATGTTGCAGGTGATAGAGTTTTATAGGTAGAGTTAGCATCAAATAAAAGAGTCTATAAATCAGGCTGAAGATCAAGATTTATTCCAAAACAAATATACATTCAATTAGTGGCTTAATGGTACCTCCAGAAATCGTCCACATCGGCGGACAGGGACGCAATGATGTAATAAAAGAAAAAAGCCACTCATTTGAGTGGCTTGGTGGTACCTCCAGGAATCGAACCAGGGACACAAGGATTTTCAGTCCTTTGCTCTACCAACTGAGCTAAGGTACCAGCTTAACTCTTTATCTTAATATGGTACTTTACTCTACCTCCGCCGCGGCGGATGAGCTAAGGTACCAGCTTAACTCTTTTTGAAACTTACCGCTTCTAAAATAGAGGTGCAAAAATAATGTTTTTTATTTAATTACAAAATAAAAATCTTAGTTATCTTTAAAAAAACTTTTCATCAATTGAACACTAATCTGGTAATAGATTGCGGTAATACACTTATAAAATATGGCGTTTTTACTGACAATCAACTAATTGAAAATGGTTTAATTAATGATTCTATTAATACAATTTTAGAGAGACATCCTTCAATCCTAAAAGCCATAATCGCTTCCGTTACCCAAGAGCACTTAGTTATCTTACCGAAATTACAACACTTAAAGCAATCCCATCTTTTTACTAATACACTTAATTTACCAATTGAAAACCTTTATGAAACAACTCAAACCTTAGGTTCTGATCGTTTAGCAGCTTCCATTGGTGCGTTTACCCTGCATCCTAATTCTAATGTACTCACCATTGACGCCGGTACTTGCATCAAATATAATTTTGTTAATGAACAAAATCAGTTTATTGGAGGGGCAATTAGTCCTGGTTTAAGTATGAGGCTAAAAGCCTTGCACCAATTCACTAATGCCTTACCTTTGATTGACTTTGATGAAAATTATGAAAATTTAACGGGTAAAAACACAAAAGATTCCATTTTAAGTGGCGCACTAATTGGTGCTGTGTGCGAGGTAGAATCAATGATTCAGCAATATCAAAACACCTATTCAATTTTAAAAATTGTCTTCACCGGAGGCAATGCTAATTATTTGTGTAAACAACTTAAAAACCGTTTCTTTGCGGACGAGCATTTGATTCTAAAAGGACTGAATGCGGTTTTAAATTTTCAATAACTTGAAAAAAATACTTTCGATCATATTATTAAGTTTAGCAATTGGTGTATTGGCTCAAACGAATACGTTTAGTCCATATTCACGTTATGGCATTGGTGAGCTTAATCAAGCTAATTTTGCACACGTTAATGGCATGGGAGGCGCCAATGTGGCTTTACGTTTTGATACTACTGCGCCGCTTTTTATTAATGTTGGAAATCCTGCAAGTTATGCTTTTATCCGAATTACCTCTTTGGAGGTAGGTGCCAATGGATTTTATGGGATGTATAAAAATTCAAGTTCGGCATTAAACAAGTATTCCCTTAATTTTTCATATGGCACTTTGGGTTTTCCTATTGCCAAAAATGGTGGTGCTTGCATTGGAATGATGCCATTAACTTCTGTTGGATATAACACGGAGTCTATAACTAATTCAGCAGGAATTGGCGATGTTAAAATGATTTATAATGGTGAGGGTGGTTTAAATAAAGCTTTTATAGGTTACGGTATTTCTCCATTTAATAAAAGATTAAGAAGTTTCAGGAAAAATGCCAACGTTAAAGATAGTTTGCGCTATAGTCGTTCCCAGTTTAAATCAAGGTATTTTATCAGTAAATTTTTAAATGATTTTACTATTGGCGCAAATGTTAATTACATTTTTGGAAGTATTCAGCATAACACCAATGTAATTTATCCCAACTCACTATTATATCTCAATACAAAGCGAGAACAAACTATTACCATGGGTGACTTTACCGGTAATTTCGGTGTTCAAAGTGCTATCACAATTGACAGTATATACAGTCGTTCAACCAAGAGAGCGATCATCAACAAATTTGTAAAAAACTATTTAAGAAATGGAGGTGATCCGTCGAAAGTGAATCAAATAAAAGATAGTTTAAACAGAACAGTAAAAGTTCCAAAAATTCAACTTGCCGAGAAATTAAAATTCACTTTTGGATACTTCTATAGCTTAAACAATACACTTAATGCCATGCAAAGTACCTACGTTTATAATTATGTGTTAGGAAGCACCGGTAATATAAGCAACAAAGATTCAATCATTAAAATTTCAAATCAAAAAGGCACTGTTGTGTTGCCTTTAGAGCAGGCTTTTGGTATTGGGTTTAAAAAAGGTGAACGAATTAATGTGGTAGCTGACTTCGGGATTACCAATTGGAGCAATTTTAAGTTATTGGATTCTAAAACAACCTACCAAAACAATTACCGTATTTCTCTTGGTGCAAATTATGTGCAAAATAAACAAGGGAATTACAGAGAGCGTATTAATTATAGAGCAGGCTTTACATACAATACAGGTTACTTAGATCTTCAAAATTCACTTTTACCAAGTTATTTTATCAGCGCAGGTGTTGGTTTTCCGGTTGGTGTTTTTGCGGAGCGATCTATGGTTAACCTATCTTTGCAATATGGAAAATTGAGTACCGAAAACACTAAACTATTTACTGAGAATTATTTTAGACTACATTTAGGATTTACATTTAGTGCACGTTGGTTTCAAAAATTCAGGTACGATTAATGTGGTATAAACTACTAGCAATAACAATTACATTATTAAGCCTAACAGCTTGTACAAATGATTTAAAGGATGTGCAAGCTCTTCCCAGAAATAAGTTAAGTGCATCTCAAACAGGCGATAGTATTACTCTGATTTATACAGATAGCACGTTAATTAAAATTATTTTAAAGGCCAATCGTATGCTTTTATTTAATAAGAACGTAACAGAACCTTTTACCATATTACCAAAAGGATTTTATGTAACAATTTTTGATGATGAGGAAAAAGTATCTTCTACGTTAAAAGGCAACTATGGGGTACGTTACGACCTTTCTAAACGTATGGAAGCTCGATATGCAGTTGAGGTCATTAATAAAAATGGTGAAAAGCTTGAAACTGAGAAGTTGATTTGGGATGAGGCCAATAAAAAAATATATACGGATGCCTTTGTGAAAATAACTACACCGAATCAGGTTATTAGTGGTAAAGGTCTTGAGAGTAATCAAGATTTTACAAAATATGAGATAAAAAAGATTACAGGAATAATTAATATAAAAAACGATGAACTCTGATTTTCAAATAAAGCTGTTTAAGCTAATGGAGCGTGTATGGCTGGTTGGTGTCCTGATTGGAATTGCAGGAGTGGTTTATTTTTTAATTCAAAAAGATAATGACAGTGCCTTATATTTCTTTGGTTTTTTTATATTATCTTCGGTATTGTATTTGTTAAGAAAAAGACAACGTAAACGTCATGAATCTTACCTCGAAAACGGTAAAAAATAATCCAATTGTTAGAGGCTTTTAAAAAATACGTTACATCAAAAAAGTGGTTTAACAAAAATGAACCTATACTAGTTGCTTTAAGTGGTGGAATTGATTCCGTTGTGTTGGTTGATTTATTAAACAGTTTAAACTACAACATTTCATTAGCACATTGTAATTTTAAATTACGCGGTAAAGAAAGTGATAAGGACGAAGAATTCTGCAAATTGTTAGCTGAGAAGCATAAAGTAAAAATTCACTTAAATCACTTCGAAACAACTTCATACGCAAAAACCAATAAGCAAAGTGTTCAGGAAGCTGCTCGTGAATTGAGATATAATTGGTTTGAAGAGTTAGTTAACAATCACCATTACAAATACGTATTAACTGCTCATCACCTTAATGACCAAATTGAAACGTTTTTCATCAATATGTTAAGGGGTACTGGCCTAAAAGGTTTGATTGGTATCCCTGAAAAGAATAAAAAAGTGCTTAGGCCTTTACTGTCTTTTCCCAGGTCAGATATTGAGAATTATGCCAAACAATGTAAGTTGAAATTTCGTGTTGATGCCAGCAATGACGACATTCATTATCAAAGAAATTTTATTCGCTTAAACATCGTACCGGGCTTAAAATCACATTTTCCGGGTTTCGAAACAAGGTTTTATGAAAACCTAAATAACTTGAAGGAAGATTTGGCGATCATTGAAGATTATATTGATGAAAAAAGAAAAATATATCGTTTAAATCCGAATCAACCTTGCAGTATTCAAATCAACGAACTCTTAAACGAAAATCACATCCGTTACATTTGCTATCAATTGCTTAAACCGTTTAATTTTAATTCTTCTCAGGTAACCGGTATTCTTAAATGCATAGGTAAGGAAATAAAAACCGGAAAATATTTTAATTCCAAAAGTCACACACTCTTAATTAACAGAACTGAGATTTTAATTGAACCACTTATAACGGAAATTAAACCAATAATAATTAAATCATTTAATGACTTAAAAAAAACACCATTTCTTAGGGTTGAATCTTGCAAAAAAATAAATAAAACAGCACCAAACGAATTAATGATTCATAAAAGTAGTTTTCAATTTCCACTAACAATTCGTTCATACAAAACAGGCGATAAATTCAAGCCGTTTGGCATGAAAGGATTTAAGTTGGTTAGCGATTTTTACAGAGATTCAAAACTTTCTATGTTTGATAAAAAATCGACTTTATTATTGATCAATGGTAATAACGAAATAGTTTGGGTTATAGGACAAAGAAGCGATGAACGATACAGAGTAATGAACAAATCGCACGAAGAATTAATTAAACTAACTTACCTACCATAGAAGAGCGAGAAAACATATTATTCGAGGAAAAGCAATACATGGGTCACAACAGGCTGAGCATAGCTATTCGCATAGTTTTAGCAATGTTTTGTTTTTTGGGTTATTACTGGAGCGAAAATCCGAAGCCGGTTGAGGTGTCATTCTTTAAAATAGGATCATATCCAATTCAACACATCAGCTATTCGGGCTTGTTGTTTTTTGTTTGCGGTTTATGTATTCTTTTGTTTTCATTGCTTTTAATGTACATCCTGCACATTCATACTAAAGTTTACAGCGGCTATATTATTTTGGATGGTTTTTGGACAGCGCGTAAAGTTAAAATTGATCTTAAAAACATTACCAGTTTTAGAAAAAGCAGATACAAAAAAAATAGTTTCAGGAGAGCCGTTTACAACTTGCACAATAAAGGAATTATTAAATTCTATACCAGCGGAATTGATTTTATTGAATTAAAAGATGTATCAGGTTTTAGTTACCGAATTGGCACACAAAGAGCAGGTGAATTATTAAAGGTGCTAAAACAGGAAATACAAAATGCATCTGAATAAATATTACTTTTTCAAATGTAATTTATCAGGATTGTCGGTTAAAAAGGCTTTCCAACCTGTATAGTTTTTTTGTGAAGTATTACCATGTTTATTTTGATAATAATGGCATAAAGCTGCCCCCAGCGCATCAGTTGCATCCAAAAATTCCTGCTCTTTTTTAATGCCTAATATTTGCTGTAACATGGCAGCAACCTGTTCTTTGCTGGCATTTCCGTTACCTGTAATACTCATTTTAATTTTTTTAGGAGAGTATTCAGTAATAGGGATGTTTTTGCTAAGCGCTGCTGCAATCGCCACTCCTTGAGCCCTGCCTAATTTGAGCATACTCTGCACATTTTTACCAAAAAAGGGCGCTTCAATCGCTAACTCATCCGGCTTAAATTCTTCAATAATGCCAATAGTACGTTCAAAGATTTTTTTCAAACGCAATGTTAAATCGTCGTATTTATCTAATTTAATTACACCCAGACCGATAGGTTCAACTTTATTGTTTTTGACATGGATTAAGCCATAACCCATCACCACAGTACCAGGATCAATTCCTAAAATTATTCGGTCGTTTATTGGCATATTTAAGTAAATTTAAGGCAATTTGTTGGTTACAAAAAAAATAGTTTTCCAAGTTTTAAAATTTCTTGTTGGAGTTGGCTGTATACTCATCTTGTACTTCAAATTGGAGCCTCAATTAACTATTGAAAATTTAGGTATCTTGTCACATAACATGAAGTTAAACAATGGTTTTTTGCTTCTGATATTGTCGATAGGCTTAGTATTTGTTAACTGGGGAGTAGAAGCTTTTAAATGGCAGGCCATTACCCAACAGGTGCAAAATATTAAATTTAGAGTGGCGTTTAAAAGTGTTTTTTCCGGTGTTTGTGTAGGTAATTTAGCACCTGGCAGAGCAACCGAATTTTTAGGTAAAATAATTTATTTTAACTCAGAACTCAGACCTGCAATTACAGTTTTACATTTTGTAAATGGCTTGTTTCAACTCATCGTTACTGTTTTTTTTGGTAGTATGGCCTTAAGCAATAATCTTAATCTGTTTAGTGGGGCCAATTCTTGGGTTGCAGATTTGTCAATTCTATTATCGGTTATGGTTATTTTGGTGTTTTGTTTCATACTTATTTTTTTAAATAAATTAATTAACCTTTTAACCAAAAAATTAGCAAAAGAAAAGTCAATTGAATTTGATATTAAGCTAACAAGATCATTGCTACTGAAACTTGTTCTTGGTTCTTTTGTTAGGTATTTTGTGTTTTGCTTACAATTTTTTTTAGTATTAAATATATTCAGAAATCAGGAAGTTACTACTGCTTTGCTTTTTAGCATGATGCTGTACTTTTTGTTTACAACCATTATTCCAATGATAAGCTTTATAGAGCCGGCCATACGTGCAACCATTGCACTAATTGTTTTTGCAGGTACAGGTTTTACTGAGATAGAATTGAGTTTGGCTGCCTTATTAGTTTGGATAATTAATATCATCTTGCCAAGTGCTTTAGGTTACATTTTTTTGGTTCAACAAAAATTTGATTTTAGGCTGAAGTAGATGATGTTAATACTTGGGTTCATAGTTATATTGTTATATGTCACTTTTTTAACTGTGGTTTCAATTTATTTTTTTAAATACCCAATTACCATTTCAGACTTTGAAGCGGACATGAGGCCAGTTTCAATTATTATTTGTGCCAGAAACGAAGAGAAAACTATTGCTAAATGTTTGCATTCTATCAGTGAGCAGGATTATCCTAAACACTTAATTGAAATTATTCTGGTGAATGATGCCAGTTCCGATAAAACCAAAGAGTTGGCAGAAATTATTTTAATAAAGCTAGGTGTTTCTTTTCAGATAATTTCAAATCAGATTAAACTAGGCAAAAAGAAATCATTGTTAGAGGCAATTTCAAAAGCAAAACATCACCTAATTATTACGCGTGATGCTGATACTTTTACCAAATCAAAAGTCTGGTTATATTCAATGGTTAACTATCATCTTAAATATCATAAAGACTTTGTTATTGGCCCTGTAATGATTTCTGATAATGTTGGTTTAATTTGGGCGTTGCAGGCTATAGAAAGTAACATTCTTACCATGTTTTCATTGGCATCTCTTCAAATTAAAAAACCATTCTTATGCTCTGGAGCTAATTTACTTTTTACAAAAGCATTATTTCAGGAAACCAATGGTTATAAAAGCCACCTTGAGGTTGAAAGTGGTGACGATGTTTTGTTTTTGGAGGATGTAAAGAAAAAGCGACCGCAGACAATTGGTGCAGTAAAATCAACGTCAGCAATTGTATACACCTATCCTCAACGAAGTTTTTCTCAATTATTAAATCAACGGATTCGCTGGGCTAAAAAATTTGATTCTAATCCAAATAAAGCCAATTTAATTATTGCTTTTGCTATCATGGTTGTAAACGCTTTTTGGTTATTCAACTTCGTTACGTATTTTTTCGTCCAACAAAATGGTTATTTTGGCTTAATTTTTATCCTCTTAAAGCTTATAATTGATAGTTTATTACTATTTTTAGCTTCGCGTTTTGTAAATAATAAAGGCTTAAATTGGTATACTTTGCCTATTGGATTAATTTATCCTGTTTATGCTTTAGTAGTTGCAATTGCAAGTGTAATTTTTAAACCTAAGTGGAAGTAAAAAGTGCTTTTTAAGAAGAAGAGAATAGATTTTGAATCGGAATCACTTTCTGCAATTACATGGCGCAGATTTAAACGTAACAAATTATCGATGTTGGGTTTAATCGTCATTGTTATTACTTTTATTATTTCTGTTTTAGGATATACTATTTGCCCAGATCCTAGCCCCTATGCTAATGATCAAAAGCCTGAATTGCATGTTAAAACACCCGGATTTGTATCAAAAGTTTTACTTGTAAACAAAAATGAAAAACCTGTAGAGACTGGTTTTTTTGAGAAAATGTTTGTTGGTGAAACTTTTAATTACAATAGTTATACCGTTTATAATTA
>B570J29032_109959460_pt1 | contig 26619 bp, 36 predicted proteins | sample LakMenEpi16Nov12_FD_29032 | JGI IMG/M metagenome (IMG submission 29032) | reverse complement strand
GCCGATAGGTCCAGAAGATGGTGGTTGGCTACATTTGCTTGAGTCTATTTTGCAATCTTGAGGAGTTATATGTTAAATATTGATGTATCAACGGATAAAATTGCAGATTTGAAAAAACTATTCAACGATGCTAATGTTTATCATCGAATAGTTGGCACAAGCTCTGATGGTTTGACCACCACTTTGAAATTCAACAAAAAAGTTGATTTTGAAAAAGCCAAAGAAATAATTGATGGCAAGGTTGCCATACAAGCAACTTTGAAACGTAGTAGCCCAGTTTCAAAAGTCAGTATTGGTGATACTCCAATTGACTGGTGTGCTGATCAGGGAGATCCATCCATTGTTGCTGATGCAACTATATCTGACGATGCTTTTTATGACACTATAAATAATGGTGTTGTATTGACAGAAGATATTGATGAGCAGCTTGGATATCTTTATTGGGAAAAAAATTATGATTACAATAAAAATATTTACATAAGGGCTACAACTTATTCTGGCGAAGGGGATGGCGCAGACAACATTACAATTTTCATGGGGTCAAATAGTGCTGGAGGTGGCGCTAATGGCTCAATATCTGTATACATCGATGAAGATGATGGTGATACTGTTAAGGTTTATAAAAATAACTCTTTAATAGAAGACGCAATCTCAACCAATCAAACACTTGATGATGCGACTTATAGAGTTTGGGAAATTATTTACGAATATGCTTCTGCAACAGAGCAATATCTTCATGTTTGTATGAATAATGTTAAGATTTTAAGATATAACATGTATCTTTCTGGTGGCGTGTGGATTCCCGGTGGCAATTATATTGGAATTTATGGTGTCACTGGTACAGATAATAATTTTCATATTTGCAGGTCATTCAAGGTAATGAGTGCAAATCCTTGGCTTGCAATCAATGGTTGATGTTAATCAATTTTGAATTGTTGTAATCCGCCTTCACAAGGCGGATTTTCTTTTTTGATTCTTTCTTGTGCCATGATACAATAATCAGGATTAAGATCTATTCCAATAAAATTTCTTTTAAGTTTATTTGCAACTGCTGACGAACTCTTCTGGAGTCTTCTCTGTTCCGAGTTGATCTTTCTGGCCATAATCTCTTAATTGCCAGTAAGGAGGAGATGTTATGCATGTTTGTACACTATTACGCTCGATTTGTTTTAATCCTTCGAGGCAATCTGAATTTATTATTTTTGATTCCATAAAATATTGAAGTTAGATTTCTAAATATTTCAGAGCATTCGTGCTTCGACACGCTGATGACAACCAGTCTTAGGATTATTAAATTGTTTGTACTTCGGTGCTAAACAAGCTGGTCGAGGCGGTCTTTTCTTGATAGTTTCCAAGAATTGGTAATGTTAGATTTTTATTGTCATTTAGACTCCAAACAACATTCATCAAATTAGATTTTTGCAATGCTATTTCGCATTTGTAACATGGTTTTGCCAGTCTGAATTTTCCATGTCTATTTATTTTCATGCTAAGTATTGTTGTCTTTCTGTTGTAATACTTTTCATCAAGTTTGAGGAGAAGGTCTGCTTCAGCATGAAGGAATGGGTATTTTTTCCAGTGTGCGATATTAAATTTTTGAGCTAATTTATATGCTTTCGCTGACATCATGACGGGATTGTTCTTCCCCATTTCCATGATTCTATTTTTTCTTATTGCAAACGCATAGTGAAAACCAGTGCGGCTTTTGTCCTCTCCCCAATCTTCTAACATGAGGCAAACACATTTATGGAGAGTAGAGGCTTTCATGAAAAATTATAACCACATTCAATTGACATGGCCAACACTTCTTTGTAAAATTGAATGTATTGCCGCTGACCCAGAAATGGAACTGGATTGCTCTTCTAAAGCAACGGCGAAAGCCATGTGGGTTCGACTCCCGCCAGCGGTATTATTTTAGATCATAAAATTTAACCCATTTTCTTATGGAACTATCAGTAACTCCAAACATTATTCCCAATTGTGAAAAATTGTGTTTTTCTAAAAGTTTTTTTAATTCATCTCTTGTTGGACGATCAACTTTTCTTTTACTTGCAGCAGCACATTGAACAGAGCAATGTTTCGTGTTGTAGACATCAGTTTGACAATTTGGACATTTTCCTGTTGGTTTCAAAGTATTAGTTAACAATGGGTTGGCTTCTCTTGTCTGTATCAATGATGCATCTGGATTGTGTGTTTCTCGATGACAATTGGCACAAAGAAGAACACATTTTTTAAGTTCTTCAATAGTTTTATTCCACTTCATTTCTCTTGCTTTTACCCATGTCATTTCTTTAACTGATGGATCTAAATGGTGAAATTCCATTGCCGCATAGTTTTTGCAATATCCACAAATAACACACTTTCCTCCCATTAATTTTATTGCTTCCATTTTACGATCTAACCATCTATTTTTTTGTATTTCATACAAACAAACCTTGCAATAAGAATAATATTTTCTTTTTCCCTTTATCTTGTGAAAATAATTGACACATTTATATTCATTACATTTAATACATTTTCTTTTTATTTCATTATTTTCTATTATTTGCTTTGCTTTTCCTGTTTCTAATTTTTTGGTATTGTGTTCCCCATATGGCGAGCAATCAAGACAATAACTTCTGTTGCCGAGATTTTTTTCTTTACCATCTATTTTGATGCGATTGGGGAAATTAGCTTGACACTTCTTGCATGTTGGCATGATAATCCTGTATCTTAATTGTTTTGTTACAATTATATATCCAACTGAGAAACAATTAGTAAAAATTAAAAATTATTTCTGCTTTTCTTGCCTTGCATTAACGATTCAAAAGTTTTAGAATCAAATTGATTTGAATTACCAACCCATTTTGGTGGCACGATGAAAAAAGACATGGATGAAGACGATAAGATTGAAAAGATTCTTACTCCAGCAGGATCTTTTGTAATTGGCATTACTGCTGTTTTTTGCATGGCCTGTATTATGGCTTTCCCTTTTCAATATGCTTGGAATAATATTTGTGTTGAAGTTTTGACTTGTTGCAAGGAAATAAATTATTGGCAAAGCACAGGTATGATTTTTTTGATTTTCTTTACAGGAAGAATATTTAATTTCCCAATAGCTAAAGATTAACTTCTTGAATATGCAACGATTTTGCTTTGAATTATATATTATGTGTTTATATATAAGTTCATGGAAAGACTATGTTCTTTTGATGAATTTGTTTTGCTTAAAGAAGGTAATAGCCGCACGGCATTGAAGTCTTTGCTTTACCCACTTTCTTATGGTGGGCTGGGTAATTATCCTCCTGCTCACTATCTTCCTCAAGCTGCTGATGCCATTCTATATGTATCGCAGGATGAGAGATTATGGTGTAATGGAGATGGAGCTCCTTGGGACATCACACATCTACCCGGACATAAGCAATATGGCGATAAAATAAATAATGGTGAAGGTGAGCCGTGGAACATAAATGTTCTTCCCGGCAAATCTAAAAAACCATTAGATCATAATGTTCTCGGTAAAGAAGTGCCATATAAGGGATTTTTAAGGCTTGTGACTAAGATCAAATGTATAAGTCCTGAGTATTCAAACCTGCCACCTATTTGACTTTAATTTTTAATTCCTTAATAATTGAATTAAGGGGAAAACATTATGAATGATAAACATATTCGCACCATTGCCGCATTTGAACAAGTTGGAGCATTTCTCAATATCTTTGCCAATTTTCTTTATTCTTATCATAAGGATTTGGTAAACGCTGGTTTTCAGCGTGATGAGGCTTTGAAGCTTGTTCGAGAGCTTCAAGCGACTATTTTCAAGGAATCTTTCAACAGCAGCACATCGTCTGAGAATAATGATCTTGAAAATGATGAAGAATAGTGTTTTTGGGAAAAATATTTCTGTAGGCATCAAACATATAAAAATAGTTCGCCTTCAATGTCTTAGATAGATTAAGCGGAGGTGCTTGTGTTGGCCGAGAGAAAAGTTCTTGTCCTTAACAAATCATGGCGTGCTATTGCGATTATTACTCTTGAGAAGGCCCTTAGCAAGGTTTTTTCGACATATGATGATGGAACACCAAAAGCAAAAATTATTGATCCTAGCAATGATTTTATGATGTTTGAATGGCATGAGTGGTCACAGATCATGCCAGATGATGACGAGTTAAAAATTAGGACTGTAAGTGCGTCCTATAAGGTTCCAGAGGTTATATTATACACAAAATATGATAAAGTTCCATGTACTAAGGCGCAGTTTAACAGAAGAAGTATTTATCGAAGAGACAATAGTACTTGCCAATATTGTGGCGAGAAAAAAAAGAACGATGAATTATCCTTGGATCATATTGTCCCTCGTTGTCAGGGCGGCAAAACTAATTGGGAAAACATTGTTGTTGCTTGTGTTGACTGTAATTCCCAAAAAGCTGGCAGAACGCCAAAGCAAGCTGGTATGAAGCTTCTTTGCGAACCCAAAAAACCTTTGTCTAACTTGCATTTGGATGAATCAAGGGCTGAATCTTGGGTTCATTTTCTTGTTGCAGAAGATGTTGCTTGATTAAATTCTTATTTTGACTACAATTGATTTGTTCGTTAATTTTTATTTTTTTTCAAAGAAATTCGTCCTCTGTTGACGGACGGGAAAGCAGTTTTTATATGTGGTTGAAATTGTCGAATCAATGGGTTAACATGTCTCATATTGTGCGAGTTGAATTTAAGGTTGAAGGCAACACTAAGGTAGCCACCTTTTATTCTACAAAAACAGGTGGTCAGGATCGAACATTTGTACAAGGTCCAGACGCAGATCTTGTAGAAAAATGGCTTAATGATCAGATTGTGCCTCCTGTAGAAATCAAGGCTGTCAAGACCAAGACCAAGGGGTTTTTTAGTTCTGTCAAAAAGTGATTGGATTTTTGTGTTTTTCGTCTATGATTGCTAGGTGAATATGTCTCACGTTGACAGATAGGAAGGAAGGAGATTGTGATATGGCATTTCAGCCTATTGAAGAAAAGATTGCTGAAAGACGATTAATTACAGACTTTGCAGAAAAAATCAAAGCTAAGGTAGTTAAATTACAAGAAGATGACGATGATGGTGAAACAGATGGTTTTATTGAATATGAAGGTAAGCCAAAAAGAGTTGAAGCAAGGCGGAAAGGATATCCTAACCATAGAGGAAGGACTTTCTTTTTTAGTAAAGGTTGGGAAACTAATTTTTTAATTAATGATGGTGGAATATTTCTTAATGAATTGACTATAAGAAAAAGCAAAGATAAGGGTTTTATTTTTGTGGTTGATATTATGGGAGATAAAAGGGCTGCTGTTATAAATTCATCAAGGGTCGATGAATTGTTGAAACAGCCTCGTAGGGAAATGAAAAGCACAAATAGTGGGGTAATGCAATCTGTGAAAACAGTGCCATTAGCTTGGTTCAAGCTTAAATTTTAGACTGTTTCAAATGCATATTGAGGTTTCATGATGTTGCATCCGTTTTTTTCATACTTTGGCTCAAAATATAGAATGGCAAAACATTATCCAAAGCCATTATATGATATTGTCATTGAGCCATTTGCTGGCGCTGCTGGATATTCTTTATTATACCCAGAAAAAAAAATAATCTTATATGATAATTACGAACCAATAGTTGAGCTATGGGACTATTTAATTAAAGTAAAAAAGGAGGAAATACTAAGTCTTCCTCTTGACAATAATGGTCACCAGTTTTCTAAAGAGTATCCCGTTTCTGATTGCAATATTGCAGCAGAAGCCAAGCTCTTAATTGGCTTTTGGCTAACAGAATCTCAAACTTCTTCTTCTCGTTATCCTTTGTCAAAGTCAAGAGGCGGTAATTGGACGGAACGCAAAAGAAATATGATTGCAAATCAAGTTAATTGCATAAAACACTGGGAAGTAAAAAATAAGTCTTATGATGAAATAGATTTCAACCAAAAATGCACTTGGTTTATTGATCCTCCATATTCACAGGCTGGTAAACGATACAGAAACAATAACATAAATTATGAACAACTTGCTTCGTGGTGCAAAGAAAGACATGGACAAACAATTGTGTGTGAACAAAGTGGAGCCAACTGGTTGGAGTTTTCTACTTTTCAAAAAACTTCTAATGCCAGTAACAAAAAATATGAAGAAGTCATATGGACCAATTTGTGAGAATCATAGTCAAATTAAATTCTGTTAAAAATTTATTTGATTCTTGAAAAAAATTTTCCTCCGTTGACGGGATTGTTCTTGTATTTTTTTTTATTATGTGTATTATTAAATTGTTAAGGGCCTCTAGCTCAACTGGTTAGAGCAAACGACTTAGAAAGGAAGGCAACCTAAACAAGTTAAATCTTGCATGGTTGACTTCTATAGGGTTGCTAATTGTTTTCATATAATTATGTGGAAGCTATTAGTAGAATCTGTCAAATTCGGTGAACCCTGTAAAATGGGAATACCGAGCCAAGCCTGAGAAATCGGGAAGGTGTAGAGACTAGACGGCAGACCCGAAAGGGAAGGTATAGTCCAGACCACAAACCCGAAAGGGGCAACGAAAGTTGTAGTGGTAAGCATAATCGTTCGGTTCTGAGTTCAAGTCTCAGGAGGCCCATTTCAGAATTTTGTCCGTCAACAGAGGACAAACTGAAAGGATTAAGGAAGGACAAGAATGAAGTACCCAGAGGACTTTCTAAACAAAATCATCCACGGCGACTGCTTGGATTTGATGCAGACGATGCCAGAAAACTGCATTGATCTGATAGTTACCAGCCCACCGTATAACATCGGCAAGCCGTATTCTGGGTACAACGATAGTCTGGATTTTGCCGACTACCACCAATGGCTCAGGAAGATGTGCCATGCGATGTACAGGGTCATCAAGCCCAACAGCAACATCTTCGTGAACATCTGTGACGTTGGCATTTCCAACAAAGATGCGAAAGGCGAGCATAGGATTGGCGAGCGGGGAAACTTTTACGTTGTTCCCAATCACACGGTTGTCATCGGTGAAATGATTGCTTTGGGCGGTCAGTACCTCAATCCGATCATCTGGAAGAAGCCAAGTAACCACAACGCTCAGTTTGGTGCGAATGCTCGGTTCTGTGGTACTTATCCATATCCCAAGAACTGCCATGTCCCATCGGAGATAGAGTACATTCTGCATTTCCGAAAGAACGGCTTGTACGAGAAGGTTGACAAACAAAAGAAGGAGCAGAGCAAAATTACCAAGGAACGGTGGATGCAGTTGTCGGGGCAGATTTGGGAGTTCAACGGAGTCGTCGGAAGTAAGGGCCATCCCGCACAGTTTCCGATGGAACTACCACTTCGTTGTATTGAGGGTTGGAGTTTCATTGAAGATGTAGTCCTTGATCCGTTTTTGGGTGTGGGGACGACTGCTTTGGCTTGCAAAAAGATGAACAGGCAATACATCGGCATGGATATTTCCAAAGAGTATTGCGATATGGCGATCAAGCATTTGGAAGAGGCTGTATGATACAGGTCATTCACGGCGAGATTTGGGGTGAAGCCTTCCTGCAAGAACTGCTCGCAGGGAGCAAAACTTAGGTTTGTAGCCCTTGAAAGAGGGCGATTTTGGAGTCCCATGATTTTCATGGGTTTTAGAAAGCATGATGTTTTCCACTATTTTAACTTTGGCTGCATCTTTTTTAGGAATATGGGCTTTCTGTAAGTATGTTGTTTTCATTGAAATGAGAGTAGACGGTAACACGTTCAAGACTCTTTATGATTATTTTAAGGATGAAAATAAATTTGTTTTGTATGAGGAATTTACTTCAGAAGCACAATATCCTGTTTTCTATTCTGTTTTCTGTTTGCCCAAGTCAGTTCCATTTTTTTTCTTGACTCGTAATGAGCGTCTATTTCAAGCAGGTTGGCAGAGCAAAGACTATTTAACGGTGATCACTTGTTTAAGGTGGGATTATAATAGATTCAAGAATTTTTTAAATGTTGGTTTGAAAGATGCCAGCTTCAAAATAAGTGGTGTTCCAATTCGATTGTTGTTGCCTTTTGGAACTGATAAGATTGGTTCTCTGAAAATAAGAATGAATGAACCAATGATAGATCCTGTTTTATGGCGGGACTTCGACAATGAAGTTGGTGAAATGCTTGCTGGCAAGAGGATGAAGACAAGCGCACTTCTTCATGGTTTGCCGGGAACTGGTAAAACATCTTTAGTCAAATATTTGTCAACGAAATATGATTTGCCAATTATGATTTTTACTTTGAATCCAGAGTGGAACAACCATGACCTTTTGTTTATGTTTTCAAACATTCCATCAAAATGCATAGTTCTTATGGAAGATTTTGATAATTATTTTAATAAAAGACAATGCACTATGGGTAATGACAGGAATTATATTAAATTTACTTTTGATATAATTCTTAATGGTTTAGATGGCGTTTATAACACTTATGATAAAGTCGTTTTCATTATGACTGTTAATGATATCGATAAGGTTGATGATGCTTTGAAGAATAGACCGAGTCGTTTCAAATTCGTCAAGCATTTTGACAATCCATCTTTTGAGGCTAGGGACAGGATATTGGGAAGAGATTGGGCTGATTTGACAGCAGGAATGAATTTGGATCAAATCTATCGGATTAAGGAATACCAAGATCAAGGACTGACTTTCAAAGAAGTTATGCTGAAATTAGGAAAAAATATTGATTGTACGCAAATCAATAGAATTGCTGAAAACATTTATCGGCGTAGAATGGCGTTTAATTTGCCCGGAAACGACAGAGAAGATTGGTTTGCTGCCGAGAATATAATCACATCAAAGTAAAATCTACATATTCTATTTCCATTATTTCTCTTGGAAATTTCTTACCGTTTGCTAAATCTTGATCATCACTTTTTTGCCATTTTTCTTTAATGCGGCGAAGAATTCTTGGGTTATGTGCGAAGAATAATTCCACATCATGTTTGATGATATTTTCACGCATGATTGTTAGGCCAACGCTTTGAAACATTTTTTTATAACTTTTTATTGGATTTAGAAATGCTTGTGTTTTCAATGATTTTATTCCCATTTCGTATAATTCATTTTCTGTAAAAACGAGATGTATAAATGCTTTGTTTAGTGTTGTGTGAGTGTGGCATCCATGTCTGCTCGTCCATGGATGGCAGCGGATGAATATTCGACCAGCCTCTGATTTTATTTCATTTATTTTTTTGAGTGAATTTTCAAAATCTTGTGCATGATCTAAAACATCATTTATCACAATCACGTCATATGGACCATTTTCTATAATTTCTGACCATTTGGTTGTATAGATTAGATTGGGGTCTTTTTTAAAATTGGTCCATTTTTTTTCTTCAATATCATATCCAACAACTTTTTTAGTTCCGAATAGATTATTAGCAACATAACAGAGATGGCCTTCTCCGCAGCCAAAATCTAAAACTTTTTTATCTGTTATGTCAGTTGTGACTAATGAGTTTAATATTGCTGCTGCCTTGTGTAATTTTTCTTCATCATTGTCTCCAACAATTTCTGATTCATCAATTGCTTCGGGCCATGCGCCAGTTTTTGATAAAATTCTCAGTTCTGTTAATTCTCGAAGTTTTTCATCATTCGATTCTGGTTCGGCGATCAAAGCATTTTCTTGTTCAAGAAATCGATTCATAAAAACCAACATATTTTCAAGTGTGCTTATGAATTGCTTAACATTTTTTATTTCCATTGATACCTTTTGATTTGTTGGATTATTTTTCATGATTTACACTCATATAGAAGTGATATAATTAATTTTATATAATATTTTATAATTGGCAAATCATGAAAAAAATTGAATTAATGAAAATTTATAGTGAAGATTTTCAAAAAGAAGTCACAATGGTTTCTGTTGATGGAGAGGTTTTTGATTGGGGTATAGACCCTAATGCATTAGTTCAAGCGAAAGCAACTATTTCTAATCATAATGAATTATCTGAGTCTATAGTTTTATCTATGATAGATCATTTTCTTGAATGTTTTTCAGAATTTATTGGAAGAGATATAAATCTTGAAGAATTCAATAATGCTGTGAGAGAGGGAAAATTATAATGATTATTTTTGAAGAAAATGACGATAGATTTTACATCAAGGAATCAACCATAAAGACGGCGGGGAAAGGTCTTTTTGCTAAAAGAAAAATTGAAAAAGATGAATATTTGCCAATTAGTGGCATTATGGTCAAAAGAAATTCTATTGCTGATGAATGCACATATTTTTTCAATTCATATAAATTCGCAGCTAATATGAAGAAAAAAGGTGATTTGGTTGATATTGGAGAATATGTTATTGTTCCTCTTGGCTATGCTGGAATTGTCAATCATATTGACAGTTTAACATTACAAGGTGTTGAAATTCGTTATTGTGGTGATCAATATCCGCAGAAAACTCCACATGCTGGCAAAGCTGTTTATTGGTTTTTACGAGACATTGAAAAGGATGAGGAAATATTTGGTAATTATGGACAAGGATGGAATAATGTTTTAGATTGGGTTAATGAAGTTCACAATAAAACTGGCTATGCTAAAAAGTCTTGGCAAGAATTTTTAGATTTTGATTTGTACAATATGAAAGAATTAATTTAGCTTAAGGCAAAATTTATGGAAACATTTGATTTTGGGAAAACAAAGCTTATTGCTTTGGTTTTTGATTTATCTATAGCTCATGATAAAAAAGGGCGAAGAATTATCGATGGAATCAAAAGTCAAATTGTTAAAAAAATATCAAAAAGCAATGAAGAGGTTTTATTTTTTTTGAATAAAATACCAAAACATTGTGGGGAAAGTGTTCAAGAAGTTGCTTCATATCAAGATCCAATTGATTTTAATATTGGTGAAACTGTTAAGAAAATAACTAAAATTATTGGAGAAACATCTGAAGATAAAGAAAAGTATGTTTTATTTATTACTGATCGATTTAAGGATAAATTCAAAGGTCACTACAAGTCAATTTTTAATTTGAAGAAATATAAAAATTATGATTTTACCATTTCATTTGTCGGTTTTGGTAAAAACTATGACCGTTCAATTTTAGAATCATTAGTATTAGAATGTGAAGGAAATTTTCAACATATTGATTTAGCAGAAGATTTGTCTTTTATTTTTGAAAAGATGGGAGTTTAAGTGGTAGATAAAATTTTTGTTGGTAAGCCGATTGAAAATAAACCGTTTTACATGTCGCCAGTTGAAATAATTATTCCTTTTCACAATGAGCAATCAAAAGTAATTGACCTTATTAATGATATATTTATTACTGTGCAAAAGAACATGTATGTTATTACGCTTGTTGATGATGGTTCGGATAATAAGAATTTTTTAAAACAATTGCGAGAAAAAAAGGTTGAGGGTCTTCGTTTTTTGAGTCATGATAAATGCAAGGGTTTTGGAGCATCTGTAAATACTGCTTTGAGAAATCCTCACAATAAAAACATTCCCTTTGTTGTTATTATGCATTCTGACGTTAGAGTCAAAGATAACAACTGGTTGTTTAATCTTGGCCAAACACTTGTTTCAATGAAAAATAACGGCGTGAAAATGATTTCATCTTTGACAGATAATCCTATGGCTGATGTCGCAGCGTTATGTGGCGAAAAAGGTGTTGTGAAAAATGATGTTGTTTTGTCAAATGGTTATTTGCCTATGTATTGTGTTATTGCAAATAGAGAATTATTTAACAGAATCGGTTTTCTAAAAGAATTTCCATATGCTGGAACAGAAGCAGAAGAATTTGCCTACAGAATGCGATCCAAGGGGTTTAAACAAGGAGTTTGCGGCAGTAGTTGGGTTCATCACATTGGCGGCGCAACATTGAAACAATATGAAAATGATAAGAAAGTTAACAAAATATTGCGAAATACATATGAAGAGTATTTGCTGACACACAAAAACACAAACGATAATAATATATAATGTATCTTACATAGGAGGTTTTCATGCGTTGCAAAAAAGAAGACAACACTTATACCACTACGACTTGGAAATACTACACTGCTCAGTGTACTAGAAATCAACAGGCTCTTGGCATTTGTTCAGGAGTTTCTGGCGCATGGGTTGCAGCGACCGTCGTCTGTAGCTTAAGGCTTTTTTGATTGATTTTAAAATAATTTTTTAAACGATGACTGGCTTTATGCCAGTCATTTTTTTTTGTCTTGACAATTAATTTAAATATTTGTAATATAAAAAAATCAACACGGAGAAGACTTGTGATTGACCTGATTAAGAAAATTTTTGCCGATCTAAATCAATTTTGTTTTTCAAATAAAATTATAATGCCTGAATTTCAATTGGACGTTGTGAGAAAATTTAATTTTCGTTGGATTAGTGATGATGAAGTTTTATGTATTGGTTCAGCGTCAATTGACATGAATAAGCGTGAAATTTGTGTGGCTATGTTGCACGAAATGATTCACATGTATAATTATTCACTTCGCATTCAAGATGTTAACGAAAATCAATATCATAACAAAAAATTTATGAATATGGCTATAAATTTGGGATTGGGAATATTTAAAGATAAAAACCAAGGATGGTCAATTACTACGCTCGATCAATCTAATGATAAAGATGTTAAGATTGATACTGCCAAGAATAAAGAACTTATTAATTATATAGAAAAGATTAATATTGATACACACAAATTGTCTCTTGATTATAATGCTATGCGTGAATCAATTGCTTCCTTGAAGCCTTCAAAGGTTTTCTTTTTAAAGTACGAATGTCGTTGTCCCGCTCCTTTCAACAGTATTCGTTCTGGGAGAAGGCCAGACGGTAATAATGCTCCAGAGATTACATGTGAGCGATGCAAAAGTAAATTTACTTGTGTTTCCCCGCTTGATGATTAGCATGAGGCAATTCCAATTCTGCTTCTGGATCGATTCTTTTGATTATTTTCTGAAAAACTAAATATAGCAATATTGTGATGATTGTGAATTCAAGAAATGAATTGAGAATTTTTCCTATTTCTATTTCCATGCCTTCCAAAGGAATAAAAATTAAGCTGCGCCAATTGCCATTCGTAGCAGATAGCGTGTAATTGATAATAGGCATAAGTAATGATTCTGTGATACAAGATGCAAACTTTTGTGTTTGAGTAGCAAGTATTAGTGCTAAAGCCATTACAAAAAAGTTCTTCTTGTAAGCAAATTTCTTATAATCTTTAAATTCTTGTTGGATTTGTTCGCTTTTTATAAAATTTTTCTGATCCAATTCACATTCTTTCATGGAATATCCTTAAAATTTTATCTATTTTTATTTTGCGAAATATTGGCAAATGGTTGTCTTGACTAATTAAATTAGTCGCCATTAAAAAATTTTAAAATTTTCTCAAACCAAATCACATATAGTGTCTAGAAGAAAATGATCGACCAATCTGAGGAGGTAAGACATATGTTTGTATATGGGTTTATATCAAAAGTTTCCCAAAATATTATTTCTTTGGACGATTTTTTTTGTCGTTTGGGACTAGCTTTGAGGAAGTTTTGAGTATACAACAAACACATGGTTTTTCGCCAAGGTGTTCGGGCAATCTTCTTGAATGTTTTGGCAAAGCCACTATGAAGCCATTGACGGGACTCATAGGAAAGAAATCCGTCTTCCGTTGACGGACGGACGGACGCATAGACGGATCGTTATGGTTTGTTTCCTTTACAGCGAGGTTTTATCATGTCGAAGATCAAGGAAGATTTATCTGTGAGCAATTTACCTTTGCCAGAAGGTAGTCAGCATCTGACTGGGAATCTTTTCATGGTTCCGTTTTCCAGTATTAGGGCACCAGAAGGGAACCCTAGACTTTTGACAGAGAGTGGTCTTGCCAACATCATTGATAAGCAGTTGGCGAATGAGCTTCGAGAAAGCATTAAGAATAATACACTGCTCAATCCTTTGGTTTGTCGTTGGACTAAAGACGAAAACGGTAATTTGTTTCCGATTGTCGAAGGCGGTGATCGTCGATATCGTTCGTTAGATTATTTGATCCGTCGCAAGGAAATTGTTGTTGATCCTCGCAACATCAAGGTGGATGAAAATGGACAATGGCATCGAAGTATGGTCCCAGCCAACGAAGCTTACGAGTTTGTTCCGTGTCAAGTATTTTTCTGCAACAACGATTTAGAGGCTTTGGCACTAGCTTGGGCAGATAATAAAAATCGTGTAAATTTGACGGAAGGACATGAGATTGCTGAAGTTATTAAGCTTCGTGATGTAGGCGCTAAAGATGCTGATATTATGAACATTCTTCAGCGAGATCAGAAATGGTTGGCCGATACTGATCGGTTAATCGGCTCTCTTGATCACAGTAGTTTGGCCGATCTCATCGAGGGTAGGCTTGATCGAAATGCAGCGATTGAACTTGCAGCAATCAATGATATAGAGATTAGGGACAAGGTAAGAATTGCTGCCAATGAATCCTCGACAGAGACATGGGGTCGTAAGATTTATCGTTTGCAGCGGAGAATCACCCAAGTTGTTGAGGAGAACGAAAAGGCAAAGGGTGATCTTGTTTTTTCTGAAACATCTGAAGAAAAGCAAGAGGCACAAGAGCGGATTGATCAGACAGAAGCGCAAAGTCGGGCCATTGCTCGACAACGAGATGAAACTAGGCCTGTCACGACTTCGAGAGCGGTTATTGATGCCAGTAATCAAATTGCTGGCACAAGACCTCGCCCTGTAGGAAAACGAGGCCCTAAGGGTGGTCCTCGTCGCATGAGAGAAATCAAGATTAAAGAGGGTCGTGATCTTTTTGTTGAGCTTTTGAAAAACAATGGCGAAGCACCTGATGGTTCTTTTACAGCCAGTGTTGAATCACTCAAATTGTTAATCAAGGTCATAAACGACAATATTTTAAACAATAATCCTGATTGGGCTGCAACAATTAGAAAGCATTATTCTGCTTAAAACATAGCTTTTAACAAAAACAACACTGCTTTTTTTAAAAAGCAGTGTTGTTTTATTTTTTTATTGCATAAATATATCAATGATTATCGCTTGTCCACATTGTGGTCATGATTTACACGAAAAGCTTAATGACGGTTTATCTAACTGTGATAAATGTCATCAATTTTTTGATTCTAGCGATTTAAATCAACTTCTTTCGGCAGGATGGCTAATACGAAAGCATCACTATAATCTTGAGCAATTGAAATGGCACACTAAAATAGAAGATGATATGGCAATATTAGTTTTTGCATATGTATTAGACAATGACTACTCTCATCAAGAATTTTTTACAATCTTGACAAAACTAGGTGTCGCAAACAAATGTTACATTAATTACGAAAAATAATCAATTTGATTGATCATCATCATCAGATGTAATTGCTGAAATTTGGCCAGTTGGCGCACGAGAATCAATCTCTACGACATTTGTTTCCAGTTCAGAACGAAGTACAGTTACCTCTTTCTGAGCCTGAATACCCAATCTGACTTTGTTCCTGTTGTCAATTCTTACAACCGTGATCCTTATGTCTTCTTTTAGACCCGGAACTTTTAGGATGATTTCTTCGTCCTTCTTTCGACTTAGCACTAGCATTTTACGTCCTTTCGTTGCTTTCCATGTGTTGTCGTAGACCATATTAATTGAGTCGATCTTTTGAAATTTTTTGTTCTTTTTAAAATATTTCCCAAAATAGGGCTTTACAACCAAAAAGGATTTATATATTAATTACTTACTGGCATTAAAAATTAACAACGCCAGCTTTAACAGGAGCAGAGTGATGAAGATTAATGTATGGTCTGTTGAACTGAATAACCTTCGAGCCGAACATTCCAAGATTTCCAAGAAGATTTCGTTGCTGGAAGATCTTATTGAATTAGAAAACGAACATGCATTTGATGCTCCCACATCAAATGAAAATCAATCGACTTCACATAGGCATGAAAATAATCCTCGAATTGTTGCAAATAATGATGGTAGCGAACCTCGTCGTCGTGGTCGTCCTCGCAAAAATCCATCGGATGAAGTTGCCGTGAAATCACTCAAGCTTCCAAATTTGCTTGAAACAATTGGTCAACAACATGGCAAATCGATGAGGTATGATGATTTGGCCATATTGGTAAAATCTTCTGGCTATAAGACCAATAGTAAAGATTTTAACAACATGGTTTATCAGTGCCTCCAAAAGTTGTGCAAGAAGGGTGTGTTCGTCAGGAATCCAGAAACTCAAGAGTATCATTACGCTGGTAATAATGATTGATGTCGATTTAATTTTTTACCAACAACCCTTTCTTAACAAAGGGTTGTTGGTAAATATTTTTACAGTTATCGATAGATATATGACACACATTTTTTTCGACAGTTGTATTTTTTAATATTCATTTCGAGAATAAATTTTGGAAATTATTTTATAAAAGCTGTTTTTTAATGTAAACTAGAGTTAGACGAGTCATCCACATCAAGGAGATTGTCATGGCCAAGCGTAAGCAGACCTGTTGTGATTATTGTGGTAAAAGCAGCGCAGAAGTAAATGTTCTGGTCGAAGGACCAGTTACTGAACATGAGCAAAATGGCAGGCCTGTGGGCAGCAGAGTTTATATCTGCTCTGAATGTATTAACCTTTGCAAATCAATGGTTGATAAGCAAACAAAATCTCCATCACTAGTAAATCTTGCCAAAGGGATTCCAACGCCAAAGCAACTTGTTGAGCATCTGGACAAAAGCATCATCGGTCAAGATAAGGCCAAGCGCACCCTTGCTGTTGCTATTACGAACCATTATAAGCGTTTGATGCAAAACACAATTAAATCTGATGACAATCCATTTTCTGATGTTAATATTGAGAAATCTAATATTTTGCTGATAGGTCCAACTGGTTCTGGTAAAACTTCATTGGCTCGAACACTTGCTAAAATGCTTCAAGTGCCATTTGCAATTGGCGATGCTACGACTTTGACGGAAGCTGGTTATGTTGGTGAAGATGTTGAGAATTTGATCCTTAAATTGCTCCGTGAAGCTAGCTTTGAAGTCGAAGCGGCTCAGACAGGAATTATTTTTCTTGATGAAATAGATAAGATTGGCAAGACAAGTCAGAATGTAAGCATCACCCGTGATGTCAGCGGCGAAGGTGTTCAACAGGCTCTGCTTAAGATGATTGAAGGCACGATATGCAATGTGCCTCCCGGCGGTGGAAGAAAGCATCCAGAACAGCAATTTGTTCAGGTTGACACAACTAATGTTCTATTTATTTGTGGCGGTGCATTTGTTGGTTTGGAAGAAATAATTAAGCGTCGAATTGGTAAGAATGTCATGGGTTTTGGTGGTGTTAACAGCAAGCAAGATGACGATGAATGGATTTTAGAACACATTACCCATGACGACTTGATTGAATTTGGTATGATTCCAGAAATTGTTGGTCGCCTGCCAGTAATTACGCCATTAAAAGGACTTGACCAAGAAGCATTGCTTAAGATTTTGACCGAACCAAAAGATGCTTTGGTGAAGCAGTACCAGAAGATGTGTTGGCAAGACAATGTTAAGTTACTGTTCACCAATGAAGCGTTGGTTCAAATTGCAAGCAAGGCAATGGAAAAGGGTACAGGCGCTCGTGGACTTAGAACAGTCATAGAAGGATTCATGATTGACATTATGTACAATCTAACGGATCATAGTGGCGAAGAGATCACTGTGACTAAGGATGTGGTTCTTGGACAGCCTGCTGTTTTTAACAAGAAGTTTGCAGCCTAGTCTGTATGGATACTGGTCAACTACCTTACTGGCGCACAATACTTGAGAAGTTGACGGTCAGGTAGTTGACCAATTTTTCTTCTAATTTTCTTAAATTTATTATTGTAAATTATGTTAATTATAGTTAGACTTGAATGATTATGACTTTTATAATCCGTTGACAAACGGAAGAGGTATTTTTACATGAATTATATTGTCTCTACTTTTTTTGATGAGGAAGATTGGAATAAGTTCGGTTTGAATTGGGTTCGCAATGCTAAATCCGCATCACTCGACGCTATAATTATAGGTAAGGATCTGCCAGAAGACGCAATTGCAAAAATCGCAGAATTAAATTTTCTTTATTTTCCTGTTTTAGACAAATTTAAAAAAAATTGCAATGCAATGCACACACTGGTATGCAATCTACCAAAAAATAGTAGATGTTTGTGGACAAAACCTGAAATTTTACCAAAAGCTGGTATTATAGGAGAAGCAGATTTGATATGTGGTCTTTCTGATTCCCCTATAAGTAAAATAGTCAGTTCTGTTATCAATCTCTATGACAGAGCGGCGATGATAGAATCGTTGTCTCAACACATTGAGTCAGTTCATAATAAGTATTTGTCTGCCAATTATATGTTGGGAACGACAGATTTTTGGAACGGTTTTTTTGGTTGTAAGTCTTATTTGCACGAACGAGGTTATTTGGTTGAAAATTCAGAAGACGACGATCTCGTTTTAAACTTTTTTGTTGCATTCGCACATTCTTTTTCAGTAGAAATAAAGGACTATTGTTGAAACTATGGAATTAATACTCTATCACTTTGGTTCTTTTATGTTTTTCATGTTAAGCATGTTTGTAATTTGTGCTTTCATGGTTGCTCTTACAAGAACTAATAAAGAAGAAACAACAAGAATTAAGGAAGATGAATGAACATATTGCTTTTTGTTTATGGAACTCTAAAAATGGGGTTCTCTAGAAACTACGCTTTGAATGGACAGATTTATTTGGGTACTGCTAAAACAAAGCCCGAATACAGCATGTATGCACTAAATGGTTATCCAGCTTTGGTTGATCAAAGAATGGCTGAAAAAAATAAACTTCAAGTTTCTACTTCTGTATTTGGTGAAATTTGGGAGGTAGACGAAGAAGCAATTACTAAAATCGATAAAATAGAAAGCACAGATATTGATTTGTTTGAAAGGAAAGCAATAAATATTGATGAGTTTACGCTTTCAAGATTGCCTCTTGATAAATCTGTATGGCGTTCAATAGAAGATAAAATAGCATTATCTTATATTTACAAACAGAATATATATGGTGCTGCTATCTGTGGTTCCTTTTGGCATAAAAGGTAGTGAAATAATGAATATGAATTATTTATTATCTGGTTTTATTTTAGGTGTGTCGGTATTAACAATTTTTTTATTGATATATCGTTCTATTATGCTGCGTAAAATTGAATCATTACAGTCACAAGCTGTTTTGGATGATTTGGAATTAGCAACGAAAGAACAGCTTCTTAATGAATTCCGCAAACGTCCCAATAATTCTTACATTCTTTTGTTGCCAATGTCTAATAAAGATGAACAAGGAATAAAAATAGAATTAAATAGATTCACACCTTATGATAGTGTAGGATTATTACACTTGGCTACCAGTCTTATTTTTCGTCAAATGAAAAATAAAGGTATGTCTTTACCTGAACTGCCATCTATTATTGACGAAGATTGACATTCAAAGTTTATTTCTTTGGGAAAGAAATCCGTCATCCGTTGACGGCGAATAAGGATTGTATAATGCTCAAGAAAGTAAAAATCTGTTTGAATACAATGGTTGCCAACGAGGCACATGTTATTCACAGAATGCTAGAATCTTGTTACAAGTTTATTGATTATTGGGTCATTCAAGATAATGGATCTAATGATGGCACTCAAGATATAATTCGTAATTTTTTTAAAGAGAAAAATATACCCGGGTTCATTTATGAAATTCCTTGGCAATATCCCGGCTACAATCGTGATCATGCTCTACAAAAAGCTTTACAGGCCTCACATAATTGCGATTGGATTTTAAGAATAGATGCCGACGAAATTATTCTAGTTGATGATGATTTCGATTGGACACCAATCAACGATACATCAAATCAAAGCTTTAATATTACTGCACAACAAAACAATTGCGTTTATTATAGATGTTGGCTATGGAATTCTAAATTACCATGGAAATTTAAACACGATAAACGACATGAAACCATTTACATGGAAGAAGTTGGAGAAGATTTTGTCAGGAACAGTCTTTCATCAAAATTTAGACATGTTATTTATGGAGATGGCAAAACTTGGTTTAGTCCTTATAAATTTTATAGTGATGCTCTAGAAATTGAAAAAGATCTTTTGCTAGAAAATAAAATGAATATTGACATATATCATTTGTTTTATATTGCCAAAAGTTACCGAGATGCAGTTGTTGATAAAAAAAGCATATGGCCATTTGGTGACTCACACATGAAAGAATGTGCCAGAAGAGCTATTTTCTTTTTCCAACAATATCTTAATATTGTTCACAATTTCAACAACACATCAAAAGCAGATCGCTTAGATGAAATGGGCTACATGGTCTTGGTTTTCATTTCTGAGTGCCAAAGAAAACTGGGGGATGATGAATCGGCTCTTTTGTCTTTGATGCAAGCAGAGCCTTTTTGCCCCGAAAGAAATGAACATCTTCTTGAAATTGCACAAATTTATTCCGATCATGGGCAAAAAATTGGATTTCTTAATACGACAGCAAAACTCGTTGATCCATTAAGAAAAAATCCATTTCCAAAATTTTGCTTCTTCATCAATAATGAAGCATATTATGACACAGGAGAATATGTGAAATACCTTCATAATATCTCTTGCATATTCAATAATATTTCTACAGCTACTTGACAAATCGTTGAATTTTTTACTAATGATGCTATTGTCTAAAAAACAATAAATCATTATAGATAATTGTATGGAAATTAGTTTTAGAAAATATATTGAATCGTATACTGATATGGGTTTACATATGGGGTCCAATAACATATTGGATGCTTGGGAAGAATTGGCAGCAGAAAAGCATATTAAAAAGGCATTGAGTTACGGCGAAAAAACTTTAAAAATAGCAGAAAAATTAGATAAATTTATAGGGATGAAGAAGATGTTTTTTCTTTTGGGTCCCACAACACATGTTTTGGTTAGCAGTGGAATTTCTTTGTCAAAGATATTAAATGAACCGAAAAAAATTTCAAATTGGATTGAATTGAAAGATCAACTTATTGAATTAGTCAAATTGGCAGCAATTAATCCATTAATTGCGGGACCAGCAGCAATTGGAATAGCGCATTTGACAGGTTTTGCGGCAAATCAAGAAGCCATATTGCTAGTTGCCAAATTAGCATCGTCTGTTTATTTTTACTTAGAAAGCATTCTGAAGATCATGCAAACTAGCAAATTAGACTATGTTCAGAAAATTGCCGAATCATTAAAAGACAAATTAAAAATTTTAATGCCTAAGACTCAATTACCGAATTGATGTTAATGCTTTGATAGTGCTTTCTGCATTAACATGCAATATTCCATTCCCACCCCAATCACGCCATTCTTGAATGTTGATGTGAAGATCATCTATTAGTATTTTCCCTGCACTAGCGTAATATTTTTTCACCTTGCTTTTCTCGACACAGATGATTCTTTTACCAGAAACACCAATATGATTCTGGCACCATATGTTTTTCCCATCACATGCTTCCTTTGATTCCGAACATGATGTCAGGATATAAGGTTTATATTTTTTTATATAATTCCATAGAATTTGACAGTCTTTTGTTTCAGGTAAATTTGCCCAAAAATCAATTTTTTCTTTGCTTGTAAGCTTGTCAATATAATTGTTAAAATAATCTATAAATGTTTCTCCATTGTTAAGTTTAAATCCATATATCTCACTTAGCTTTCCAACTAAATCAACAAGAACACCATCTAAATCACAATATATCATAATTTTTTTTCATTTTCTGTTTACAAATTACCTTAAATTCTATAAGTTAATAGGGGATAAAACAAACTATCGAAGGGAATGGATAAAATGAAAAACCCATTAGGCAAAAATGTCGATCTGAGATTATGCTTGGTTGACAGCACCTATGACAAGGAAGTCGATGAATGGATGATAGACAAGATTTCCGACACTGATTCAATCTTGCAAATTTCAAGTCCAAGTCAAGAAGAAATATGCAGCAAGGTTAAACTTTGCAGGAAGAAGCATATTGCCTATATTTCCAAGAATGACATATTTGTCGTTCATCGTAATAGCAATAAACCAATAGTATGCTTGAGAAAAGTTTGATTTTTAGCAGAAGAATTTTATGAAATAACTGAGATTCAATCCGAATAAGAGATGTGGAGATCAGGGTAACAGACGGAGAACTGGAAATGAACGTCAAGAAAGTTTGGTTTTACATCCATCGTTTCGATGCCGCCAAGACCGCACATGTGGCTAGCATAATTCTCAGGAAGTATCCGTTCATCAAGCCTACTGTCGAAGGTGACAAGTGCATCCTGTTGTGCAGTGATATGGGTAAAGACCCATCCTCTTGGGTCATCGAGAAGCTCGTTGAAAACAAAAAGTTTCTGGGTCATTTCCACTCAGGAAGCAAGCGATATAATGCCGAAAGGCATGAATATTTGACAGAAAAGCATCATGCTGCTGTCTGTCGGTTTGGTTTTTTTGACTTATATGATGTTCCCGATGATTTACAGTTTGCTAATTTTATTCTTGGGAAGTTGCAAAACACTCTTTCGGGACAGCCTGCTTATCTCGCTGAAGAGAATGCTTCTATCAGCAGTGGCCATAAATTGAATTTCTCAAATGAGATCAAAGTGGAAAGGAGGAAGATGTATATTTATAACCTCGTAAAATTCCACAATTATTCTAAGGAATTAGCAACATTGGTGATTGATCGAAGATTTCCAGAATGGAAAGACATAAAAATCGAGAAGAAAAAGATCATTCTTCGTGATGAAAGAAAAAGGGCTAGAGATGAGTACAGGAAAGCTTTAGAACTTGCTAAGAAGTTGGCTTTTATGTCACCTAAGAAGAGAAAGATTTATCTAGAAAGTGATAATTTTTTTGAATATATACTTTTTATGATGCTCTGTAAGGTAAAGGGTAAAGAGTGGATTTTAGAGAATATTGGACCTGTACCCGGAATTGTCGAGTGATAATGAAAAGGCCAGCTAAAAAGCTGGCCTTTTTTATTCACTCTAAAAATTTCCATTAGTTAATCATGTGGCCAATTTTCATGATTATTAAGCCTATAAACATTGTTATCATTCCAAAAATTCCCCAATAGTCTAGTTTTACGTTGAAGAAAATTAAAGGGGTAAAGTAAAAAACCGCTATATAAACCAAGTCCCACATTAAAACAAATATGAAGAATTCTTCTTTATTGTCAACAATTTTGGTGGACCAATACCAAAGTAGACTGTAAAAAAAACCTATGATCATGCAAATCGTAAAATAATTATAACTGTTTTTATCAAAAAAATCATTAAATGCTATGTATGCATAAGAAAAATATACAATGCTAGCTAGAAATAAAAGTAAACATTCCATATACCTCCTTGTTATGGACACTGGGCGAAAAATTCCATTCAACCATGATATTTATGCTTTTGACTGACAAAAACATAACATTTTGGCTTAAATTTGTGGCAGTTGCTTGGAAAATTGCTTTACAACTGGATCTTAATACCATATTATCTTATTGTTGAGCTTTAGCTCCGACAGACACAAGATGAGGTTAGAGTCATGACGCAAGACGAAAAGCAAGGCAATGATCGAACAATGATTTTTTGCAAGTTTTTGCAAACTTCTGGCATTCCTTCCTCTGGTGATATTGGATCTTTGGAACACGCTGCATTGCAGTGGATTAAAAATATTCGTAAAAATTGCAATAATTTGTTTGCATCTGATTTGAATATTATTCGCAAGCATGGTCTTTTTAACAAAATATTTGTTGATCAAATTAGACAGAACAAGGTCGAAGAATTAGAAAAACAAATGCTTGAATTGTCTCATCAGCTTAGAGCCATTAAAGAAGGCATTCCTTCTGTTCCAGTTCCAAAAATTACAGTTCCAAAAATTACCATTAAAAAAGATGTAGAAAAAAGTTTTAGCGAAAATCATAATAGATTTATAGCGGCCTACAAAGCAAATAGGAAAAAATATCGTATGAAGTTATTGAGAGCAATTTCTGGAAACAAAGATGGTTTGTCAAAAGGAGAAATGCATATTGTGCTAGGTGGACACGCAACTGGAAAAATACTTCAGGACTGTATCAGTTTTCTCGAAAATAAAAATTTGATTTTTATGAAGGCAGTTGAGAAGAGAACTGCAAAAGGTTGCAAGTCTGTTGTTCGTCATTGGTTTTCTGTTAAAGGCAACAATGAATTAGAAACAACAGAAAAAGCAGTTGTTCAAAAGCAGCTTTTTGATAATTTGCCTATTGCAGATAACTTTATTATCAATAAAAGGCCATACACATATAACCCCGAATGTGTTTGGGCGAAGAATGTTGAAGTATTTTCTTCGAGGTTGAATGAAGAAGATTTGATTGGCGCTGCAAAAATCAAAAGCATTAAAACTGGTTTAGTTAGAGATTGTGGCCTAGAAAACTATTGCATTTATCCAAGTGGCGCAATTAAGTATTATCTTCGCTGGCGTAGCCATGACGGTAGCTTTGGCTACGCTTTTTGGAGATGGAGTACCTCCAAAGATATTGTTGAAATTAATCTCAAGCCAGAATTCGATTTTGGCGGCAACTAACAGCGGCTAGTAAAGAAATACGTCCTCACCTGTTCGTATTCCAATCGCCTATTGTGGGTGGAAGACCAGCCCATTTGCGAGCATCCTTCCATGTTTTGGGTTTGAAATCTTTAGGGAAAAAGCTGGCTGGTTCTTTTTTCGTATCTTTAGATGGTTCACGCTGAATTACAGGTTCAGGTTCAACAATGCTTTGGAAGTACTCTGCATGAGGAATAAATTCGTCAAACATGTATATTTTGTTGTTAAAAAACACAATAGTTTTTAATGGGTCACGAAGTTCTCCATCTTCTTTTAATTTTTTGCAAGCTGCTGCTGCAACTGATATGGGTGTTTGAGGCCCCTGATAAATTGATATTAAATCAATTTGATCGAAAATTCTTTTGACCTTATTGGAAATAGCGTAAAAATTTATAGTTTCAGGCCAATTTGTCTGATCATCTCCATATAAAAACTTTTTTAAATTATTTTCTGTAACTGTGAATTTTAATTGATCAAAATCAGTCCTATAGCCTATCCTGCCAACAGCAGAAACAACATCGCCAAATCTAGAATAAATTCCATTATAAGCTTTGATAAGTTTTCTTCCTATATTTTCGTCTTTACGGGTTTCATTGTCAATTAATTGTCTGTGATATGTTTTATTTTCTCCTAAGTAATTTGTGTCTGTGGATTCAAGATAAATAAATGGTTTATGAGCCGCTGTAAGCTCCCCATCTATAATTTCAGCAGCTGAAATATCAATGATTTCGTCTGGTTTTTTGAATATTTCTAAACCATTTTCTATAGTAGGAAAATATTCATCAGCTTCTCGCAAATTAAACCATTTCTGATGGTTTGTGTTCCAATCACCTATTGTGGGTGGAAGACCTACCCATTTTTTGGCTTGTGGCCATGTTTCTGGCTTGAAATCCTTCGGATAAAGACTCATAGGTTTTTTAATATCTTTAGGTGGTTCAACATTAATTACAGGTTCTGGTTTATAAGGAGGCACATAATAAGAAATAAATTCACTGAATATGTATGCTTTATTACCAAAAACAACAATGGTTTTTAATGGATCAATAATTTTACCATCTTGTTCTAATTTTTTACATGCTGCTGCACCAACTGAGATGGTAGGGTGTCTAGAGGTAGCATAAATTGCTATTAAATCAATTTGATTGAATATTCTTTTGAATGAATCGCCTATAGCGTCTAAATTCACACGTTCAGGCCAATTTGTCTGATCCTCTCCATATAAAAATCTTTTGATATTATCATTTGGAAGCCTTCTTTTTAATTTATCAAAATTAATCCTATAACCTATCCTGCCAACAGCAGCAACCACATCAGGACGTGTTTGGTAAATTCCATCATAAGCTTTTCTAAGTTGTAGACCTATATTTGCGTCTTCTCGAATTTTTGCATAAATTAAATTATCATGATAACCTTCAGTTATGCCCGAATAAATCGTGTCTGTAGATTCTAGATAAATAAATGGAACATGGGTATCTGTAAGATTTCCATCTATAATCGAAGCGGCTGAAATCATAACATTGTCATCTGGCTTCATGAATATTTCTAAACCATTTTTTATATCAGGGGAATACTCATCAGCTTCTCTTAGATCAAACCATTTATAAAAAGATAGATTATTCATATTTACCTCAAATTAATTCAAGAACTTTTGGTTCTTTGCCAATATAAGTTTCATAACATCTTATTGCCTTACTTCCATTAAGGGTGAATACATCACCATGTTTTAATGGTTTGTTCCAATAAGGAATAAGAACTTCAGCATTTTTTAATCCCAAAATAATATTCTCCATGCTGTTCGGCAATGTTTGACTCGCCAAAGCAACAGGATCAATAGTATTGACACGAAAAGTGTATTCAGGAAAATTATCCATATTTTTAATCATTAAAAACCTTGAAACACAATTTGTTTTAAAAAATTATTTTTTTTACTAGCTTCACAATACAATATTATGTATCACAACAAAAATATTTTGGTCAAAAATGAAAGCAAATCAAGAGTATTGGCGTAGCCCACAACCTCATCCACTTAATCCTAATACGAATGATGCAAAAATATATAAAGAATATATGCTTGATGGATCTACATTGCTTCTTGGATGCA